>Ga0209401_1000013_pt1 | contig 162032 bp, 121 predicted proteins | sample M_140807_MF_Meta_FD_187318 | JGI IMG/M metagenome (GOLD analysis project Ga0209401, IMG submission 187318) | Freshwater microbial communities from Lake Montjoie, Canada to study carbon cycling - M_140807_MF_MetaG (SPAdes) (version 2) | ecosystem: Environmental > Aquatic > Freshwater > Lake...
TTCGCTGGGAACCTCGTGACGGCCGTCCGGGCCGTCGAGTCACACACTTGATACACGCGAAACACGGCCATCCTGGCCGTTTTCGCTGGGAACCTCGTGACGGCCGTCCGGGCCGTCGAGTCACACACTTGATACACGCGAAACACGGCCATCCTGGCCGTTTTCGCTGGGAACCTCGTGACGGCCGTCCGGGCCGTCGGAGGGATGCTTGATCCACACGAAACACGGCCGTCCATGGCCCACAGTGAAACGTTGTCCAGCAAAGACGTCAGTGTCTCGCGTGGCATTCTTGCCGCAGTCGTGATCGCGTGCGTCACCCCCGCCTGTCTCGGCTGTGGCCGGCCCGCTGCGGTCGAGGCCGTGCCGCGCGTCCGCGAATCCGCTCCACAACCGGCGCCGGCGCGGATGGAGCCGGGTGCGCCGGCGGCGCGGTTCCTGCTCACCGAGCGCGACGGCACCCCGTTCGATTCCACTGCGCTTCGCGGCAAGGTCTGGCTGGCGAGCGTGTTCTTCGCCAACTGCCCCGGCCCGTGCTTCCGCGAGAACCAGGCGATCGCCGACATCCTGCGGGCCATTCCCGACCCCGATTTCATCGCCGTCAGCGTGACCTGCGATCCGGAGAATGACACGCCGGAGGCGCTGCGTCGCTACGCCGAGCGTTTCGAGGCCGACGCGGGCCGCTGGAAGTTCCTCACCGGCGACATGGCCACGATCAAAGAGCTCGCCAACGGCACCCTCCTGCTGCCGGCGGAAGTGGGCGTGCACTCGGAACGGGGCGTCGTCTTCGACCGGCAGGGACGGCTGCGCGGCAGCTACCACCTGCTGCAGCCCGACCGCGTGAAGCTGCTGGAGAAGCTGATCCGCGAGGTGCTCGACGAGCCCGCGGACGCCGCCGCCCCCGGGGAGGAGGTCCGTCCATGAGCCTCGTCGAAGCGGCCCGCGCGCTGCCCGCCGTCAATGCCTCGCTCAACGCGCTGGCGACGATCCTGCTCGTGTACGGCTGGGCGGCCATCCGCCGTGGCGACGTCCGCACGCATCGCAAGGCGATGGTGGCGGCGTTCGGCGTGTCGACGCTCTTCCTGGCCTGCTACCTGTCGTACCACGCCGTCGTGGGGCACGTGCCCTTCGCGGGGCAGGGGATGGCCCGCAGGGTCTACTTCACGATCCTGATCTCACACATCCTGCTGGCCGTCGCGGTGCCCGTGCTGGCGATCTCGATGTTCGCACTGGCGTGGCGGGGCCGTTTCGACGCGCACCGCCGGTTAGGACGGATCGCACTGCCGATCTGGCTGTACGTCTCGGTGACCGGCGTCGTGATCTACCTGATGCTCTACCATCTGTTCCCCGGGGCCGTCCCCGTCCCGGTGGCAGGCTGACCGTCCGGCCCGTCGATGGAGAGACGTCGACAGTGCTGCCGAGCGGCGCGTTGGTCGACGCGGCACGGGAGCCTATGATTGAATCAGACGTGCTGGGTGATGCAGGCTCGGGGGCCGGTGCCGGCATGCCGGCGGCACGACGCGGGGAGACGAGGCGAACCATGCTCGAGATGGCGAAACGAGCCCTCCACATTCTCCGTTCGCCGGCGTCGCGTGGCCTGCTCGCCGCGGCCGTGCTGCTGCTCTGCGTGGCCGCGGGGTCCGAGGCCCTCGGCTGCCCGAACTGCAAGGACGCGGTCAACACGACCGACCCGGAGGGCCTGAACGTCGCCCGCGGCTACTTCTACAGCATCCTGCTGATGCTGGCGATGCCGTTCACGCTCGTCGGCTCGTTCGGCATCTACGTCTGGCGCGAGATGCGCCGGCAGCGGCAGTCGTCCGACGCCGTGCCGCCCGACTTCGTGGCGGAGCCGCGGCTCGGCGGCGGGCAGGGCGTCGCCACCCCTCCGTCGGCGACAGTGCCGTGACCGACGAGCCGTCGCCATTCGCGCCGGTCGCCCCCCCGCGCGACAGTGGCGCACGGCGCGGCGACGGCCCCCGCAACTTCCTCTCCCGGCGGGAAAACCGGCGGATCTTCTGGCTCTTCATGCCGCCCGCGATGCTCGTGATGCTCGCGCTCGGCTGGGTCGAGCGGCAGTGGTTCGGCCGACCGGTGGCACCGTCGCCGCCGCAGGTCGACACGCGGGTCGCGGCGATCCGCGGCGAGGCACCGGACGCCGAATCGGTGATGATCGAGATGGACCGGGAACAGCCGGCCACGCTGCCGGAAGAACGCGGGCTGGCCGCGTCGGCCGAGGCGCTGGCGAAGGTGCGGGACGACACGGTCTTCCGGGCCGCCGACGAGGATGCCTGGTTCCAGATCCTGACGACGCTCCGCTCGGCCGAGTCCGGCCCGCCGCCGCGGTCCGCCGCACAGGCGGTGAGCTTTGCCGAGCTCTTCGGCCAACCGACGAGCTTCCGCGGCCGGCTGGTCCGGTTTCGCGGCACGCTGCGCCGGCTCGAGAAGCTCGCAGCCCCGCCCAACCCGTACGGCTTCGCCGACTACTGGCAGGGATGGCTGGAACCCGAGGGCGGCCCCCCTTCGCCGATCGTGGTCTACTTCCTGCAGGTGCCTCCGCGGATTCCCGAGGGCCCGTCGATCCGTGAACCGGTCGAGGTGGTGGGCTACTTCTTCAAGCGCTGGGCATACGCCGCGACCGACGCCGTGCGGCTCGCGCCGCTCGTGCTCGCCCTCGAGCCCGCCTGGCGGCAGCAGCCCACCGGCCGACGCGGGAACGACCCGATCGGCACCGCCGCCCTGCTCACGATCGCGGCGATTGTCCTGCTCACGCTCGCGGGCATCCGGGCCGCGGGTGGCGGCCCAGCCCCGCGCCGTCCTCCGGCGGAACCGCGTGACCTCGCCACCGCGCTGGCCGACGTGGAGGCCTGCTCCACGGAGGAATCGCTGCGCCGGCTTGCCGACGCGGCCCGAAACCGCGAACCTTGACGAGGCGGGCGGCCGCGGCGGCACTGGCCGCGACGGCGGGCCGTCCCGCGTCGGGTGTGCATGCGCCGCCACGCGTCGTCTCCGTCATGCCCCCGATGCTCACCATGTCCCCGATCATCATGTCCCCGATCACCAAGGGAGCCAGCGCGATGAACGCGGCACACCACCCCGCACGCGACAACCGGGCCGCTCTCTGCGCTCTTCTCCGCATCGCCACGGCCGTCGCCGTGCTGGCCGCGGCCGGGTCGGTCCGGGCCTCGTCGCTCGACGACTACCTCGCCACCTGGAAGATCGACCGCCAGGCCCGTGCCGTGCTGGAGGAGCCGGGGGCGTGGAGCGACCCGAAGCAGGAGGCTACGCTGCGGGTGCTGGCCCGATTGACGCGGGCGCCAGCCACGCTCGCCGAGCAGTGGGCCGGCAACGCGGTGCCGGTCGACGAACTCGCCCCAGACGCGCGGGTGCAGGACCGGCTGGTGCGGATCGCGGGCCGCGCCGGGTTCGTGACCGCCGTGCCGCTGCCCGCCGGGCAGGCGGAGCTTGCCGGCCGGAAAGAACTCGACGTGGTGCGGATCGTGACGGCTGCGGGCACCACCGTCGACGTGATCGCCGACCATGTTCCGCGGGCCTGGCCGCGCGGCCGGCCGATCGACGAGCCGGCGACCACTGTGGGCCTGCCGCTGGCGGAGGAGGGCGGACCGGCGTCCGCGGCCGCGACCGGCCCCCGGCTGCTGGTGGCGGCCGCACGGGTGGCCTGGCAGCCGGCCACGCCGCTCGGCGCGCTGGGCATGGATTACGGCCTGTTCGACTCGGTCGAGGACGGCCAGAAGCTGGTCGCGGGCGACACCGAGGCGTTCTACGCGACGCTCACAGCGGCCGGCCGCGTCGAACCGGCCGAGCCCCCGACCGGCCCGCTGGACGACGTCGTCCCGCTCATCGATCCCGGCCAGCGCTGGATCGAGTCGCATCGTGGCGAGATGGTCACGATCGAGGGCGTGGCCCGCCGCGCGACCCGCATCGCGGTGGACGACCCCCGGCGGCGCCAGCAGCTCGGCACGGACCACTATTGGGAGCTGTTCGTCTTCGTGCCGACGCCGCTGATCAAGGTGAACGAGCGGCTGCAGCAGGACTACCCGATCGTCTGCTGCATGCGGTCGCTGCCGCCGGGCATGCCGACCGGCCAGCGGATCGGCGAGCGGGTGCGGGTGTCGGGCTTCGCCTTCAAGCGTTACGGCTATCCGCTCCAGGATCTGCGGATCACATCGTCGCAGGGGGACGAGGTGCAGAAGGATCAGCGCCGGGAGACGGCGCTGATCATCGGCCGGCAGCCCGCCTGGCTCCCGGCGCCGAACCCGGCCAGCGCGACCAACACGCTCGGCTGGGCCTTTCTCGGGCTCGCCGCCATCGTGGGCCTCGCGCTCGCGTTCGCCGCCTGGTCGTTCTCCCGCGAATCCCGCCGCCACGACCGGCGCACCCGCGGCGGCCTGCCCGACCGCATCGACCTGCGGGAGCCGTGAGCGGGACGCCGATCACCCGCCCCCGCCCCCGCCCCTCGCCTCCCTCCATGCATGCCGGCATTCCGGCGTTTCGGCGGCGTTTTTCCCGCGGGACTTGCCGCCGATGCGGGCGGCCGCGAAAACCTCCGGTCTCGAGCCCGGCCGCGCGACGGCCCGCCTTCCCGCGCGGCTGCGGCAGATTCCCCCCACCACGCCCACACGAGGATTAGCGATCATGCGACGCGCAAAAATTTCCATCATCGGTGCCGGCAACGTCGGGGCGACGACCGCTCACTGGTGCGCCGCCGCGGAGCTCGGCGACATCGTGCTGCTCGACATCCCGGCCACCGAGGGGATGCCGGCCGGCAAGGCGCTCGACCTGTTCCAGGCGGCGCCGATCGTCGGCTACGACGCCCGCCTGACGGGCACCACCGACTGGGCCGACACGGCCGGCAGCGACGTGGTCGTCGTCACCGCCGGCATCGCCCGCAAGCCCGGCATGAGCCGCGACGACCTGCTCTCGACAAACGCCAAGATCGTGGGCGACGTGGCGGCGAAGATCAAGGAAACCAGCCCGCAGGCCGTGGTCATCGTCGTGAGCAACCCGCTCGACGCGATGGTGCAGCGGACGTTCCAGGTGACCGGGTTCCCGCCCGCCCGCGTGCTCGGCCAGGCCGGCATCCTCGACACCGCGCGGTACCGGGCGTTCCTCGCCATGGAGCTCGACGTGAGCGTGGAGGACATCTCGGCGATTCTGCTCGGCGGGCACGGTGACACGATGGTGCCGGTGCCCAGCTGCACGAGCGTCGGCGGCATCCCGGTCACGCAGCTCGTCCCGCAGGAGCGTCTCGACGCCATCGTCACCCGCGCCCGCAACGGCGGCGCCGAGATCGTCGGCCTCCTGAAGACGGGCAGCGCCTACTACGCCCCGGCCGCCGCCACGACCCAGATGGTCGAGGCGGTCGTGAAGGACAAGAAGCGGCTCGTGCCGTGCGCCGCCTACTGCGGCAAGGAATACGGCGTGGGGGGGTACTTCGTCGGCGTGCCGGTGGTGCTCGGCAGCGGCGGCGTGGAGCGGATCATCGAGTTGAAGCTGCTCCCCGACGAGCGGGCTGCGCTCGACAAGAGCATCGCGGCTGTGAAGGAGCTCGTCGCCGCGATGGACCGCCTCACCGGCCACCGCCAGGCCTGAGCGACGCAGACCTCACAGGCCGTGGATACATTCATTCGCCGCTGGAGGCGGCGGCAGCGAGCGGCGAAAAAGCCTCGGCTTTTTCGCCGCTCGCTCTCGTGGAAAAAGGCCAGGGAGGGCTTTTTCCACAGCCAGCTGAGCAGCGCGTCTGCGACACGTGCGGCCGACCGATGCGGCTGCGGTCCGCCTGAGTCGCTTCGTGGTCAACCGGCCGCCTCTTCCGTGCCGCCGCGACGGCCCGGGCCCACTTGCGCCGATTGCCCGCCTTACCCCGCCTCTCCCGGGGCTTCGCCGCGTGATCCTGCCGTTGCCGCCCCTGGGAGGTTCCGTTACAAACCCCGGGCCTGAAACGGCCTGTTCGTCCCGGTTTTTCGCCGCGAACACGTGCCGGAGCACGAGGCCCAGCCCAGAGGTGTCCGATGAGCAGCCGCCTTCCGGAACGGAAACAGGATCATCGGAAACAGGATCTTCGAGCCTCGGGCGGCCGCCGCCGTGCGGCTGGGCGACGGCCGGCCGTCGCCACCGTGGCCGGGTCATCCGCCTGGCTCGAGGACGACCGCCTCTTCACGCCGCTGGCGTACGAGCCCGGCTACGACTACCCGCTGCTGGTCTGGCTGCCTGGGCAGGCGGAGGAGGAGCCGGCCAAGCGATTCGATCTGGCCCGCACGATGACGCGGGTGAGCCTCCGCAATTTCGTCGCGATCCAGCCGGTGCCCGCGGCGGATGATCCGGCGACGCTCGGCTGGGACGACCTGGTCTTCCGCTCGATCGACCGCGTCCGCGAACGGCTCTCGATCCATCGCCGACGCGTCTTCCTCGTGGGCCGTGGTTCGGGCGGCACCGAGGCGTTTCGCATCGCCTGCCGGCATCCCGACGCCTTCGCCGGTGTCGTGTCGATCGGCGGTCCGTTTCCTCTCGACGAGGGGCTGTTCGCACGGATCGCCGAGGTGCGACGCCTCCCGATGCTGCTCTGCTGCCGACAGGGCGGTGCCGACGACGTCCGCGCCGCGCACGTGGACCGCACCCTGCGGCTCTTCCACGCCGCCGGCGCGTCGCTCGCCATGCGGATCTATCCCGGCCGCAACGACCTGGCCCGCGGCGTCCTGGCCGACGTGAACCGCTGGGTCATGGACGAAGTCTGCGGCAGTCCGGCCAACGTCCACTCGCTCTCCGCCTCGTGACAGGCAACACGACGATGTCGCTCCCCTCCCGTTCCCGCCACCTGGTTCCCGACGGCGCTTCGCTCCGCGACCTGCTCGCGTCGATCGTCGCCGACTGTTGCCGCTCCGCCCGGGAGCGGGGCCTGCCCGCCGTCGCCGTGACGCTCGATGCGCCCGGAGGGCAGCTCGTCCCGGCCGCGGCCACACCGCTTCGCCGCCTCCTCGAATCGCTGCTGCGCCGGGCCGTCGAGTCGGCCGCGGGAGCCGAGCGCGAGGGGGATGCCCCGCTGATGCGCGAAGTGCTCGTGACAAGCGTCGACATGGATGATTGCATCGAGATCGAGGTCGCCGATTCCGGGGCCGGACTCCCGCGGGAGGTCCGCGCGTGGCTCGCCGGCCAAGGCGACGAGACGCCCGCCGGGGCGGGGCTGGCGCTGGCTGCAGTGCGGGCGGCGGCCGATCGGATCGGCGGAACGGTCTGCGCCGTCGATTGCCCCGAGGGAGGCGTGGCCGTCACGCTCCGCCTGCCGCGTCGTCAGGCACAGCGGCTGGCCGCCTGACCCGCCCGAGCACCACCGCGGTCCGACACACCACGAGGACGTCGCCGCACAACCAGTCTTTTCACGGCCGCACGTCACGAAGGGCAGTGCATGGACGCACAGCTGGGTTCATCGTCGATTCGCCATCACACCCTGCCGCTCGCACCGGCGCAGGTGATCGCGCTGGGCCTCGTCGCAGCGTCGATCGGCTGGGCCGTGTGGCTGCTGCGCGACAGGCCGGCCAGCGAGGAGGTCGAACTGCTCGCCGGCATGGTGCTGCCGTCGTCGGAGATGGCCATCATGGAGGCCGCCTTCGACCGGGCACAGCTCGGCGACCACCGCACCGAGGGCGGCCGGGTGTGGGTGCCGCGCAGCCGGCAGAGCGCCTACATGCGGGCGTTGGTCGATGCCGAGGCGTTGCCGCGTGAGTTCGGCGGCAGCCTCCGCCGCGCCCTCGAGAAGAACAGCCCGTGGCAGAGCAGGGCGGTGCAGGACGAGCTGCTGCGGGTGGCGACCCAGGAGGAGCTGTCGCTGGTGATCTGTTCGATGCCCGGCATCGAGCGGGCGGCCGTGCTCTACGACACGGAGAGCCGCGGCGGGTTTGACGGCACAGGCCACGGTCAGCCGGCCAAGACGGCGAGCGTGAACGTGCGCACCCAGCCCGACACCGAGCTCGATCCGGCGCGGGTGCAGGCGATCCGCGTGCTGGTGAGCTCGTCGATCGCGGGGCTGACGCCCGAGCGGGTCGCGGTCACGGACCTGCGCAGCGGCCGCGTCCACGCCGGACCGCTCGACGCCGACGCCGACCGTGAGTCGGCCGCGGCGGCGGCCGATCCGGCGCTGGCCCGCCGGATCGCCCACGAGCGGCACCTGGCCGCGAAGGTGCGGCAGGCGCTCTCCTTCATCAAGGGGGCCGCCGTCGACGTCACCGTGGAGTTCGCCGGGCCCGAGAGCGATGCGGCACCGGTGCCGCCCGCACCGGCCGTGGTCGACGCCCGCGGCGCCGTGCCGCTCCAGAGGGCCGCCGACGCCAACGCCCCCGCCGAGATCCAGCCGGCGGCGCCGGTGGCAGCAGTGCCGCCGCCCGCGGCCGCTCCGCGGGCGACCCCCGAGCCGCCCGATGCGGCCCCGAACGCCATCTTCGTCTCGATCGCCGTGCCCGAGAGCTACTTCCAGGCCGCCTGCCGCGCCGCCGCCGAACGGGCCGGGCAGCCGCTGCTCCAGCCGCTCGCCATCGAGACCCAGGAGACCGAACGAATCCGTCAGCACGTGCTCGCGCTGCTGCCGGCGACCCGCGATCCCGCCCGCCGCCGCGTCGTCGTCACCGGGTTTCCGATCGGGGGGCCGCTCGCCGGCCGTCGCGACCAGCCACCGCGTGCCGCCAGCTCCGCCGTCGACGGCGGCGGCCGCGACAAGGCGTCGTCGGCGAGCCTCGAAGAGGTCGTCGCGCTGGTCGCCGCCGGCCGCTTCGACGAGGTGCCGCGGCAGATCTGGCTGGCGACCATGAGCGTAAGCGTCGGCCTGCTGGCGGCTCTGCTGTGGATGCTCGGCGGGCGCGCCGACACCTCCGGAGACAGCGGGATGCACGCCCGTCGTGCCCTGCCGCGGATCGACTGGTCGGCGGCGGGCGATCCGCACGAGGAAGGACATACGGCGCAGGAACGCCCCGGCATCTCGCGGGCAGCGACTCTGCTCCTCTGCCTGACTCTCTCGGCCGGCACCGTGCGGGCTGCCGGCGCCGACCCGGTGCCGCCGTCGCCGGAGTCGGTCCTGCCCGATCCGGACGCAGCCCCGCAGTCCGAGCCGACCGCCCGCGGCGCGGAGTCCGCGACGCCGCGATCGGTGGCGCACCGCCATGCGGGGCCGGCCCCCCAGGTGCTGCCGGCCCTGCCGCTCGACGGATCGAGATCAAGGGGCTCCGCGGGAGACGATCCCGTCGCCGCTTCCCCGCGGATCGGCGACTGGAAACTGCTCGCCGTGATCGTCGCCGCCTTCGCCGCGGTCGGCGTGGCCTCGCGGCTGTCGCGGCGCAAGACGGCGACACTGCCGCCCGACGTGTTCGAAGTGCTGGGGACGGCACCACTCGCCGGACAGCACGCCGTGCGGATCGTGCGGTTCGGCCCCAAGACGCTCCTCATCGGCGTGTCCACGGGCGGCTGCCAGACCCTGGCCGAGATCTCGGATCCGCAGGCCACGGCCTGCATCGCCGCAGCCTGCCGCGGCAGTCATCCGCCCCTGCGGGCCGCCGCGCGGAGCGATCAACGGCCCGCACCGCCGCCGGCGACGCCGCGGACCGGCCGGGAGGCCGCATGAGGCGGGCCATGCGGCTCGGCGTCGTCCGCGCGACCGCGGCCGCACTGCTGGCGGCATGCGTTCTGGCATCGGCCTGCGCGGAGGAGCCGGCCGCGACGGCGGTGGAGCCGGCGTCGCTCCGCCTGATCCCGGCGACGGGCGAGCCCGAGGTCGCGGGGACGGCCGCACCGCAGCCCGCGGGTCCGCAGGGAGAGGCAGGCGAAGCCGCGGCACTGGTGGTGCGGCTGCTCGGCACCCGCTCGCTCGACACGCTCCTCCCGGCGCTGCTGATGTTCGGCGTGGCGAGCCTGGCGCCCGCCGTGCTCCTGATGACCACGTGCTTCGTGCGGATCTCGATCGTGCTGGCGCTCGTCCGCCAGGGTCTCGGCACGGCGCAGCTGCCGTCGAACCAGATCCTCACGTCGCTGGCCCTCTTCCTCTCGGCGCTGGTCATGTGGCCGGTCTGGACCGCCGCCTACCGCGACGGCATCGAGCCCTACCAGCAGGGCAGGATCGAACTGGCCGCGGCATACGACCGGGGGAGCCTGCCGGTCCGCCGCTGGATGGCGGCGCAGATCGAGCAATCGGGCAACCGAGACACGATGCTCTTCTTCCTCGCGCGGCATCCCTCGGCACCCACCCGCGTGGCGACCTACGACGACGTGCCGGTCGAGACGCTGCTGCCCGCGTTCCTCGTGAGCGAGCTGAAGACCTCCTTCGCCATCGGCTTCCGGATCCTGCTGCCGTTCCTGGTGCTCGACGTGCTCGTGGCGACGCTCGTGGTGTCGACCGGGCTGGTCATGCTGCCGCCGACGCTGGTGTCGCTGCCGCTGAAGCTGCTGGTGTTCGTGGCCGCGGACGGCTGGTCTCTGGTGGTGCGGTCGCTGCTCGACGGGATGCGGCAGGCGACCTCGTGACCCCGCGACACCCCCGGCCCGGGAGGGTCCGATGAACGACGGCGAACTCGTGGAACTCGTCAGGCAGGCGATCCTGTCGGGCCTGATCGTGATCGCGCCGGTGCTCTGCGCGGGCTTCGCGGTGGCCACGGTCGTCGGCCTCGTCCAGGCGGCGACCGGCGTCCACGAACCGCTCGTCGGCTTCGTGCCACGGCTGGTGGCCATGGCCGCCACGCTCCTGATCACGATGCCCTGGATGGTCGAGCGGCTCGCCGAGATGTTCCGCACAGCGGCGGGGCCGTGATCGCGCCCGCTCGACGCCTGTCGTCGTATCGATCCACCGAGAGGAGCGGCTGAGCCGCAGCGCCCGTCATGCCCACCACCCCGCTGCCGTCCGCCGACATGCTCGTCGCCGCGGGGGTCTGCCTCCGGATGGTGGCTGCGGTCGTCGCCGGCACGCTGCCGATCCTCGAGGGCGCGTCGGTCCGGATCCGGATCGCGCTGGCCGCGGCGCTGGCCGTCGTCGCCGTGCCCATGGCCTGGCAGGCGCACGCGGTGCACCCGGCTGCGGGGCCGGCGGTCGTGCTGGCCGGGGAGCTGCTCGTGGGCCTGGTGATGGGCACGGCCGTGGCGGCCCTGCTGTCCGCCACCGGCTGGGCCGGGGCGATCCTCGGCAGCGTCTCGGGCCTGTCCTGGTCCGACGACTTCGCCGCGGCCGACGATCCGCAGTCGGCGGGCGTCGCCAGGCTGGCGTGGTGGATCGGGCTGGCCGCCTTCGTCGCTGCCGGCGGACAGCTGACCGTCGTCGGGGGCCTCGTCGACAGCGTGCGCCACCTGCCGGTCGGCACCGTGGGCAGCATCCAGTCGGCCGGGGGCTCGATCCTCGATCTCGCCATCGCCATGCCCGCCATGGCGATCTCGCTGGCCGTGACGCTGGCGATCCCCGCGCTGGCCGCTGTGCTGGCCTTTCACGTGGCCGCCGTCTTCTGCCTGCGCACGGTGGCGCTGCCGCCGGGAGCGGGATTCCTGCAGGGAATGGCCGCGGTCGTGCTCCTGGCCGCCGTGTGGCTCGGGCTGCGGACGTGGACGGAAGGTGGCGTCGCCATGACGCTCGGCTCGATCGCCGACTGCTTCGCGCCGAGGTGAATCGATGGGAGACGCGGACGACCGCACGATCCCGGCGACGCCCCGCCGCCGGGAACTGGCCCGTCGGCAGGGCGGCATGCCGCTGGCGCACCAGCCGGCCTGGGCGGCCGCCGCGGCGACGACCGTGCTGCTGCTGCCAGCCTGGGCGCGGGCCACCTTCCCCGCGGCGACCGAGATGATGCGCGGGGCACTGAACGCGGCCGTGATCGACGGCGGCTCGGCGGCCCCGCGGGCCACCCCGGCGATCCCGCTGGCGATGCTCGTCCCCACCGCGGCCGTGATCGTCGCGGCCGGTGTCGTCGGCCTGGCGGTGCGGCTGCTGCTCGACGGCGGCGGCTGGAGGCTGTCGCGGGTGGCGCCGTCGCTCGACAGGATCAGCCTGATCGCGGGGCTCGCGCGGATCTTCTCGGCACGCACCGCCGTCGTCGTGGCGACGAGCGCCGCGGCACTGGCCACCGTGACCGCGGTCGGGATCCTCTTCGTGGGCCCGCTCGTGGCCATGCTCGGGGAGCCGGCGGCCGCGGCCGAGCCCGAACTGCTCATGCCGCCGATGCGTCGCGCCCTCGTCGCCGTCGCGGCCGGGTCCGTGGTGCTGGCCGCCGGCCAATGGATCATGGCGCGGCTGCGTTTCGAGCGTCGCATCCGCATGACCCCGCAGGAATATGCGGACGAGGCCCGGAGCATGCAGGCGGCGCCGCAGGTGCGGCTGATGCAGCGTCGGGCTACGACGGAGCGGCGTAGCCGTAGCGCTCGATGAACGGCCCCCAGCGCCGCGAAATTTCCGCGACGATCCGCGGATCGCTGACGTAGGTGTTGGTGCGGTACTGCTTCATCGACCGCGCCGTCTCCTCGAGCGTCGGCCGCACATCGTCGAACCCGCCGAGATCGAGCCGCTCGTACGCCTCCGCCAGCCGGGCGACAGGATCGGCGACCAGATCCTCGTAGCGGATCTCGTGCAGCCGGCCGGGCGCGAGGGCGGCCCGATCACGGTCGAAGGCCGCATACATCTCCTCGAAGGCCGCGAACACGTAGGGCTCGAGCGTGTCGCCGCGGTCGACCTGCAGGCTCTGCACCTCGTGCAGCGAGCGCCACAGCCGCATCGTGGAGGAGAACACGACGAACGGATCGCGAACGACGTGCAGGAAGCGGGACTCCGGGTACATCTCCGCGAGCACGCCGACGCGGGCGGTGTGCGGCGGGCTCTTGAGCACCGGCCGCCGCGGGTCGGCCGCCGCCAGGGCCGCGAGGAACCGCCGCAGGCACCGGCGCCAGCGATCGAGCTCGGCGGGGGGCAGCCGCGCGAGGTCGAGTGCCTCGGGAACGGCGGGGCTCGTGACGGGAAAGGCCATGCGGCGGTAGGGGGAGGGCGCGCCCATGTTGAGCAGGGCGAACTCGTCCTCCTGCGGGCGGTCCCAGCCCGCTGCCACGTCGTCCATCGGCCGCTTCGCCGGGATCATCCAGGCGAGGGCCCGCGTCATGAACCACTCGGTGAGCAGGAAGTGCCCCGGGGCGAAGCACTGGTAGGTGTTGGGGCAGCAGAAGCGGTCGTCGAGCATCAGCAGTTCGTGCAGGAGCGTGGTGCCCGAACGCCAGTGGCCGATGATGAAGAGGGGCGGCGGCGTGTCGGGGGGCGACCGGAGCCGGCGGCGGAAGCGTGCCGAACAGAGGGTCTCGGCAGTGGAATTGAACGCCGCGGCTCCCGTGATCGTGGCCATCAGCCCCCACTTGGTCAGGCTCGCGCGGGCATGGTGCTCGGCCACGAGTGGCAGCCACACACCCAGCGGCATGCCGTGCCAGAACCGCGGGCTCCACCAGGGATAGGCGTGGAACTTCCGCTCGGCCGGCGGCGCCTCGGCCGCGGAGGGGGGCTTTGGTGAGGACACGGCGGCTTTTTCCCAGGGGGCTGGTTCCCAGGGGCGCTCTCGCCGCCCTGGTGGCGTGGCGTTCACTCGGGCCCGCCACCATGGCCGTCATCCTATCGTCGTCACCGGGTGGCGTCAGCACCTGCGGCGTCGGCCGCCGCCATCCGCGACGTCGACAGCCCGCCGGACATCGCCGTCACCAGATCGTCGACGGTGGGGCAGCCCGTCCAGCGCCGGCGTTCCTCGCCGTCCGGCGAGGCCAGCAGCACCGTGGGGAATTCCTTGATCCCGCACCTCTTGCAGTCGGCCGCGTGCCGGTCGGCATCGACGACCACGCACACGAAGTGCCGCGACAGTTCGACCAGCCGGCGGTCCGCCAGGGGGCCTTGGGCGAGTTCCGCGCACCAGCGGCACCATGCGGCCCGGAAGATCACCAGCATCGGCCGATTGTCGGCGGCGGCCCGCCGCAGGCCGGCCTCGTAGCCCTCGACGTATTCCATGGCCGCGATCCCCTGGTCGGACGGCACGACGGCCAGCCGCACGGCCCGCGGCGCCGGCCGCAGCACCGCCTCGTCGTGCACTTCGAAGCCCGCCCACGCGATGAACGCCAGCAGGGCGGCGCCCACGATGGCCGCGCGTGCAGTCCAGCGTCCGATCTGGATGTGGGAAGGGGCAGAACCCATCGACGGGGACGCTCTGGGGAACCTGGAAGACCGGGCAATGGCGGCCATGCCGCCCCGGCCCTGAAACCGCCAGGAGGCAGGTACTGGACGGCCGCCGGGCACGGCAAGAGCGCTCCAAAGCCCGCTGGCTCGATCACCCGCGACGCCGCGCCGGGCCGGCAATCCACGCGATCCGGGAGGTCTGTGGAAGCGGATCTCCAGACCGGCCCGCCGGCACGGCACGAACGCCGATCTGCCCCCGAGCGTCCGCACGCGAATTGTCTCCGTCCTCAGATATCCGTATCGTCCGGCTCCCTCCGGATGCACCCGCATGCCACGAGCCGCTCCCGCCATCCCGCGCCGATCAGGTGCCACGGCCGCCCGGCAGGCGTTCGCGCTGGCGCTGGCGGTCTCGGCATGCGCGGCCGGCTGCCGCCTGATGAACCGCTCCGGTGCGGTGTCGCAGAACGTGGCCGACGCCCGCCGTCTCTGCAACGAGGGGCTGTCGGCCGTCGATCGCAAGGACCTGCTCCGCGCCGAGGGGCTGCTCGAACGCGCCGTGAAGAACTGCCCCACCGACGTCGACGCGCGGCGGCACTATGCCGACGTGCTCTGGCAGCGCGGCGAGCGGATGGAGGCGGTGACGCAGATCGCGGAGGCGCTGCGGCTCTCGCCCGGCGACGTCGGCATCTGCATCGACGGCGGGCGGATGTACCTGGAGCTCGGCCTGCTCGACGACGCCGATCGACTCGCGCGCGAGGCGGTGCGGTCGGCACCGCGGTCCGCCGACGCCTGGCGGCTGCAGGGGCAGGTCGCGCTGGCCCGCGGTCGGGCCGAGGAGGCGCTCGCCGATTTTCACCGGGCGTTGGCGCTCGCCCCCGACGACCGCGATCTCCTGCTCGACACGGCGGAGATCTATCGCCGGCTCGACCGCCCGCAGCGGGCCCTCTCCACGCTGGCGGTGCTGGGCGAGAGCTACGGGCCCAACCAGGCGCCGCCGCAGGTGCTCGCCCTGGAGGGCATGGCACAGGAGGCGCTCGGCCGGCCCACCGACGCGCTCGAAAGCTACCGGCAGGCTGTGGCCCGCGGGCTCACGGCCCCCGACATCGCGGCCCGTCTGGCCACCCTCGAGCAGGACGCTGCCGCAAGCCGGCCGCAGACGGCGCTCGCCGGCGCGGCAACCGACCCACTTCGCTGAATCTTCGCTGAATCCGCGCCGCACACGCTGCCGCCCGGATCGCCGGCACGGCGGTATGGCACATCATGCCGGCGCCGGTCAGCGCTCCTCGACCACCGGATTGGTGAGGCTGCCGATCTTCTCGATCTCCACGGTCACGGCGTCGCCGGGCCTGAGGAAGACCGGCGGCTTGCGGGCGAAGCCGACGCCGTGGGGCGTGCCGGTGAGGATCACAGTGCCGGGCCGCAGCAGCATGCTCGCCGACATGAATTCGATGATCGCCGGCACATCGAAGATCATGTCGTCGGTGTTCCAGTCCTGCATCACCTGCCCGTTGAGCACCGTGCGGATCGTGAGCGTGTTCGGGTCGGGAATCTCGTCGGTGGTGACGATGCAGGGCCCCAGCGGGCAGAACGTGGCGAACGACTTGCCCCGGCACCACTGGCCGCCACCTCCGTTCCGCTGCCAGTCGCGGGCGGACACGTCGTTGGCACAGGTGTAGCCGAGTACGTGCTCGAGAGCGTCGGCGCGACCGACGTTGTGGCAGGTCTTCCCGATCACGATGGCCAGCTCGCACTCGTAGTCGACCTCGTCGCTCCGCAGCTTCCGCGGCAGGACGATCGGGTCGCCGGGGTTTTGCAGGGCGCCCGAATTCTTCATGAAGAGCACCGGGTGGGCGGGCGGCTGGGCGCCGCTCTCGGCGGCGTGCTGCTTGTAGTTGAGGCCGATGCAGAGGATGTCGCGGGGCTCGAGCGGCGCGAGCAGCTTGTCGACCTTCGCGACGGCGCCGGTGTCGCGGAGCGTGCCGAAGAGGTCACCTTCCAGAATCGTCGTGCGGCCGTCGGCGTGGAGGCTTCCCAGCCGGGTCGCGCCGGCGGATTCGAAACGGACGATCTTCATGGCTCGGCAACTCCTCGGGGATGCGGACGGACGGCCGCCGGCAGACGACTTCGGTCCGGCCACCAGATCGCTGATCGTCCCGATTTCAGCCGGGCGATCAAGGCCGCAGGCCGCGGCCCCGCCAACATCTTCTTCCACAGGTAGATTGCATGTGTCTACATTTCGCGATATCCTGCCGGCCGCTGGCCGCGTTGTCTGCGTGGCCTTCGCACGGCGGCGATCACCGTTCCCCATCGCGAATCCCTTGTCGCGGTGAGCACTGAGCTTCCATGCCTCCCACCCGTCGCCGCAGCCGCGCAGCCGCCGCGGCCACGATCGTCCGTGATTCCGGCCACCAGACTCCAGCCCTCGACCGCGCGCTGGCCGTGCTGGAATTCGTCAGCGCCCATCCCGAGGGCGTGACGCGGCAGGAGATAAAGGAGGGACTCGGCTTCACGACGAACCTCGTCTTCCGGCTCACGCGGGCACTCGTGGCCCACGGCTACGTGGAGATCCAGGAGCCGGGTCGTCGGCTCGTGCTCACACGCAAGATGCTGGCGATGTCGCAGCCGAAGCGAGACGAGCGGAGTCTCGTGCAGTTCGCCTACGAGCCGCTCCGCTGGCTGCGGGACACGACGGGGGAATCGGCCCATGTCGGCGTCCGTGCGGGCCAGACCTGCCTCGTGCTCGACCGCGTGATCGGCTCGCAGCCCTACAAGTGCTACGTCGAGGCGGGCACGATGGGGCCGCTCCACGCCGCCGCCCCGGGCAAGGCCTTGCTGGCCTGGCTGCCGCAGCAGGAACTCGACGCGTTCCTGGCGGACTATCCCTTCCGCAGCCTCACGTCCGCGACGATCACGTCCCGCCGCGGATTCGCGGAGCACCTGCGGTTCGTGCGCTCGCGAGGCTACGCCATGGACGTGGGCGAAACGATGGAAGGCCACCACTGCCTCGGGGCCCCGATCTTCGATGCGAACGAGAAGGTGATCGCCTCGCTGTGGATCACCGCGATCGCACCGCGGCTGACCGAGGCCGACGGCAAACGGCTCGCGCCGGCCGTGATCCGCGCGGCCACCATGGTCACGGAGGTGCTCGGGTGAAGAACGACCGGCACCGTCGCTGCGTGATGGTGCTAGCCGCATCGCTGGCTGCGGCCCAATCGCTGCCCGCCCAGCGTGCCGAGAAGCCCGCCGCGCCGCCGACCGCGGCGCTGCTGCAGCCACTGCTCGCATCATCCTGCCTCGACTGCCACGACGCCGACACAGCCGCGGGCACACTCTCCATTCCGGCGTTGGGCACCGACCTTTCCGACCCGGTGGTCCGCGAGACGTTCGCCCTCATGCATGACCGGGTGGCGAAGCGGCAGATGCCCCCCGAGGCCGGCGACCTGGCGGATGACGCGCGGGCCGCGCTCGTCGCCGCCCTCGCGGCGGTCGTCGAGCAGGCCGACCGATCCGACGTGGCGGCCAACGGCCGCGTGCCGCTCCGCCGGCTCAACCGCCACGAATACGAGCACACGCTCCGCGACGTGCTCCACCTGCCGCACCTCGACGTCGGCGACCGGCTGCCGGAGGACCGCACCCGCGACGGCTTCAACAAGTCGGCCGAGGGGCTCGACTTCTCGCGGATCCAGCTGGAGGCAGCGCTCGACGCCGCCGAGGCCGCCCTCACCGCGGCGGTCGCGGAGACTGCGGCACCGCAGCCGCCCGACACGTTCACGGCCGTGTCCACGGCGCTCTTCGGCGGCCAGGCGTTCGGCGAGCCGCATGCGCAGTTCTTCGCGAAGGATTCGCAGAAGGTCGACAAGCCCGAGGCCGACGACACCGCGGTCGAGTGCGCGATCTTCCGTTCGGCCTACTGGCCCTACCACGGCTACCCGCGGGGGTTCGTGGCGAAGCGGGCCGGGCTGTACCGCGTGCGATTCCACGCCCGGGCCGTGCACCAGGTGGAAAACTTCGCGCTCGTGCCGGCGCCGCGGCCCGTGCCGATGACGTTCCGGGCCCGCGCCCCCTCGGGCCCCGACGTCTCGGGCGACGTCCAGGCCGTCGGCGGAATCTTCGACATCGCGGCCGCGGGGGACGACTACGAGACAACCGTGCTCCTGAAGAAGGGGCAGACGATCGAATACAGCCTGCTGGGCCTCGCGGTGCCGCTGGCGCGAAACGTCGACGGCGGCGGGCCGACCTACCGGTTTCCGCCGCTGCCGCCGGGCGGCCATCCGGGCATCGCGGTGCGCTCGCTCGAGATCACCGGCCCGCTGCCGCCCGACGTCTGGCCGCCGGAGTCCCATCAGGCGCTCTTCGGCGACCTGCCGTTCCGGGCCGCACCGGCCGGGGCATCTCCCGCCGTCGAGGTGCTTGCCGGCGACCCCGAGGCCGAGGCCCGAAGGCTCCTGCGTCGGTTCGCCAGGGCGGCGCTGGTGAAGCCGCTGCCCGAGGAAGACCTGGCGGCCTATGAAGCGCTCACGCTGGCCAGGATCCGGGCCGGCACCGGGTTCACGCGGGCGGTCCTGGCCGGCTACCGGGCAGTGCTCTGCTCGCCGGAGTTTCTCTACCTCGACGACCCGCGCGGCCCCGGGGACCTCGTGCCGCTGGCCCAGCGGCTTTCCTACTTCCTCTGGGACACCCGTCCCGACCCAGGCCTGCTCGCCAAGGCCACGCTGGGCGACCTCGCACGTCCCGACGTGCTCCGTGCGGAGGTCGACCGGCTCGTCGACGACCCGCGGTTCGAGCGGTTCGTCACGAACTTCACCGACTACTGGCTCGACCTGCGACACATCCGCCGCGACGAGCCCGACATCCGCCTCTATCCCGAATACCGCTTCGACGACTACCTCGTCGAGAGCATGGCCAGGGAAACCCGCGCGTTCGTGACCGCGCTCGTCCGCGACAACATGCCGGCGACGGCGATCGTCGACAGCGATTTCCTGTTCGCCAACGACCGGCTCGCCCGGCACTATCGTCTCGAGCCGCTCTCCGGCCACGCCGTCCGCACGGTGCCCGTGCCGCCGGGCAGCCCGCTCGGCGGATTGCTCACGCAGGCCGCGATCCAGAAGGTGACGGCCAACGGCACGAACACGTCGCCGGTGGTCCGCGGCGCCTGGGTGATGACGCGGCTCCTCGGCCAGCCGCCGCCCAAGCCGCCCGAGAGCGTGCCGGCGGTCGAGCCCGACATCCGCGGCGCGAAAACGATCCGCGACCTGCTCGCGCTCCACACGAAGGACTCGTCGTGCGCCTCCTGCCACGCGCTCTTCGATCCGGTCGGCTTCGCGCTGGAAAGCTTCGACATCTGCGGCGGCTGGCGGGACCGCTATCGCGGCCTCGAGGAGGGGGAGCCCGTCACCGGCATCGACCGGGCCGGCCACGATTTTTCCTATCGGCTCGCGCATCCGGTCGACCCGCGCGGCAGCCTGCCCGCAGGCGGGTCGTTTGCCGACATCCGCTCACTGAAAGCCCTGCTCGCCGGTTCCTCGCGGCAGCTGGCCCGCAACCTGCTGCATCAGTTCACGGCCTACGCCACCGGCGGTCCGGTGCGGTTTTCAGACCGCCGCGACATCGAGGCGATCCTCGACGCCTGCGCCACCGACGGCTATCGCGTCCGCGATCTCCTGCACGCATTCGTGGCCAGCGGGATCTTCCGGGGCAGGGGAGGGGAGCAGCCATGACGCATGTCCCAGATCGAGCGCAGGGCCGCGGAGTCCTGTCCCGCCGCATGATGCTCCGCGGCGCCGGCGTCGCCGTCGGCCTGCCCTTGCTTGAATCGCTGCTGCCGGCACGGGTGGCCCGGGCCGGGCAGGAGACTCCGCCGCGGCGGGCGATCCTCATCTCCAACAACCTCGGCGTGCTGCCGAAGCCGTTCTTCCCGACCGCCACCGGCGCCGGCTACCCGCTCTCGCCGTATCTCGAATCGCTCGCCGCCCACCGCGACGATTTCACGGTGATCAGCGGGCTTTCCCACCCCAACGTCCGCGGCGGCCACTCCACCGAGAACTGCTTCCTCACCGCCGCCCGCAACCCCACGGCCAGCGGCTTCCGCAACACGATCTCGCTCGACCAGTTCGCGGCCGAACGGATCGGCCACCTCACGCGGTTTCCCACGCTCAATCTCGGCGTCAACATCGACAAGGGAAATCGCAGCCTGGCCTGGACCCGCGACGGCGTGCTGATCCCCGCGGAGGACAGGCCCTCGCGGCTCTACGCGAAGTTGTTCGTCGCCGGGCCGCCCGCGGAGGTGGCCGCGCAGCTGGAGCGGCTCCGGGAGCGGGGCAGCATTCTCGACGCCCTCGACGACGACGCCCGCCGCCTCTCCAGCCGCGTCGGCACCGCCGATCGCCGCCGGCTCGACCAATACTTCACGTCGATCCGCGAGCTCGAGGAACGGCTGCACACCGCGGGCGCCTGGGAGCAGCGGCCCAGGCCGGCCGCCTCGGCTGCGGCGCCGGACGACGTAACCGACCGGGCCTCTTTCTTCAAAGGGTTCGAGGCGATGCTCACGATGGCCCGGCTGGCGATCGAGAGCGATTCGACGCGGATCGTGACGCTGATGGTCGACGCCTTCGCCACGCCGGCGTTCAAGCTCGACGATGCCGAGACAACGACCGACGGCTATCACAACCTCTCGCACCACGGCCAGTCGGCCGAGAAGGTCCGGCAGCTCGAAGAGGCCGATCGGCGGCAGATGGAGCTGCTCGGCGGCCTCTTCACGGCGCTGGGCGAGCGGCGCGAGGCAGGCCGCCGGCTGCTCGACGACACGGTCGTGCTCTACGGCAGCAACATGGGCGACTCCAACACCCACGACAACACGAACCTGCCGATCCTGCTGGCCGGCGGCGGCTTCCGCCACGGATCGCACCTGGCCTTCCGGCGCGACGACAACGCGCCGCTCTCGAATCTCTTCGTGTCGATCCTGCAGCGGCTGGGAGTCGCCGCCGACGCCTTCGGATCGAGCACGGGCTCGCTCGCGGGCCTGGAGGCGTGAACCTCGCCGGTCGTGCATCGCCGGTCGCGGCACCGCCGAACGTGCACCGCCGCACGTGCACCGCCGAACGTGCATCGCCGCACGTGCATCGCCGATCGTCGGCCCGTCAGCGGGCGGGCAGCTGGCCGTGCTGCCGCAGGGCGTCGGTGACCGCCGTCGCGATCCCGCCGGAGATGCGGCTCTGCTGCGTGATGTCGTTGATGCCCGACGCCGAAGCGGCCGCCCGACCGACCATGACGTACGGGTTGAAACCGGTCACCGCTCCCATCGCCAGGCCGCCCGGCACCTTCCGGCCCTTGTCGGACGTATCGAGCACGAAGAATGGCTGGCCGCCGGCGATGGTCGGATCTCCCATCCATGCGTCGACACCGACCGTCGCGTTGCCCACGCCAAAGCCGACGATGCCGCGCGCCGCCGCGCTGCCCTCGCTGACCGCCACAACCTCGCCCCGCAGCTGCCAGCCGTCGGCGGGAGGCGGTGCCGGCTGATCCCAAAACACCACCGGCAGGCCGGCCTGGGCCAGCGCATCGGCCACCTGCTTGGCGAGCGACGTGCCGACAGGAGCCTGCCGATCGAAGCCGGTCACCATGTCGACGACCCGCGGGCGGCCGTTGAAGAGCTGACGCACCGGCCCCTGCGGCAGGATGCCGCCGGACGACTGCTGCAACTGCTGCTCGAGTCCCGACTCCATCGGGAAGGGGAGCACGTAGATCCGCGCCGGCGGACGTGCGGGCCACGACGTGGCGGCGGGTCCGGTCGCCGTCGTCGTCGGCCCCCAGCCGGGCGGCTGGGCGTGGACGGCCGCTGCAGGCACGAGGGCGAATGCCACCAGACACCAGACTGCCGGCAACTGCGAGACAACCGGCGACCGCGACGACGATGCACGCATGGCAATCCCCTTCTGGTGCAGGCATGAGGCCCGGGGGCGCAGGGACGAACGCGCCGAGAGAAGCGTGGGGCCGCGAGGATAGGCGCCTGCGGCGGGAACGGCCAGAGCATTCGACCGTTCGCCGACCGTTCGCCGACCGGCCGTGCGCAGGCAGTTTCCCGCCCATGGCGAGGCCGTTCCCGACTCACTCGCCCGTGGTGGTGCGGCCCGTGAGCAGGTCGAACGCCCCGATCGCCGGCACGAGCATCGCCAGCGTCGCGAAGCCGTAGGCCGTGGCGGCCACGAGGAAGACCTGCAGCACGTTGCCCTGCAGGAACCCCGTGATCGCCACGAACGTGAGGCTCGGCAGCAGTGCCGACGCCCAGCCGATCGCCGGGGAGGGATTGCGGGCCGAGAGCGCCGCGTAGAGCCCGATGGCCCCGCCGACGATCACGGCGAGGAAGGGGGCCAGTTGCAGCTCGAAGCTCGAGCCGAAGGCGACCATGATCCGCATCGCGGTGGCGACGCCCACGAACAGGAACGCCACCGTGCCCAGTGCCACCGCGATCGCCCGCCGCGAGGCGGCGTGCGACAGCCCGGCGTAGAGGCCGAGCACGGCCGCGAAGAAGGTGAGGACCGCCATCCCCAGCGCCATGTACACCGCGTTCTCCACGGTCGTGATCCGGGCCACGGCCAGCGCCCCGCAGAGCACGAGCGGCAGGAGCACGAGCTCGCGGGCCGCCGTCAGCACGCCGAACAGCTTCCCCCAGACGAACTCTCCCGGTTCGAGGTCGGTGACCAGCAGCACGTCGAGCGCGCCGCGGTCGCGCTCGGTGGTGATGCTCGTGACGGCCATCGCCGCCACGGCCAGCAGGCTCGCCAGTGCCATCGGCACCACCGCCACCGCCACCGCGAGCCCGTCGGGCCGGGGCCGGCCGGATTCGGCCACGATGCCCGCGACGGCGGCCGCGAAGAGTGCAAGCCAGGCCAGCCGCACGAGGATCATCGCCTTCCCGTGGGCCCGCGTGCAGATCTCCCGCCAGAGCACCGGGTTGTCCCAGACCGTGCGCGACGGCCGCCGCACGCGGGCCGCGGCCCCCGGCGCGGTCGCGTCATCCTCGGCGGCAGACCGCCGGCGGGCCTCCTGCGTGGTGTTCCACGCCCGCGCGCGGAGCACCGCCACGGCATTGGCCGCCGCGATCACGCCCGCACACACGCCGAGGAACGGCAGCAGCGTGCTCCCGCCGGCCGGCGACAGCGCGGCGAAGACGGCCCGTGCCGGCGACACGGAGGCCCCGGCGGCCGGCCCGAGCCTCCCCGCCACCACCTCGCCGGCCGCCACCCAGGCGACCAGCGCGAAGGTGGTGATCGCGAGCGACTGGAACGTCGTGTCCTTCCAGAAGGCGACGCAGTTGGCCACGCTCGCGGCCACGAGGGCCGCCGCCACCGTCACCACGAACATGCGGACGAGCTGCTGCACCGTGACCCCACCGAAGAGCGCGGCGATCGCGAACACCGGCACCGCCGCCAGGAGCATCAGCAGCACCCTCAGCAGGCTCCCGGTCAGCTTGCCGAGCACGAGCTGGGCGTCGGACAGGCGGCTGATCAGCAGCAGCTCCAGCGTGCGGCGGTCCTTCTCGGAGGTCACCGCGACGGTGCTCGTCATGGCGGCGGCCAACATCGCCAGCGAGAGCTGCAGCGGGGCGAGGATCCGCATCAGCGTGGCCCCGAACCGGGCCGTGTCTCCGGCGGTGGTCACCGACTGCGTGCCGGTGACGACGAGCCAGCAGGTGGCGACGATGGCCAGGAGCGCGCCGCAGTAGACCGCCCGGGCCACGAACAGCCCGCGGGCCCGCGGCACGGCCCGCACTTCCCGTTCGAGGACAGCTCCCAGCATGCTCCCGCTCCGCGGCCGTGGTCTCTGCCACATCATGGAAAAATACGATCGTGCGGGATACAGTACCAGACGTCAGGTTTGAACACTGCGCCGCTCGTCCACGAGCAGCGGGCCCACGGGGTCCCGCGGTCGCGTAGGCGTCCCCCCGGTGCACCAGGAGCTGTCCCACGATGCAGTCCACCCCCGCAACGACCGCCCGCCGCCTCGGCTCACGGATCGGGGCCCTGGTTCCGGCAGGGGCCATGGTGGCAGCCCTGGCCATCGCCGTGTGCCCCCTCGCGGCGCACGGACAGATCACCGCCCAGACCCTCGTGGGGAAGGCCGTGTCGGACGACGCGCAATACGCCGACATCAACAGCGCGATCGCCCGGTTTCGCGACCGCGACCTCGACGGCTGCCGGGCCCTGATGGAACGGGCGCGTTCCAACAATCCGAAGCTGCCGCCACCGGGCGTGATGATGGCGATGCTGTGGCTGAGCGTGAATCAGCTGGGGCCGGCCCGGGCCGAACTCGAGGACACCGCGGTCAAGTTTGCCGCCGATCCCGAGCCCTACCTGCTGCTCGGCGACCTCGCCTTCCAGGATCGCCGCATCACCGACGCGAGCGTCCTCTTCGACAAGGCGAATCAGCTCACCGCCGCCTACACGGAGAACCCGAAGCGCAAGAGGGATTTCGACATCCGTGGCCATGCCGGCACCGCCGCCGTGGCGGAGGCGCGAAAGCAGTGGGAGAAGTCCGAGAAGGAACTGCGGGCCTGGATGGAACTCGACCCCGACAACTCCAGCGCCCACCAGCGGCTCGGGATCGTGCTCTACCACCTCGGCAAGCCGCAGGACGCCCTCGAGCAGTTTCGCGAGGCCAAGAAGCTCGACGACAAGTCGGTGCACCCCGAACTGGCGATGGCCCGGCTCTACGACGAGGCCAAGAAGCGGGACACGTCGCGCAAGCTCATCGAGCAGGCGGTCAAGTCGTCGCCGCAGGACCCGGCCGTGCTGCTGGCGGCTGCGCAGTGGTATCTCGGACAGAACGATCTCGCGACCGCCACCATCCACGCCGACAACGCCCTGAAGCTCGACCCGAAGAGCCTCGAGGCAAAGGTGGTTCGGGGCGCCATCGCCCGCGTGAGCCGCGACTACAAGGTGGCGGAACGGTATTTCAACGAAGCCCACGTGCAGTCGCCCGGCAACTTCCCGTCGAGCAACTCGCTGGCGCTGGTGCTGGTCGAGGGAGACGACAAGGCCGACCGGCAGCGGGCACTCGAGATGGCCGAGTCCAACGTCGCCATGCAGCGCGAGGGCTCGCCCTTCCAGGTCACCGCGCTCACGACGCTCGCTTGGGTCTTTTACAAGGTGGGCCGCCGCGAGGACGCGGAGAAGATCCTCTCGCAGATCACGCAGAGCAACCAGCTCTCCACCGACGGTGCCTACTACGTCGCCAAGATCCTCGCCGACCGCGGCGAGAAGGACCGCGCGCGGAAGATTCTCGAGGAGGTGCTCGCGTCGGAGGCGTTGTTCGCGACCCGGCCCGACGCCGTCGATCTCCTCGACGCCCTGAAGAAGAACAAGTAGCTCGGCGCTGTGACGTCCGTCGCTGGCACGTCCGTCGCTGTGACGTCCGGCAATGGGGCGGTCTGTGACCGCGTACTACGGAGCCGGCACCGCGGGGATCGGCGCCCCCTGCGGCATGGCACGGATCGTGATCCCGCCGGGCCGCGTCGGAAGGCCCGTGGGTCCGAGCCGCACGCTGCCGCCCGGTCCCAACTGCTGGGCACGCCGCCGCGCCCGCAGCCGGTCGCTGCGGAGGGGAATGCCCGGATAGGCCTCGATAGGCACCTCGAGGTTGGGCAGGCCGATCCGGCTGCCGTCGCCGTAGTAGGTGAACATCTCGATGCCGGGCGCCGCCGCGGGCCACGCGCAGAGGGCGGCGAGCGCGACGACCGCGGGAAGGGCGGTCCGCGACCGCACGAAGGGCAGGGAGGGCATGAGGTGGGTCCTACTAGCTGTCCGTGGACAACATCATCCGCCGCTGGGAGCGGCGGCGGTCTCGTGGAAAAAGGCCATGGAGGGCTTTTTCCACAGCCAGCTGGCGAGCCTGCCGGCCTGGAACCACTCCGCTCCTGCCGTCATCGGTCGCCGGCGGCATGGGCATCTCCGAAATCCTCGCCCGACCGCCCGACCGGCACGACCGGTACCACGCCGCCGCCGGCGGCGGCTGGTAGATTCGCTCGCATGGGCCCGCCACCAGCCACCCCGACCGGGATCGCCGCCGCGCTGCCGCTGATCGCGGCCGCGTCCGCCGCGGTGGCGGGCGGATTGGCGGCGTTCGGCATGATCCGCGTCCGGGGCTCGACGGCGGTGCCGGCCGCCGCCTGGTCGGTCGCGGCCTGCCTGGCGCTCGCGGCTGAGATGGCCATGCGTTCGGCCGGTGGACTGGCCGACCCGGCGGCTGCGGCGGCGGCCCGGCTGGCCGTCGTGGCGGTCGCGGTCTGCCCCGCGATGTCGCTTCTGGGCGCGAAGCGGCCGCAACACGGCGTGTGGCAGTTCATCGTGGCGACGCTTGCTTTCGTGCTCGTGATGCCCGCCATCTCGGCCCGGCTCATGCGTCCGGGCAGCCTGCCCGACGTGCACCTCATAGGCAGGTTTTTCATGCCGGTCCTGGTGCTGGTGGGCTGGCTCAACTTCGCCGGCACCCGCCGGGCCCTGCCCGCGAGCTGCGTCGCGATCGGCCAGATCCTGCTCATGCGAGGCTTCCTGCCCGGGGCGCGGGCCGACGCGGCAGGCGGCATGGGACTGGATGCCCTGGCCGCGGTGCTCTTGGCCGCCGGTGCTCTGCTGGCGACGATCCAGACGCTCGCCGTGGCGGGGCGGCCCGCGCCGCCGGCGGCCGGACCGCTGGCGGCGGCCATCGATCCTGCCTTTGTGGCACTCCGCGACACGCTCGGTGCCGCGTGGGCGCTACGGCTGGCCGAGGCCTTCAATGCTTTGGCGACGACCCGTGGCTGGCCCTGCCGGCTGCGGTTCGGCGGCATCGACGAGACCAGCGATGTGAGCGGCGGCGAGCCCAGTTGTGAGGCCAGTTGCGAGACCACGGCATGGCATGCCGACGCGGTCCACGCGTTTCGGGCGCTGGCCCGCCGGTTCGTCGACGACGGCTGGCTGTCGCGGCACGGCTGGCGGGAGACGCGGAACGGCGGACCGCGCGACGACCTCGCGGCATCGTGACAAGACGGTCGACCAGCCAGCGCGATAAGCCAGAGCGATAAGCCGGCGCGATACGCCGGCGCGACCGAGGCGTGCGGCCCCTCGCGCACCGGCTGCGCGGCGTCCGCAATAAACCGGTCAAAAACGGCCCGTACCAGCCGCACCTTATGGCCCCCCCGCGAAAAGGGCGGTACACTTGTGGACTCGGCGGGCCCGCCTGCCATCCGGCAGGGGGGCGTCCGACCGGGTGTTCCGTACCCCCGGGTGTTCCGTACCCGACAAATCGTGGAGTGCCTCATGGCCGAAGAATCCGCCCGCGCCGAAGCCCAGATGCCCGTGCCGGTCGACGAGTCGCACATCGTCGCCACCTACGCCAACTTCTGCCGCGTGACGGGCACGCCCGAGGAGCTGATCGTCGACTTCGGCCTCAACAAGCAGGTCGCCGGCACCTCCCCCGACACGATCCAGCTCACGCAGCGGATCATCGTCAACTTCTTCACCGCCAAGCGGCTCGCCGCGGCGCTGGCGATGGCCGTGGCCCGGCACGAGCAGGCGTTTGGCGTGCTCGAGACCGACGTGCAGCGACGCATCGTCCACCAGCCCGGCGGGCGGGCGTGAATCGGTTCTCGCCCGCGGCTTTCGCCGGGGCGAATCGCGGCCGGCAGCCGCCCCGGGACAATCGGGGCGGCTGCCGGCGCGGCGTTCACGATCGCACCGGCAGCGATCGACCATTCGCATGATGAGCCACGATGAGCATTGACGAAGAGGTGGAGATCGAACGGGCCCGCGGCCACATCCGGGCGCTCGTCGCCGAGATCGAGCAGCTCGGCCGGGGCGACCTGGCCGAGGCCGAGTTCTTCCGTGGCCTGCTCGAGCGGGTACTCATGGCGATGGAGGCCGTGGCCGGGCTCGTCTGGCTCGTAGGCGAGGGGGGCCGCGTCGAGCCGATCTGCCACGCCGGCATCGAGCGGACGGGCATCGCCGCCAACGACGAGTCGCAGGCCGCCCACGGCGCCCTCGTGCAGACGCTCGTCGGCACCACGACCGGCGTGCTCGTGCCGCCGCGGGCCGAGGTGTCGGCCGCCGACGCGCAGAAGCCCGCCACGAACGCCACCGACCTGCTCGTGATCGCCGCGCCGATCGACTGCGGAGGCTCCCGGGCCGGCCTCATCGAGGTGTTCCACCAGCCGAACATGCCCGACGTCGAGCGCGGGTACCTCGCGTTCCTCGAGCAGGTTTCTGCGGTGGCGGCCGACTACATGGGCCGCCGCCAGCTCAAGACGCTCGACACCCAGCAGACGGCCCTCACGCAGGTGGAGCGTTTCAGCCGCGCCGTGCACGAGTCGCTCGACCCGGTCGCCACGGCCTACGTGCTGGCCAACGAGGCGCGGCGGATCATCGGCTGCGACCGGGTGAGCGTGCTCGTCAGGCGGCGGCGGAAGCTGCGGCTGGAGGCGGTGAGCGGCCAGGAGTCGGTGGAGCGGCGGGCCTCGGCCGTGCAGGCGATCGAGTCGCTCGTGCGGGTCGTGGCCACCGCGGGCGATCCGCTCTGGCACCCCGACTCGTCCCGCGAGCTGCCGCCGCAGATCGAGGAGGAACTCGAACACTACATCGACGAGTCGCACGCCACCGCGCTGGCGATCATTCCGCTGGAGAAGCCGAAGCCCACGCCGGTGGTGAAGCCCGGCGGCGTCGACGCCGTGGCCGTGGCCAAGGCGGAGTCGCTGCCGCAGACCGTGCCGGAGCCGATCGGCGCGCTCGTGGCCGAGTGGTTCTCCTCGAGCACGTTCGACGAGGGGAAGCGGGCCCGCGTCGACCTCGTGGCCGAGCACGGCAAGGTGGCGCTCTCCAACGCGCTGGTGCACACCGGCCTGCCCCTCTACGGCCTGATCGACCTGCTCGGCAAGTCGCGGGTGCTCACCACCGCCCGCAACCTGCCGCGAACCATCCTGGCCGTGCTCTCTGGCCTCGCGGCGCTCCTGGCGCTGATCCTCATTCCGGCCGAGCTGCGGCTGGAGGGGAAGGGCACGCTCGAGCCGGTCCACCGCCGCGACGTGTTCGCCGGCATCGACGGCGTGGTGGAAAAGCTGGAGCCGGGGCTCGAGCATGGCGCCGAGGTGAAGGCCGACCAGCTTCTGGCCACGCTCCGCAACACCGACCTCGAGGTGGCGCTCACCGACGTCCTCGGCCGCAAGGCGTCGAGCGAGGAGCAGCTCGTGGCGACGCGGCGGGCACTGCTCGAAGACAAGAAGATCTCCGCCGACGAGAAGACGCGGCTCGCCGGCCGGGCCGCCCAGCTGCAGCGGGAGATCGAAAGCCTCGAACAGCAGCGGGTGCTCTACGAGACGAAGAAGCACGACCTGGAGGTCCGCAGCCCGATCGACGGCGTGATCGTCACCTGGCAGGTCCGCGACCGGCTCATGCTCCGGCCGGTCGAGAAGGGGCAGTCGCTCATGAGCATCGCCGACAAGACGGGCCCCTGGGAGCTGGAGGTGCACATGCCCGACGACCGGCTCGGCCACGTCAACCGGGCGGCGCTGGCCGCGAAGGCGGCAGACCGCGAGCTCACTGTCGACTACATCCTCGCCACCGACCCGGGCACCCGGCACCGCGGCACCGTGAAGGAGATCCACGAGCAGGCGGAGGTCCGCGGCGAGGCGGGCAACACGGTGCTCGTGCGGGTGACGATCGACCCCTCGCGGCACGAGAAGGAGGAGCTCGGCGCCGGCGCCTCGGTCACGGCCCGGATCGCCTGCGGCACGCGGCCGCTGGGCTACGTCTGGTTCCACGACGTGCTGGCCTTCATCCAGTCGCAGGTGCTCTTCCGGCTCTGGTAGCCCCGCTGAGCCGCCCCGCCGACAGCCGCCCCGAGCCATCCCGCCGCGAACGAACGACCGCACGCCCCCGTATCGAATTCCGTATCGAATCCATGGCGACCCCTATGCCGAAGCCCGTCCCCATGCCGCAACCCGTCCCCATGCCGAAGCCCGTCCAGGAGCCCACGATGCGGAGCCGCCCCGCCACGACGCTTTCCGTCGCCGTCCTCTGCCTGCTGGCCGCCGCGGTCGGCCCGCTGGTGCCCGCCGCCGGGGCCGACGCCCAGCCGGTGCTGCAGCGGTGCCTCGTGTCGCCCGTGGAGGAGGCGAAGGTGCCGGCCCGCGAGCCGGGAGTGCTCGAGGAGCTGATCGTCCGCGAGGGCGACGCGGTGAAGCGGGGCGACGTGATCGCCAAGATCGACGACAACCAGCCGCAGATGGAGCGTCGCAAGGCGAAGGCCGAGCACGATCAGGCGGTGGCGAAGGCGGAGAGCGACGTCGACGTCCGCTACGCCGTGGCCGCGGAGAAGGTGGCCCAGATCGAGTTCGAGAAGGCGGCGGAATCCGACCGGAAGGTGCCGGGGAGCGTGACCCGCGTGGAGCTCAACCGCCTGCAGCTCAACGAGCAGAAGAGCGAGCTGCAGATCGAGCAGGCGCAGCTGGAGCGGAAGGTCTCGGAGATGGCGGCGATCTCCAAGGGGGTCGAGGTCGAGGCGGCCGAGAACGCGATCGATCGCCGGCTCATCAAGTCGCCGCTCGACGGCGTCGTCGTGCAGATCTTCCCGCACCAGGGGGAATGGATGCAGCCGGGCGACCCGCTGGCCCGCGTGGTCCGGGCCGACAAGCTGCGGGTGGAGGGCTACGTCGACGCCTCCAAGTGGAATCCCGAGCAGGTCCGCGACCGGCCCGTCACGGTGGAGGTGACGCTCGACGAGAACCGCCGCGAGACGTTCTCGGGCCGGATCGTCTTCACGAGCCCGATCGTGGAGAGCGGCGGCGATTACCGGGTGTTTGCCGAGGTGGAAAACCGCCAGGCGCCGGGCTCGCAGACCTGGCTGTTGCGGGCGGGCCAGACCGCCACGATGACGATCCATTCGCAGGAAAAGCCGCTGCCGCCCGTCCGCAGCAAGTAGGCCGCAATTAGCCCGCAACTAGCCCGCCCGCAGCCCGCAGGCGTCTCCCCCCATGGCCACCGCCGACGCCTTTCGCGCGAGCACCACGCGGCCGGTCGGCCTGCGGCGGCGGGGCGACCTCGTCACCAACCGCCAGGTGCACCAGGGCCAGGCATGGTGGGTGGTCAAGGACCCGATCTCGCTGTCGTACTTCCGGTTCCGGCCGGAGGAATACGCGCTGCTCGACATGCTCGACGGCACGGCGAGCCTCGACGACCTCAAGGAGCGGTTTGAGGCCCGCTTTCCGCCGCGGCGGATCACGGTCGATGAACTGGCCCGGTTCATCGCCACGCTGCACCGCTCGGGCCTCGTGATCGGCGACCGGCCGGGGCAGGGGCCCCAGCTCTTCGAACGGAGGCGGCAGCGGATCTGGAAGCAGTGGATGGCCTGGCTGGCCAACATCATGTCGATGCGGTTCCGCGGCATCGACCCCGACCGGCTGCTCGTCCGGCTCGACCCGTGGTTCGGCTGGCTCTTCACGCCGCCGGCGATCGTGGCGATGCTCGCCTTTGTGGCCAGCGCCCTGCTCCTGGTGCTCGTGAACTTCGAGGTCTTCCGCTCGAAGCTGCCCGACTTTCAGCACTTCTTCGCCTCGGGCAACTGGCTCTACCTGGCGGTCGCCCTGGGCGTGACGAAGGTGCTCCACGAGTTCGGCCACGGCCTCTCCTGCAAGCACTACGGCGGCGAGTGCCACGAGATGGGGGTGATGCTGCTGGTCTTCACCCCCTGCCTCTACTGCGACGTCTCCGACAGCTGGATGCTGCCCAGCAAGTGGAAGCGGGCGGCGATCGGCGCGGCCGGGATGTACGTCGAGGTGATCATCGCCTCGATCGCCACCTACCTCTGGTGGAACTCGCACCCCGGCATCTTCAACCAGATCTGCCTCGACGTGATGTTCGTGTCGAGCGTGTCGACGATCCTCTTCAACGCCAACCCGCTGATGCGGTACGACGGCTACTACATCCTTTCCGACATCCTGGAGATCCCGAACCTCCGCCAGAAGGCGACCTCGATCCTCAGCCGGGCCGCCTCCCGGTGGTGCCTGGGCATCAAGCAGCCCGAGGATCCGTTTCTGCCCCAGCGGAACCGGTTTCTCTTCGGCCTCTACGCCGTGGCGTCGAGCCTCTACATGTGGCTGGTGACGGCATCGATCTTTCTCTTCGTCTGGAACGTCTTCAAGCCCTACCGGCTGGAGGTGATCGGCCAGATCATGGCGGGAGGGGCGCTGTGGGGCTTGGTGATCCGGCCGCTGCAGGGGATGATCAAGTTTTTGAACGTTCCCGGGAGGCGCGACGAGGTGAAGGGGCTCAATCTGTCGGTGACCGCCGCCGTGGCGTCGGCCGTGGTGGCCGCGATCGCGCTGATCCCGCTGCCGCAGCGGGTCTGGTGCGCCGCCGAGCTGCGGCCGCGGGGCGAGGAGATCGTCTACGTCAGCGTGGCGGGCCGGCTCGAGAGCCTGGGCGTGAAGGCGGGCGACATCGTGAAGAAGGGGCAGGAGCTGGCCCGGCTGTCGAGCATCGACCTGGATCTCGCGATCGCGGACCTCGAGGGGAAGGCCTCGCAGTCCCGCGCCCGGCTCAACAGCCTGGAGCGGGAGCGGTTCACCGACCCCGCCGCGGGCCTGGAGATCGGCACGGTGGAGGAGTCGCTCAAGAGCGTCGAGGAACAGCTGGCCAAGAAACTCAAGGACAAGGGTGAGCTCATGCTGCTTGCCCCCCGCGACGGCATCGTGCTGCCCGCCCCGCACGTGCCTCCGCAGAAGGAGGCGACGGCCATGGGCAAGCTCCCCGGCTGGTCGGGCAACGCGATCGACAAGCGGAACCTCGGCGCCACCTACGCCGCGGGCACCGTGCTGTGCATGATCGGGGATGCCGAGCGGTTCGAGGCGGTGATGCTCGTCGACCAGACGGAGGTGGAGTTCATCGCCAAAGGCCAGACGGTCGACCTCAAGCTCGACGCCTTCCCCTGGCAGACTCTCACCGGCACGGTGGACGAGCTGGCGGAGACCCACATCGAGACGGGTTCGGAGCGGCTCTCGGTGAAGGCGGGCGGCCAGGTGCCGACGAAGACGGACGAATCGGGCCGCGAGCAGCCGATCTCGACCTCCTACGAGGCGATGATGTCGCTCGACGACACGGAGGCGGTGCTCACGCCGGGCATGCGGGGCACGGCCCGGATCAAGGTGGGCAGCCGCACGGTGGGCCAGTGGCTCCTGCGGCTCCTCTGGCAGACGTTCAACTTCAAGATGTAGCGCGGGGCACTGGTGCCGAGCAGGTATACTGCGGACTCTTCGCTCGGCGTGGCCTCCCAGGAATGCAACAGTGACCGCCTTTGACCGCATCACCTTCGATCCGCACGTGATGGGCGGCAAGGCCTGCATCCGCGGCCTGCGGGTCACCGTTTCGCTGGTGGTCAACCTCGTGGCCAACGGGATGTCGACGGAGCAGATCCTCGCGGAATATCCCTATCTCGAGGCCGAAGACATCCGGCAGTCGCTGCGATACGCGGCGTGGCTGGCGGAAGAGACGGTGCTTCCGTCCGAACCCCTGCCGACATGAGATTCCTGCTCGACATGGGCATTTCCACCGGGGTCGCAGGCTCGCTTCGTAGCCTCGGCCACGAAGCGGAGCACCTGCACGACCTGGGGCTCGGCACGCTCCCCGACGCCGAAATCCTGACCAAAGCCCTGCGCGACGGAGCGGTCCTTGTCACGCATGACCTCGATTTCAGCCACCTGCTGGCTGCCAGCGGAGCGGTGCTTCCGAGCGTCATTCTCTTTCGGCTGCGCGATATGCGGCCACCGAACGTGGTGGCCCGGCTTCGTGCCGTGATCGCCAGCCATGCCTCGGCACTCGCCGCGGGGGCGGTGGTGTCGGTCACCGAGTCGCAGATCCGCATCCGCGAACTGCCGCTCGAATCCTGAGACGTGAGCGACGCCACGCCTGCCATGCCCACGCTCGACCGGATCACGATCTATCCCGTCAAGAGTCTCGATGGGATGGACGTGGACGAGGCGGTCGCGCTGCCCTGCGGGGCTCTGGAGCACGACCGGCGTTGGCGGCTGGTCGACATGGACGGCCGGGTCGTCAACGCGAAGCGATCGGCGGTGTTCTCCGCGATCCGGGCCGAATTTGCGTTGCCTGAGCGGCTTGTCACGCTCGCGGTCGATCCCGCAGCGGTTGCCGCGGCGGCCCTGCCGGCGGCCGATCTCGATCGGCTCCGCGGCCTAACGCGGGAGTCGTTTCATCTGGTGCCGGGGCAGGGGGGGCCGTGCGGCTGGCTCTCCGAGGCTTTTGGATTGGACCTGCTCCTGCAGGAGCGTGCCGACGGCGGCTTCCCCGACGACCGCGACGCACCGGGACCGACGCTCGTCTCGACGGCCACGCTCGCCGAGGTGGCCCGCTGGTTCGCGCTCGATCTCCACGAATGCCGGCGACGGTTCCGGGCAAACCTCGAGGTGGGCGGCTACGACGCCTTCTGGGAAGACACGCTCGCGAGCCCCGCCCGTCCGGGGCTCGCACCGTCGCTCATGGACCTGCCACCCGACCTTCCGGCCGACCCGTATGTCGACCTGCCACCGCCCGAGCCACGGGCGTTTTCCATCGGCGACGTGACCTTGCGGGCGACGAACGTCTGCCGTCGGTGCGTGGTGCCGGGACGCGACAGCCGCACCGGAGCGGCGACGGCCCACTTCCGCGACGCCTTCGAGGCCCGGCGGGGCCGGGGGCTGCGGGCCGACGTCGACGCCGGAGCCTGGAACACGCTCTACCGGCTGGCCGTGAACACGCGGCTGGATGGGCCTGGGGCGGTCCTGGCGGTGGGTCGCCAGGTGACGGCTGGCGGCGGCTGATCCGCCCCGGAGCCAATGCAGCCTTGGCATAATTCAGTGCTTTGTTTCAAGGCACATACGGCTCATCATGCCTCTCCACACAGTCCACATCGGCCACGTCATCGGCCACGGAATCGTCTTTGATCCACAGAGCGGCAGCAGGCTGAAAGACATGGATTTCGACGCCTTACTGGCCTCGATTCCGCGGCTGTTCGATCTGCTCGACGAACGGCGGGTTGCGTATGTGCTCGTGGGCGACATCGCGATGGGGGTGCACGTTGCCGGCCGCAACACGCAGGACATCGATCTTTTTGTGCCGGCGGAGTCGCTGGCCAGGCTGCCGGAGATTCGCGTCGTCGATCAGAACGACACCTTTGCCAGAGGAGAATTTGGCGGCCTGAAGATTGATTTTCTGCTGACCAGCCAGCCTCTGTTCGACATCGTTCGGCGCGACCATGCCCGCCGGGAGCGGTTCGTGGAGCGGGACATCGTCTGCGCGACGGTGGAGGGCCTGCTGCTCTTGAAGCTGTTTGCTCTCCCTTCGCTCTATCGCCAGGGAAAGTTTGCCCGCGTGGAAGACTACGAACACGACATCGCCGCTCTGATTCGAGAGCGCCATCCCGACACGGAGCGGATTTTCCAGGAATTGTCGCGGCACATGCCTGCAAGCGACCTCGCTGAGGTGGACGACATCGTCGCCGGCATCCGCCGACGCATCGTTGAATCCCGGGATCGTTTCGGCGGCCGGGACCGGTGATGCCTGCCTCGGAGGACGCCCATTCTGATCGTGGCTAGACGATCGTGGCTAAAGGCCCGGCCTCGGCGGAATCCGCGGGCGACGGCCTCCGGTCTGGGCGGACCTCGGGAGCCCTGGCAGCGGCCCTCGGCCCGGGCCTCGGGGGGTTTGGAACGGCCCCCGGCGGGGCTGCCCTAGTCGAAACAACCGGTATTTTCGGTCGCGTGCGGGCGGCGGGCTCGCGGTTCGACCGATTCCTTGAAGGCTGTGTCTGCCCCGTGGTAGACCCTCAAGAGGCTTTTTACCCGGCGTTTCTGGGGAAAAGGGGACGCCATCGTGCCCGCGCAACAGGCGGCACGACCGAACCTTCCGCCTTCAGCCTGCGTAAACAGGGAAACCTGTGGTGTCGCACTACCCGATCACGTCCCCGGTCACGGTTGAAAGAACGCTGCCATGAAAACTCTGCTGTCAGGGCTGTTTTCCCGGAAGGCCGACGAGGCCCGTTCCCGCCGTCCGCACCGCCGCGGCCAGTCGATCGGCGACCGGCAGCTCGAGCAGCTCGAGCAGCGGCTGGCGATGGCGATCAATGTGATCACGCCGAGCACGGCGGCCGCCGGCACGGTCGCCCCCTGGGCCGTCATTGTCAGCGACAACGCCGATGACGTCTATGTTCGACAGGTAGCAACCGCTCCGGACAATCTAGCGATCGCCAACAATTCAAGTTTTCTCGCGTCCACGGAAATCCCCAATATCAACGGCTTCACGACCGTGGCCTATGAAAACGGTACGGTGACGGCCGTACCTGGAGACGTTCCTGCCAATGAAACTGCCAGCTTCGAAACTCGGTACCTGACGCAACGCAGGGCTAACCTCGCCTCTCCCTTTTTCGTCACCGTTTCCTACGCAGGCAACACCTGGTCATTCCAGACGAACGGCAACGGCGGCAACGGCCTGACGTTGAACAGCTCTACTCCAGGAGGCTTGAGCGAGCGGAACCTGATTTTCCCCACCGGGGGTTTCGTGAACATTAGAACTGGATCGGCCGCCGACGAGATCACGATACGATGGTCGCAGCCTCCGAGGGCGGCAATTGCGGCGGGAATCTCAACGCCGACCCTGACGGACGTCAGGTACGCCTTGGCAGGCACTAACAATTACTTCACGGAACCCGGTGTCCTGACTCCGGCGTCCGGCCCGCTTCCGTCATTCAGCCTCCCTGTCACCGGTGCTAACCCCGGTGGGATCGTTCCCGGGACGCTGACCGGCGTCGTGCGGGTGGATGGCTACGACGTCAGCTTCCGCATGAACAACCTCTTCACGCCGTTGCCCGGGAACATCACGGCCAATCAGCTGTTCTTCGGGAACGAAAACGCGGGAGTCGCCGCGAGCACGACTGGTGCGGTTATCGTTCAGGACGGATCGGTGAACGGGAAATCGATGACGGTCACCGGCTACGTGGACTACGACAGCGGCCGCGTGTTCCTCGATTTCCGCAGCGCAGGCCTTCGGCAGGATCCCGGCAACGTCGTGCTGCGATCCATCCGTTACGCGGTCTACAATCAGGATTTAAAGCCGACTTCCTTCACCATCAGCCCGGGCCTCGACTTCTCCCGCCAACTCTTCATCAACCAAATGGCGCCGGGTTCCACGATCAATTTCAACAGCCCGGTTCTCCAGCCCCAAGCCGCCGCCTATCCCAACGGAGTCCTCATCAATGCGACGAATATCAACGTCAATGCACAAGTTCGGTCGGCGACGTACTTCGACGTCAACACAAACCGCGGCGTCGTGTTCGAGCATCCACTTATTCGCGATGCGATCATCCAGAACGCTTCCGCTCAGGCCATCGTGAGTCCGGCCGGGACCATTTCGGCGATCTCGCTGCCAGCCGGTAGCGGCGGGCAGGGCTATGACAACGACCCCGCAAATGCCCCGACGGTGACTATCAACGGTGGCACGACTCCTGCAACGGGCGTGGGCGTCGTTGTCAACGGCACTGTGATCCGCTGGGAAGTGGTTGCGCCAGGGGCTGGATTCCCGACGGCGCTGGGATCGCCCTCCCCGACAGTCAGCGTCGATCCGCCGCCTGGCACCGACTCGGCAGGCAACCCATGGCTTCCGGCACTGCCGGTTCCCGTGCCCGAGTCGCTGAACTTCAACGCGGCCGTCGCCGCTCCCACGGCGTTTTCGTTCACGATGGGTGATGATCCCACGACCGCCGAGCCCCGACGGGGCCGATTGTACGTGTCATCCACGGGATCGCTGTCCGGCGCACTGGCCGCCACGGCGGCGGCGGTCGCGACCGCCTCCACGGCGGTTGATGTCGTCGCGGACGTCGCCGACATCGTCGTCGAAGGTACGATCTTCGCGACGAGCCAATCGTATCTCATGCGGTCGACCTCCGCGTCGTCCGACCTCTCTCCCTTCATCTTCACGACCGAGTCGCCGCTCACAGGGGCGAACACCGGCCTCATCCGCGGCACCACCGTCGCTGTGACGCTCGGCAATTCCATGCCGACCCCGGAGCAGGGCGCCAACGCCGCGAGCGTCGTAAACCTGCGGACGCAGATCAACTCCATGCGGATAGCCGCCGCGACGCCGGCGGGCACCCCGCTCGCCGGCCCGTATCCCTACGAGCTTACGATCAACGAACTCGACAACATCTCCTTCGACGCCGTCGCCGCCAGCGGCCAGGCGATCTCGCTCGCCGCGGCGGGCAGCATCGACTTCACGTCGGCCCTGGTGACCGCGGGCGATCTGTCGATCGCGGCCGGTGGGGCGTTCACCGTCTCCGCGCCGCTCTCCTCATCACGTGGCCAGATCCAGATCACGGGCACGAGCCTCAACGTCGCCAACTCCGTCCGCGTCCTTGACCCTGTCAGTGACGACACCAGGGACGACATCACGCTCACGGCCACCTCCGGCGACCTCGCGCTCACGGGAGCCGTCTCGGCCGTAAACAACGTGCGGCTCGTCCAGCGCAACAAGACCGGCACCATCGGGAAGCTCGGCGGCCAGACGCGGGTGATCGCCCGCGGCATCATCGTCGAGGCAGAGGGTGCGGCCGACATCAAGACCGATGCCGTCACGCTCGAAGGCCGCTCCGCCGGTGACTTCACGCTCGATGAGCTCAACGACATCATGATCCCGTCACTCCGGTCGCCCGGGTTCGTGACGCTCGTGGCCGGCGGCACCGATCCGGGCGTCGACAATCCGACAACCACGAACGAGATCGCCCTCACGGCCACGCTCACCGACATCACCGGCTTCTCCGCGTCGGCACCCCGCGGCAGCGTCAGCGTGATGAACAATGTCGCCAAGACGATGACGCTCGGTGACGTCGCCAAGATCGCCGCCGGCACCGCCACGAGCATGCAGGCCGCCGGATCTGTGCTCATCCGGTCTGCGGCCGGATCGGTCGTCGTGGCCGACGCCCCGCTCGGCGGCGGCAGCGGCATCCAGACGCGGGTCGCGACGATCGCCAACCTGGCCGCCACGTTCGACTACAACACGCCTGGCACGTTCGCCAGCACGCTCACCGGGCCAAAGGCCCAGCTGGTGATCGACGGCGTCGCGATGAAGATCGGCGACCGCGTGCTCGTCAAGAACCAAAGCACTCCGAAGGAAAACGGCGTCTACGTCGTCACGACCGCGGGCAGCACGAACACAGCCTGGAAGCTCACCCGCTCCACCGATGCCGACACGTCGGTGGAACTGCCCGCCAACGCGTTCGTCCAGGTCGCGGAGGGCACGTCGGCCGGAAAGGTCTTCGTGCTGGGCTACACGATCACCGACAACGTCTCCCCCGTCGCCGTGACGACCGTCCTCAACCGGGCCGACGCCGCGCGGGTGCGGACCGCCACCACGTCCGTGTTGGGTGGTGTCTACAGTGCGGTCGCGACCACGATCACCGGCAATGTGAACGGCCTGCTGCCGGCGATCGACGGCGCCGCGCTCGCCGTCGGCGACCTCCTGCTGGTCCGCCTGGGCGCAAGCACTGGCGGTGCCGCGGCCAACGGTGTCTACGAGGTGACCGACGTCGGCGGCCCGGGTTCGAAGTGGGTGCTGACGCGGGCTCTCGACCCCGACACGGCCCTGCCGATCACGGCGGGCTACGTCGCCACCACCGAGGGTAGCTTCCGGGCCTCGGCCACCGGCCAGGCCTTCCTGCTCGGCTACGACTCGCTCGGCAACGACCCGATGACGGTGACGGAAGCGGCTCCGACCACCGACATCGGCACCGACAACGTCAACAGCACCACGACGTTCGTCGTCTCGAGCACGGCGGGCACGAACTCCGCGGCCGGCTCCCTCGGCAAGATGATCGGGCTGCGGCTGGCCAACGATCCCTCCGGCGAGCTGTACAACTCCGACGAGGTGCCGGGATTCACGTTCGCCACCACGCTGCCGGGCCTGAACGGCGCCGGCGCGGGCGTTATCCGGCTCACCCAGGAACTCCCGGCCATCACGAAGGCGTTCGCCATCGACGGCAGCGCCCGGACGGCTCTCACGGCCGTGGCCGGCACCTCCCCGCGGATCGTCGTCGACGGCTCGCGGATCGTGATGACCCGGTTCGGCAGTGCGGCGGCCAACGCGGCCGAGGTCAACGGCTTCTCGTTCGAGCCGGGCAGCGGTGCAGCCGGCTCCGCGGCCGGCGGCAGCATCGCCAACATGACCGTGGGCGGCTTCGCCAAGGGCTCCGCGGTGAAGATCAACGGCGCCAACGGCGTCCTCGTCCGGGGGATGACGCTCGGCCGAAACGAGGTGTCGGACCGGCTGGCGAACCTCAACGGCGTGCGGATCACGGGCAACGCGGCCGGGGCCACCGTGCTCGGCGGCACGATCGTAGGCAACACCGGTGCGGGCGTCCTCGTCCAGGCGGGCTCGACCGACTACGCAGTGGTCGGCGCGACTGTCGGCGCGGTCAACCAGAACAACGGCGTGGGCATCGACTCGGCCGGCAGTGGTCGGATCGGCGTGAAGCCGCTCTCCGGAACGACGATCGACGCGACCACCGTCTTCGGCGACTCGACGATCGTGCTGCCGGCGGTGGTTCCCGCCTCCGCGATCTACCTTGGGCAGCCCATCAGCGGTGCAGGCATCGCGGCCGGCAGTACCATCGCGGCGATCAACGGCAGCACGGTCACGCTCTCCGCGCCGATGACCGCCGACGGCGCCACAAAGCTTTCGCTCGGTGCGCCTGGCCGCACCGTTGTGGAACAGAACCTGACGGGCATCAGCCTCTCCGCCGGGGCGACGACCGTCGTGAACTCCGACATCCGCGGCAACACCTACAGCGGCATCGACATCAAGGGGGGAGCGCACCTCATCGGCACCTCGACGACCCGCGACTCCTCGAGCAACGAGATCACGACCAACGGCCGCTGGGGCGTGAACGTGATCGCCGCCAACGCCGGCGCGGCCAACACCCTGCTCGCGGCTCAGAAGATCCAGGGCAACGTCTTCGCCCGGATCGCGCCCAACAAGCTTGGCAACATCGGCGTCGGCACGGCGACGAGCTCGACAGTGGCGGGCGGGGCGTACACCCCCGCGGCCACCACCAACCTCGACACTAACGGCAACGAGCACCGCAAGACGTCGACCACATCGAGCAGTGGCTCGACCGGTGGCAGCGGCTCGACCGGTGGCGTCAAGCCGCCCGCTTCGACCACGACCGCGAAGTACCCGTGGCGGGTGAGGTGACGCCCGTCAGATCGGGCCCCGCTCGCAACGCTCACGGCGTCGGCAGCGGCACGATCAGGGCTGGGTCGTAGTTGGGCGGCGGCGGCGGCGGGAACGTGGCGCTCGTGCCCGTGGTCGTCGAGTTCGGCTTCGGCATCGTCGAGATGACGGCGTCGTTGTTGAGTGCCGCCAGATTGTCCGGGCCGACCGCCTTCACGGAGAGCGATCTGAGGCCAGCCACCGTGTTGCTCGTCGTCAGGTAGATGTCGGACGCGAGCTGGATCGACCTCGTGATGCCGCCCGCCGTGCCGGTGTAGTAGGCCGTGGTGGCCAGGCCGGTGATCCGGTTGCCGATGATGTTGGCGTTGATCACGCCACTGGGCCCGGTGGCGGTCGTGCCGCTGCCATTGATCGCGAGGTTGATGCCGTTACCGCCCGCCGGCGCCGTGAGGATGTTGTTGCTGATCGTGATGTTGATGACGTCGCCGTCGTTCGGCGCCGAGCCCTGGATACCGATGTTGGCCGCGATGTTGGAATCGGTCACCTGCACCGTCGACGTGCCGGCCGTGGCACCGGTCACGGCCGGCGTTCCGGTCACCGAGATGCCGTAGTTCTGCAGATTGAGGATCGTGGATTTCTCCACGATCGCGTTGGCCCCGGTGACGACAATCGCCGGGCCCGTGGAATTGGCGATCGTCGTTTTGTAGATCCTCACTCGGCCTGGCTCAACGACCGTCGGCGATTGCGTAAAGGCGTTGGCGACGACGGCCGAACCGGAGGTGTCAGTGATCGTGGAGTCGGAGAGATTCACGTAGGGGCTTCCGCCAGTGGCCTGCGCGTCGACGACGAATCCGTCGGCCGTGAGGTTCGAGAGTTTCATGTTCGTGAAGTTGAACGTGGCCTGCGCGCCGTCGACGTCCTGGATCACGACGCCCGTCTGTGACGGTCCGGTACCCTTGATCTGGACATCGTTCACGTAGGCGGTGCCGCTGCTGATGCCGGGTCCGTCGACGATACCCACGCGGGCGCCCTCGATCGACAGGTGATCGACGAGCACGTCGGGCTTGTTGAGCTGGATCGCCGGGCCGACGGGGTTGGTGATCACTGGATAGGTCGACGACGTCGACGTCGACCAGAGCGGGATGTTGCCACAGTTGGCCGTGCACAGCATCAGCGACGTGCCTTCGCCGACGAGGTACTGGTGCTCGGCCTGGAATTGATAGCCCGCGGCGCCCGTGTCATACGGGCAGTTGAGGCTGTCGCCCACGCGGACGAAGACGATGTCGTAGGCCTTGGTCGCGATCGCCTGCGCATCCTGCAGCGTCTTCACCGGCCGCTCCCAGGTGCCGGTGCCGCCCGCGGCCACGCTCAGCGAGCTGTCGACATGGATCACCTTGTAAGGGGTGCCCGCGACGCCGGCGGCCTTCGCCGCCGGGGTATTCGGGATCAACGCCTGCTCCGGCGCCGTGTGGGCCCGCACGACGTGCTCGTTGCGGAACATCGGCTGCTCCATCTGCTCGGGCACGTTCCGCCGCCGTGACCCGCCCATGCGGTAGGTGAGCCGCGCGAAGCCGGTCCAGTCGAAGTAGCTGTCGTTGTTGGCCTGCAGCGAGAAGTCCCAGTTCTTGATGAGCGTCATGTCGAGCCGGGTGTAGACGCCGCCGAACCAGGGCACGACGTCCTGGCCGTTGACGAAGTTGTAGCGGCTGTTGCCGTAGGCGTAGCCGCCCACGCTCACCATGCCGGCCCAGTCGGCCAGGCCCGGGATGTAGGCGCCGATCTCGAGGTCGGTGCCGGCGAGGGCCGCGTTGATGCCGTTGTTGCACAGGAGTGAATTGCCCACGAACGGGCCCATGATCTGGGCCGTGTTGCCCACGGGGATGTAGCCATTGCTGCGGATATTGCCGTAGTCGGTGAGCCACTCGGCCGACACGCCCACCTGGCTGTATGTCTGGCCGCCGGCGAAGACGTAGCTGCCGCTGTCGTCCTTGATCGTCGTGTTGGCATACTGGCTCTGGTCGCCGTCGTAGTCCCAGTAGACGCCCACGCCGAAGAGCGTGCCACCGAAGAACTGCTTCCGCACGGTGCCGACGTTCGAGAAGAAGCCGCCGTAGTTGCTCAGGTGCGTCCGCAGGTCGGCCGACCAGATGCCGCCCAGGTCGTCTTCGCCGTAAGGGATGAAGCCGCCGATCGTGTAGTAGCTGCCCCGGTAGCCGAGGCCGCGGTCGGCCGCGTTGATGCCGTAGTAGAGCCAGCCGGGGCCGTATTCCTCGAGGGACGCCAGCCGCCCGACAGCCCCGCCCACGATTCCCGAGGCCGGCGCCATCGCCGACTGCCCGACACCGCCGCCGCCAAAGCCGCCCGCCAGCGCCGTCCCCTGGACCACGCCGCCCTCGCTGAGCTGCCCGACCTGCGCGTTCGCCAGCCGCGCTGGGCTCTCGCCGATAGAGGCGGCGATCAGCATCATCGCCAGCGCACGGCGGGCCCGTCGCTTCCAGGCGGCGGCCCTCCGACGGATCGCCCTGAGGCGGGCGGCAGCACGTTTTCCGGAACGCTTGGCGGATTTTTCCATCGCAGTCGTATCCGTCGCGGTCGCCGGCGGACCGTGCGGGGGAGCCCCCGCGCGGAAAAACCGGCATGGTCGTCAGGAGTGATCGACCCACCGCGACAGGATCCATGAGCATTTCCGGAAGGAAGCCCGGGACCGGCAGGGCCAAGGAGGCTTCCCCAGATTGCCGGACCTGCCGGCACGCCGCTGGGCCGTCGGGCTCTTCGGGCCGTATAACGGGCACTGTGAACCCGCCAGTTGCCTGCGGCGGCCTGAGGCCTCTAGCCCGACAGTCAGGCTCACGCTCAGCCCCACCACCAGCACCGCACCCTCCATCCTGCCACCCTCACCACCTCCATGTGGCTCACGCAGACCTACGACGCGCTCCTCTTCGACTGCGACGGCACGCTCGCCGACACGATGCCGGCCCACTACAGGGCCTGGCTCGTCGCGACCGAGGCCCACGGCCTCGACTTCGACGAAGACCGCTTCTACGCCTTCGCCGGCCGGCCGTCGCGAAACATCATCGCCAGCCTCGCCGCTGAGGCCGGCATCGAGATCGACATCGATCATGCCGCCCGGGCGAAGGAGGCCTCGTTTCTCGAGCAGCTCGCCCACGTCCAGCCGATCGACCCCGTCGTGGACGTCGTGCTGCGATCCCGGGGCCGGATCCCGATGGCCGTCGTCACCGGCGGCTACCGCGATATCTGCATGAAGATCCTCGCCCACATCGGCGTGGCAAACGCCTTTGAAACGATCGTCGCCAGCGAAGACACCGAACTGCACAAGCCCGAACCCGAGCCGTTCCTGGAGGCGGCGCGACGGCTGGGGGCCCGGCCGGAGCGGTGCGTCGTCTGGGAGGACAGCGATCTCGGCCTCGAGGCGGCCCGCCAGGCGGGCATGCACTGGATCGACGTCCGGTCGTTCCACCAGCCGGAACGGGTCACGTCATGACCGCAAACGCCGGGGGCCCGGATGCCCGGAAGACGGATGCCCGGAAGACGGATGGCCGGAACGTGGATGACCGCGTGGATGACCGGAAGATGGCTGCCCTGAAACCCGACACCGCGGCCACCGGCCCCGGCGCCGTCACGCTGGCCGACATCCGCGCGGCCCACGAGCGGATCCGCTCCGGTATCTACCGTTCCCCCTGCCCGCGGAGCGAGCCGCTCTCCGAGCTCACCGGCTGCCGGATCTTCTGCAAGCTCGACCTCCTGCAGCGGACCGGCAGCTTCAAGGAACGCGGCGCCCGCAATGCGCTGCTCTCGCTCGACGCATCGCAGCGGGCCCGCGGCGTGGTCGCCGCGTCGGCCGGCAACCACGCCCTCGGGCTGGCCTACCACGGCAAGCTGCTCGGCATCCCCGTCACCGTCGTCATGCCCCGGTTCGCGCCCCTGGTGAAGCTCACGACCTGCCGCCGGCTCGGGGCCCGCGTGATCCTCGAGGGGGAATCGTTCGAGGAGGCGCGGCGGCTGGCCGCCGACCTGGCTGTCCAAGACGGCCTGAATCTCGTCCACGGCTTCGACGACCCGCGGGTCGTCGCGGGGCAGGGGACGATGGGCCTGGAGGTGCTCGAGGATGTGCCCGACGCCGACGCGATCGTGGTGCCGACGGGCGGCGCGGGCCTGCTGGCCGGTGTGGCGACGGCCGCCAAGAGCCTGAACCCCGGCATCCGCATCATCGCGGTCGAGCCGACCGCCGCGGGAAGCCTGAGCGCATCGCTGGCGGCGGGCCGGCCCGTGCAGGTGCCGACGCGGCCGACCCTCGCCGACGGCCTGGCCGTGGGGAAGGTGGGTGCGATCCCGTTCGCGATCGCCTCCCGGCTCGTCGACCGGGTGGTGACCGTCGACGAGGAGGCGATCTCCCTGGCGGTGCTGCGGCTGCTCGAGCTTGAAAAAACCGTGGTGGAGGGGGCGGGTGCCGCGGCCCTGGCCGCGGTGATGGGGGAGGCGGGCAAGGAACTGGCCGGCCGCACCGTGGTGCTCCTCCTCTGCGGCGGCAACATCGATCTCACGATCCTCGACCGGGTGATCAAGCACGGCCTCGCCACCGACGGGCGGCTCTGGCGGTTCACGACGCAGGTGACCGACCGGCCCGGAGGCATCGCCAAGCTCACTGCCGCGATCGCGGCCGCCGGGGCGAGCGTGCAGGAGATCGTGCACGATAGGGCCTTCTCCGGCCCCGACGTCTTCGTGACGAGCGTGGAGGTGACCGTCGAGACCGCCGACCGCGACCACGTCGTCGCCCTCTATGAACGGTTGCGGTCCGAGGGGTTTTCCGTGGTGCCGTCGACGGCGCCCGGCGTCCTGCCCGCCCGTCGCTGACGCGGCCGCTTCCCGCGACCGCGGCCTGGCGGCGGTGCGGGCCCGGCGACCGGCGGGGCCTGGCAGACTGTGCGGCCTGGCACGATCAGGAGGGCCGCGTTTTTTTTGTGCTCCCCGGCCCGACGGTGCGCCGATCCCATCCAGGTTGTGGCGAAGGCCGGTCGCCACCAAAGGCAGGAGCATGCCCATGATCACCCATCAACGCGGCCTTCTCGCCGCGCCGGCGAACACGGTCTCTTCGCAGACCGAGGCGCACCGCGAGCGCGAGCGACTCCGTCGCGAGCTTCTCAAACGGATCCTGCATCGGGAGACCCGTCGTCAGGCGACGCGGGGAGCAGCAGGGTAGCGGGCACGAGGAATCGCGGCCCCGACCAGGGAGATGCCCATGCGACACCTCTGCCATCGCCTGCTTCCCGCCATCACGTGCGTGCTGTGCCTCTCCTGCCTGCCGGCGGCTGCCCAGCAGTCGCCCTGGGGCTGGGGGACCGCTGCGCCCGCCACGTGGTCGCAGGAGCTCGTGGCCGATTACCTGCTGACCGGCCAGACGCCGCACCCGGCGGTGGTGCGGATCGTCGCGCCCGAGCGGTCGGGCACGTCGCTGGGGTCGGGCGTGCTCGTCGACATCAATCGCTCGCAGGGGCTCGTGCTCACCAACTGGCACGTGGTCCGCGACAGCCGCTCGGCGGTGCTCGTGCAGTTTCCCAACGGCTTTCAGACGGCGGGCACCGTGATTCGCTGGGACGAGGCCTGGGACCTGGCGGCGATCGTGATCTGGAAGCCGCCGGCGACGCCGATCCCGATCGCGGCCGCCGCGCCCACGATCGGTGAGCAGCTCACGATCGCAGGCTACGGCCGTGGCCCCTACCGGGCCGAGACCGGCGCGTGCACCGACTATCTCTCTCCCGCCACCGGCTACGCCCGCGAGTTCGTGGAGCTGGCGGCCACGGCGCGGCAGGGGGATTCGGGCGGCCCGATCCTCAACGAGAAGGGGGAGCTCGCCGGCGTGCTCTTCGGCCAGAACAGCGGCCGCACGATCGGCAGCTGCTCCACGCGGGTGCGGACGTTCCTGGCGAGCGTCGGCTCCAGCGGCTTCACCCCCACGCCGATCGCGGAGTTCTCCGACGTGCGGGCGATCGATCGCGGCCTGGCCGCGTCGGAGGGCGGCGGCCGCGTGCGGATGGCGGCGGCGACCCGCGACGACGGCGGCATCCGCGAGGGCACGCTCGAGCGGTCGACCCACGTCGCGGCCCCGGGGCAGCCCGCACCTCCCGTGGCGATCGCCCAGGCGGCTCCCGGCATCCCGCCAGGCTTTCAACAGGATTTTCAGCCAAGCTTTCAGCCAGGCCTTCAACAAGGCTTTCAGCCAGGGTTTCAGCAGGATGGCCCGCCCGAACAGGGCTTCACGACCGCGGGGTTTTCGCCTCCTCCTGGACCGCAGGCCGCACACGGCTTCGCGTCGCTGGGAATCTCGTCGCCGGCCGCAGCGCTGCCGTCGCCGGCCGAACTGGCGGCGATGTTCGACGTGCGGACCAACGGCCGCGCCATGCTCTCGGCAGCGGGCGGGCTGGCCCTCATGTTCCTCGGTCTGCGGACAATCTTCGGCGGCCGGCGGCGGGCGACCGCAGACCGGCGGTCGCTCGCCTTCCACGACGAATGACCAACCGATCGCCGCGGCCGCGGCGGCCGATCGCTACCGCTATTTCGCCTTCTTCGTCACCGTCGCCTTGCGGATCGTGACCGGCTCCACGGGCCTGTCGCCCCCTCCGGTGCGGACGTTGCCGATGGCCTTCACCACCTCGAGGCTCGCCGCGTCGGCCGTGCGGCCGAAGGCGGTGTACTGGTTGTCGAGGTGGGGCACCTTCTCCAGACAGATAAAGAACTGGCTGCCTGCCGAGTTGGGATTGCTCGTGCGGGCCATCGAGAGCACGCCGGGCTCGTGGGACGTGCGGTTGAATTCGGCGGGGATGGTATAGCCCGGGCCGCCGGTGCCGGTGCCCTCGGGGCAGCCGCCCTGGATCATGAAACCCTTGATGACGCGGTGGAAGCAGCCGCCGTCGTAGAAGCCGCTCTCGGCGAGGGCCACCATGTTGCGGACGTGGCCGGGGGCGTGGGTCGCGTCGAGCGCGAGGCGGATCGGCCCCGCCGACGTGTCGAGCGTGACCTCGTAGTCGAAGCCCGCGAGGTCGAGCGCCTTAGCGGCATTTTGGAGTTCGGCGGGGGACGGCTTGGGCATGCGGGGCTCCTCGGGGCGTAGGGTGATGAAACGGGCGTCGACACCTGGCCCGGTTTGCCGGGCGGCGGCGCGCAGCCGATACTCAGGAGCATGCAGCCTCCTGGATCCGCCGCCGGCGCCGCCGACCTCTCCGGGCGAAACCTCGGAGGATACCGGCTCCTGCGCCGGCTGGGAAGCGGCGGCATGGCCGACGTCTACCTGGCCGAGCAGCAGTCGCTCGGCAGGCACGTGGCGGTGAAGGTGCTGCGGCCGGCCACGCTGCGACATCCGGCGGCGGTGGAGCGGTTCATGCAGGAGGCCCGTGCGGCGGCGGCGCTCGTGCATGGCAACATCGTGCAGATCCACGAGGTGGCCTGCGTCGACGGCATCCACTTCCTCGCGGAGGAGTGCGTGTCGGGCCCGTCGCTGAAGGCCTGGTTCTCGTCCCGCGGCCCGCTCGACGCGCCGCAGGCGCTCAGCGTTTTGTCACAGGTCGGCTCGGCGCTGGTGAAGTCGGCGCAGGCGGGGATCGTGCACCGTGACATCAAGCCGGAGAACCTGCTGGTCACTCCGGCCGGCGAGGTGAAGGTGACCGACTTCGGCCTCGCGCGGATGCTGGAGGACGACCTCGAGCTCACGCAGGAGGGGATGACGCTCGGTACGCCGCTCTACATGAGCCCGGAGCAGGCGGCGGGCAAGGCCGTCGACGTGCGCAGCGACCTCTACTCGCTCGGGGCGACGGTGTACCACCTGTTGGCGGGTGTGCCGCCGTTCACCGGCCCGACCAGCCTCGCCGTGGCCATGGCCCACCAGCGCGAGCCGCTCATGCCGCTGGCGGCCCACCGTCCCGAGCTGCCCGCGGGGCTCGGGCGGATCGTCGATCAACTGCTCGAGAAGAAGCCGGAGAATCGGTGCGAGTCGCCGACCGAGCTCCTGCAGGCGGTGGAGGCGGTGGAGGCGGCGATCTCGACGGGGTCGCGGCATGGGCGGCTGCCGCTGGCGTGGGAGGGGGAGGCGGTCGACTGGCAGGGAGCCTCGGCGGCGCCGCGGGCCGCAACGGTCGCGTCGGCGGGCCGCACGCAGCCGCAGACGGGCCGGCTGCGTGAGGCGAGCAGGCTGCTGCAGACAGCCGCGGAGCGGGAACGGATCGACCGTGAGCTGGCGCGGCGGGAGGCTGCGAGGCGGGCGTGGCTGGTGGCGGCCGGGGCGGCCGTAGCGCTTGCGATCGGCTTTGTGATCGGGCGGAACCGTCCCCGACGATCCGAGCTGTTCCGCACCCGCGGCTGACGCACCGGCGCGCCGCCAGGCCCTCTCGGCGCTCGTGGCCATGCACCGCCCCGGCAGCGGACAAGGCCGGCGGCTGGAGCACGATAACACTGCGAAAAGACCGGGTATTCCGACCGTATCACCGGGGTTCAAGTCTGCTTGACACCCCGTCCGACACTGCTAGAACCAAGTGTGCTTTTGAAAGCCACAGCGCCCCCATCGTCTAGTGGCCCAGGACGTCGGGTTCTCAGTCCGAAAACCGGGGTTCGACTCCCCGTGGGGGTACTGCCGAGCTCGTATCTCCCGCACACGCGAGAGATACGGGCTCTTTTTCTTGTGCCGCTGCCCCCTGACGGCCCGTGATGGCGTCAGATTGTGCCGAGTTTTGGACAGCGGGATCTCCATCGCAGGTCGCCGCCCAGGGTGCAGCGGATCAGCGACGGCGATCGCTCGCCATCATGCGATGTGTGACGTCGAGCGGCCTGCTCGGCATGCCCTGCCGCACACGTCATTCCAGATGGCCACCGGCTCGCCCTACGCGGCTTCGCGCCGCGGCTGCGCGGCCCGATAGGCCTCGACGGCCACGATGATCGAGTCCAAGGCTTCAAACATGTTGCTTTCGCCACGGTCGAACGCGGCCGTCGCGGCCTTGATCTCAGCCACGATCTCGGCCACGGCGAGAATCGCGAACGCCGACTGGGATTGCGGGATTTTGATCGTCATACACACCTCCTTGAGAGCGGAACCGCCGACACTTCCTGTGCGACCAGGCACGGACCATAACGCGATCGACGCCCCTCGTCTTGCACGAGGCGTGCGCCGCGACCTCGCCCGAGCGGGCTTCTGGCAAACCGCGATCACCCGTTTTCCCTGGGGGCACCGTCGATTCGCCATTCCCCGCGCTCGGCGACTACCATGCAGGCCGTGGGGCGGCGCATGCGACGAAGGCACACGTCGTCGCGGCCCACTCGGCGGGCGCCATGCCCCCAGGGACGGTGCGAATGGATGCGTCCCGCTGCTCGCCGTACCCGCACCACACGTGGCTTGCGCATTGGTTCGGCATCCAGCCGCCATGCGTCTTCGATGTGCTCGAGTGCCGCCACGCCACGCATCGCGTCAGGCTCACGGTGGCCGGAGCTGCGGTTGTCCACTGGTCGACGCGTGACGCGGAGAAGACCTTCCAGACGACGGAGGGTGTCCTTGGTTTTTTTCCCTGCGATCACGAGAGGCACTCCCTGGCGATGACGTCTGCCGGCGGATTCGCCGTGTTTGAGGTGCTCATCCCCGCCGCTCACATCCGTAGCGTCTGCGAGTCGGAAGGCATGCACGCCGGCACCGAAGCGACTCCTCGTCCAGCCTTCCGGGATGCCTTGATCCGGGCCAGCCTTCTGCGGCTGTCGATGGAGGCCGGAGCGCCCCGGGTGTCGGAGGACATCGGCGACGAGATCGCGGCCCGCCAGATCATCATCAGTCTCTCGCGGATTCTCGGAGTCGGGCAGCCTGATTGGCACGACGATACGAGCGTCTTCCTGCCCGCTGTCATGCGGCAGATCGTCGAGCGCATCGACGCGCACGCGGCCACACTTCTGTCGGTCGATGGCCTGGCCGGCGCGTTCGGCCTGTCACCGGGACACTTCGCGAGAAAGTTCCAGCAGTCGACCGGCCTGAGCCTTGGCCGCTTCGTGAACACCCGACGCATCGGAATGGCGATCCCCCTGCTGGTGGGCGGCACGTCGTCGCTCGCGCGAATCGCGATCGATCTCGGCTTTTCCTCGCAGAGCCATTTCACGCGGCTCTTCAGCGGCCACACGGGAATGTCACCGCAGCAATTCCGGCGGCAGCAGCGGCGGACCAACACCTGAACGCGAGCCGGAAGCCGATGCCGACGGCATTCCGTCAGTCCCCCCGTCCTGCCGCAGGCGCCGCCTTCGACCGGCACTCGCGGACGTGTCCGACGAGCACGAACGCCGGCGCCATGCGTCGAAGCCGACACCGACGAATATCCTCCCCGCTCCTCTGCATTGCAGGCCGCTCGATTGCAGTATGATGCATGAGCGGCGATTCCCCCGTCGGACGGCAGACACCCAGAGACCACCCTTATGAGCGAGCATGTCTCCACGCCGGCCCTGTCGAAGGAACTCGCTCAGATGGCCCTGTCGATGCAGGCGGAACGCACCGGCCACACTCCCAAGGCCGTGACCGTGGTCGCCAGCGACGAGACCGTCGTGGTGACGCTGCACGAGGCGCTGACGCCCGCCGAGAAGATCCTGGCCCGCACCGAAGACGGCGCGTCGAAGGTCGAGCAGTACCATCGTGCGCTCTTTGCCGTGTCGTGCGACGAGTTGCGCAAGGAGATCCAGCGGCTGACCGGTCGGAAGGTGCGTGAAGCAGCGGTCGTCGTCGAGCCGGCGACCGGCGCGATCGTCCACGCTTTCACGAGCGGCACGGTGGTGCAGATTTTCCAGCTCGAGCCGCATGGTACGGGCACGCTCGTCTCGGCCGGGATTCCGGCGGGAGACGATGTTCCCCCCGGCTGACGGCCGGCTCGAGTGGCGATCCGGATTCGATCGGGAAGATGCGCCGGACGCCGAGACGGCACCGATCGCCCATCTCGTTGCCGACATGGTCTATTGGGAATCGCCCGACCGCTGGGATTGGCCTTTTCTTTCCCGGCACTTCCGCACCGTGACCGCCTACAACATGCATTACCGCCCCGACTTCCTCCAGGCGGTCCGCGGGCAGTTCGAGGCGGCCGAACGGGCGGCCCGCGACCACGGGATGCGGCTTGTGCCGAACGTCATGCCCGGATACGACGACACGCCGCTGCGGGGCACCGGCCGGGTGACGATCAACCGCCGCCGCGGCGACTTCTACCGCGAGTGCTTCGCCGTCGCCGCGCCGTTCGTCGACGACGACCAGCCGATGCTGCTGATCACGAACTTCAATGAGTGGCACGAGGGAACCGAACTCGAGCCGTCCGAGGAGTACGGCGAAAAATACCTCGACCTGACCCGTAATCTCGTGACACCGCTCCGCAAGCGTTCGTCACGCACACCCTGATGCTCGCCATCTCGCCTGCCGTTTTTGGAGAACAGCCGTATGCCGCTCCGCCGAACCCGCACGTTGCCCGTCGCCTGGGGCCTGCTCGCGGCGTTCGCCGCGACAGCGGCGTGCCCGGCACCTGCGGCCGAACCCGCCGCGGCCGACGGCACACTCGACGTCGACGTGGTGATCGTCGGCGCAACCCCAGCCGGTGTGGCCGCGGCGGTGGCCGCCGCCCGCGGCGGGGCGCGGGTCGCCGTGCTCGAGGCCTCGAGCCACGTCGGCGGCATCGTCGCCGGCGGGCTCACCAACACCGATATCCGCAGGCACGGTGCGGTCGGCGGCCTCTACACCGAGTTCAAGCGGCGAATCGTGGAGCACTACGTCGCGGCCCACGGCGCCGACTCGGCCGACGTGCGGCTGTGCCGTGGCGGAAACATGTTTTCGCCGCGGGTCGCCGAACGGGTGTTTCGCGAGATGCTCTCGGGCGAGCGGACCATCCGGCTTTTGGAACGGCACCGCGTCGTGGCGGCAACCGTCGAGGACGGGCAGGGCCGCGAGCGGCCCGCGACGCCGGGCAGACGGATCGACGGCGCCGACCCCGGCACGCTCGCCCCGGCCGTGAGGCTCGTCGGCATCAGGGCCGAGAACCTCGCCGCGGAGCCGGCCGCGATCGACCTGCGGGCAAGGGCCTTCATCGACTGCACCTACGAGGGTGATCTGGCGGCGCTCGCCGGCGCGGACTACCGGGTGGGCCGCGAGAGCCGCGCGGCGTTCCGCGAACCCCATGCCGGCACCATCTACGTGCGGTTCAAGGACTCAAACCCGCTGCCCGGCTCGACCGGCGCCGCCGACGCCGGCATCCAGGCATTCTGCTTCCGCTTCCACCTCACAAAGGATCGAGCCAAGCAGGTTGCCGTCGAACGGCCGGCGGCATTCAACCGCGACGACTACCGGCACCTGCTCGACCAGATGGCGGCAGGCCGCGTGACGGCCTTCTCCCAGGTGATCCAGCTCTACGCGATGCCGGGCGGCAACCACGAGGCCAACAGCGACCACCCACACCCCGAGACGGGAGTGCCCGCTGAGTCACTCGACCTCGCCGAGGAGAACTGGGGCTGGCCCGAGTCCGGCCCCGAGGAACGCCACCGCATCTTCGAGCGCTACTGGTCGCACAACGAGGGCCTGCTGTGGCTGCTCCAGAACGACCCGGCGGTGCCGGCAGCGATCCGCGCGGAAGCGGCACAGTGGGGCTTTCCGACGGACGAGTTCACCGACACCCGCCACCGCCCGCACCACATCTATGTGAGGCAGGGCCGGCGGATCTGGGGCGAGTACACGCTCACGGAAAACGATGCGACACCCGAGTTCGCCACGGGTCTGCCGAAGAGGCAGTCCGACGGTATCGCCGTGACCGAGTTCGAGTTCGACTCGCACGGGGTCACGAAATACGATCCCGCCCACCCAGGCGTGCGCGAGGGCTACTTCTTCATCTCACACGATCCGTTCCAGCTGCCCTACCGGATCATGCTGCCGAGATGCGTCGACGGCCTGCTCGTGCCGGTGGCCTGCAGCACGACCCACGTCGGCTACCAGACGCTCCGCATGGAGCCGGTGTTCATGGCGCTCGGTGAGGCGGCGGGCATCGCCGGCGCGACAGCCGCGGCCACGGGCGTGGAGCCGCGCAGGCTCGACGTCGCCGCCGTGCAGCGGGAAATCCTCCGCCGCGGCGGCGTCATCCTCTACGAAAACGCGCCGCTCGTGCCGGACACTCTGCACTAAAGCGTCCCCAGACGTCCCTCACGCCTTGAGTGCATCGTCGTGGCGGCCCGTCCCCCGGGACCGCCACTGACACTGCGGCAGCCCCTCGCACTCCGGCCTCCGTGCGCCGTGTCGCACGTCAGCGTGGCAACTGTTGGAGGAAGTCGTCGACCGCCTTGTGGCCCGCGGAAGTGTGGCGGATAACGAGGGCGGAGGGGGTGGCACGTTCGCGATGCTTGTATGCCCGCACAAACGCCTCCCCTCCCGTCCCCTCCCAGGCATCGGGCGTGACGGTCGCCTGCACGGTGTCGATCAGTTTCGAGACGTCTCGTCCCTTCTTCAGAAGACCGCCCAGCGGATAGACGGCGACGCTGTATCGGCCCCGCGCCGCTTCAAGCGTGGTGATCGTGAGGCGATCGTGCCGCAGGTCCCATGTGAGTTCGTGCGGTGCAAGTAGTCGATCGAGCAGCCGCGCCAGCCGCAGCCCGCGCCCCGAGCCCGTCAGCACGAGCTCGTCGAGGTCGATGGCCGCGGCATCCAATTCGCGACAGTCGAATGTCACCGGCACCTTGGCTTTCTCGGCAACGAGCCTTGCGCAATCGCGGAGCGGGGTCTCGACGACGTCCAGCGTCGTCGGACTGCCAAGCGCCCTCCTGGCCGCCACGGCGTTGGAGGCGTCGCTCCAATAGCCGTCCACCCCCAGCGGGCCGAGTTCGGCCTGGGGTCCGGCCATGCACCGGCGAATCCGCTCGACCAGGCCGGCGACTCCGCGCTGCACCTGCCACGAATTGGTCACGATCAACGTCGATGCATCGCGGGTCTCGTCGGATTTGATCGCTCCTGCCCCGCCGTGCCGCGCCCAGGTCTCCGGCTTGACAGTGGCCTCGAGAATCCTGGCAAGCGACTCCGGGTCGTCGGTGATGTCGGTGACGTCGATCATCCGGGCCATCTGCCGCGCTGCCGCTCCCACGGGCGTCGTGATCTCGATCACGTCGTCCTCCACGATCCATTCGAGATCCAGCAGTTCGCAGATCGCGTCGAGACTGCTCGCCAGGGGAATGCCCTCCGACTCCAGCGTTACGAGCGTCTCGTCGAGGTCGCATGCGGCATCATCGAGGGACTGGATGTCGGCCGTCGTTGCCACGTCGCTTCTGTCCTGGATCACGGCCAGAACGTCGCGCAGTGGGGTTTCCAGAAAGAGCATGGGGGTCGGTTTTGCGAGCACATCGTCGATACCCGTCAGCGACCGTGTCCGCCCCAGGAGGGTGACCTCAGAGGATGGCTCGGCCGCCAGCACGGCCGGCCCGAAGACGAGGCAGGTGCCTGCGAATGACGAAGCAAGCACGACGACAGCGACACAACACCGCATGGTGATGGCTCCACGAGAAAACGTATCGAAACATCCGCCCATTATCGCTCACTGACCACGCCCCTTGCCGCCGGTGTCCCAGATGCCCTCGTCTTTCCGGTAGCTGAAGGGCTCGTACTGGTATTTGAGATCTATCAGGGCACTCTTCACCGACTGGAACTGGGAGAATGAGTCCTCGTTGACGACGATCGCGATCACCCACTCGGTGGGCGGGTAGGGCCCCAGGATGCGTCGGAGCGTTTCCAGCACCGTCGCACCGTCTGCAATGTGCCCCGCATCCGGCCGAGCCCGCGCAGACTGGCTGCCGTCTGGTTTCCGCGTCACGACGAAATCTTCGGTGTTCGGTCCGCTCCTCTCGCCGTCCGCGGCCCGCCTGTGCATGACGTACAGTCTGCCGTAACGCATCAGCACACCGAACTGCCTCTTCTCCGTGTCCGCGATCGTGGGCAACTGCACGTTCTGGATGATCTGTTTCGGATCGACGGGCCGGTCAAGATCGATGGCGATCTTCGCGAGCGCGGCGGACCGCTTCTCCGCCTCCGCGAGGCGGTCGGACTCCTTCTGTACGAGAATCTTGAGTCGCGCGAGATCCTTCTCTGCCGAGGCGACGCGTTGCTCGATCTCGATCGCCACGGTCTGATCGCGGATCATCTCCGCGGCGAGCCGCGCATCGTCGGCCAACACGCGAGCATTCTCCCCGGCGGCCGCGAGGATGCTCGCCTCGACTGCGGCCACCGCGGGGTCGTCGGATGGCAGCGAGGCGATTGCCACCGTGAGCCTCGCGATCTCGTCGGTGAGTTCCGTCACGCGGGCCTCCGCCCGTGCCTGATCGACCGGCGACACCGGCTCCTGCCGGGATTCCGCCTTTCCGGACACGCGCAACAGGATCGCGACGAGCATCGTGATGAAGAGCACGCTCCCGAACGTGTTCGTGATCGTGTCGAGCAGTAGCTCGAGGCTTGCGTCGACGGTGTCGCGTGATCGGGGCATCCGAAACCTTTTCGGTCAGGGTTTGGCGTTAGCCTGCGTCGTGCCGTCGCGCACAGCCTGTTCCTCGCCGACCAGTTCGATGCCGAACGGGATGCCCCGATCGTTGAGCCTCTGCTCTGCATTTGTGCGCAGCTGATCGGCCGCCGAGGGTCTTTCCAGGAGGAGGCAGTAGTCGCCCTCCGGAGTGAGGCCGCCACACCAGGCTGCGAACCTGCTGCCCACTCCGGCGTCAACGCCCAGCCTCTCCACGCGGCCGCTGCCCAGTAACAGTGCCGTGATCCCATCCCGCGACAGTTCGACGAGCCACGCCCGTCGACCAAAGTCGGCGGGAAGGTTGTACACCAACTCGGTGCCGGCCCGTTCGCCGTCGGCGATCTCCCGCGTGCGCTCTTCCTGCCGCTCCGTTTCCTTCTTGTTGGCATCCTCGAGCGCATCCGCGCGGGCCCTTTTCTCGACGCTCTCCTGCTCGAGCCGGGTGATTTCCTCGGCGTCACCGGCGTGGGCCGCCGCCAGCGCCTCCTTCTCGGCCAGCAGTTGTCCGGCCGCCCGCCGCGTGACGGTCGTCTCGGCGAGATGCTGGCGGGATGCCTCCAGCTCCTCGCGGACGCGGGCGAGTTCTCGCTCCGCCATCGCCACCGTGCGGGCCGGCCCTCGCGACCGCCTGGCGGCCAGGTCCTCGCGCAGCGTCGCTGCCTGCGACTCGAGCCGCTCGACGGTGGACGTCATGTCGCGACGGGTCACGGCGGGATCGGAGGCCGCCTCGCTCCTCCGCCGGGAGATCAGTTCGACCGACAACAGGAGCATCACCAGGATCAGGATCGCGGTGACGGACGTGACGATGTCCTGAAACGAGAAGAGCGAGAAGGCGGCGGCTGGCTTGCGGCGGCCCATCGTTCACGCTCGTTCCTCGGTGGATTCGAACCGCAGTCGCCCGACCACGTTGCGGATGCCGTGCTCCATGGCCTCGTCGAGGAACTCCTCCTCCGACGCCTTGACCACCACCATGAGCAACTGGATCAGCAGCGCCGCGACCAGCGCCACCAGCGTGGTGTCGAAAGCCGTCGCCAGACCTGCCGTCACATTGCCCAGCGCGCCCGTGATCGCCGACACGTCCTGGCCCGCGCCGAGAACGGACGTGAAGCTCCCGATCGCCTGGGACAGGCCCAGCACCGTGCCGATGAATCCCAGGACGGGAATGGCCCAGACGAAACCCTGGATGAGCGCGTAGCTCGTCTCCATCTGGGATTCGTCCTGCGAGGCCTGGGCCCGCAAGATCTCCTCGACATCCCCGACCCGCCCCAGGTTGCGGAGGTTCGAGAGGGCGACCTCCACACGATTGAGCACCACGAAGTTGCGGGGATCGTCGGCGACCTCACGGAGCCGCCGCAGCACCTGCTCCACGGTCGATGTCGAGATGAACGAACCCGGCTCGTCCGGGAGCACACGCACGTCGAGGGCCCGACGCTGTAGCCGCAACTTCAAGAGCTTGAAGAGAAGGATGACGAGCGACCAGAAGAACAGCACCACGACGGCGTGCTGGGTCGGCCCGCGTTCCAGGAAGATCTGGCCGAAGCTCGTGGTGGACAACGACGTGGTCATCAGCACCGCGTAAAACGCGACCGCGAACAGGATGCCGAACAGTCCGGTGAGGATGCCGTTGACGCGGGTGAAGCGGCCGCCGGCACCGGGAAACAGCCGCTGCTCGATGTCGCTCCGCGACCAGTCGAGGTCGCGACGGTGGGGTTCACTGCGTCTCATGCTCGTACGATACCAAAGAAGGGCAGGGAGAAGGCGACGACGGCGACCGCGGCAAGCAGCACGAACCCGAGGGTGAGCCATCCCAGCGTCGCGGCCGTGGACGCAGGCGACGCGTCGGCAGGGGCGATGCGGCCCGCTCGCACGTCCCGCACGGCCTGGCTGCCGAACCAGACGGCCAGCGCGGCCAGCCAGAACGACGGCGCGAGCGCCAGCAGGTAGGCACCGGGGAAATTTTCCGTCAGATCGACGTCGTAGATTCGCCCGTGAAACACAGCCAGCATCGTTACGGCGAAGATCGCGATCCAAAACCAGATGATCGCCACGACGCCGCAGAAAAGCGCCGCCGTGGCGAGCGATGGCTCGTACCCCGGCTGGGCCGCGCCGCACGCGGCGCACGCATCGGCGTCGCCGTCCAACGCCGCCCCGCAGGCCGTGCACCAGACACGACGGCCGCCGAAGACACCCCCGACCAGCCTCGCCGGCACCCATGGCCCGTCGGGCAGCCGGCGGACGAGGTCGTTCGGCCGGAGACGACCAGCGGCGGCGAACATCTGCAGCATGCCGAACTCCACGGGCTGGTCCATGGAGAGCAGGGGGGAGGCGACCTCCCAGCCGTCGGCGGGCGCCGGGAAGCCTTCTTCCGCTGCCGCCGAGCGGAGTTCGGGAACCTCGCGCACCTCCTCCCACGGTCCCGTCCGCGACCGCCCCACCCGATCGACAGCCCCGATCCAGGCCGAGGAGTACATCTGCCGCACGAGCGCCGGCGAGAACGGCCCCTGGACCCAGCCGTTCTTGCGGACATACCAGACCGACGTCGTCGGCGTCGCGATCGTTCCGGTGCGCATCGGTCAATAGGCCCTGAACTTCGCCTGTGCCGCCTCCAGCGAGAGGCTGCCCGTCTGGTAAAGATCTAGCAGGTCGAGCAATTCGCGGAGCGTCGTCGATTCGCGGCCGATGTCGTCGATCGCCTGCTGTGGGGTCATGTTGTCCTGGAGTTTGATCGTCTCGCTGAAAGTGACGTACGCCGTGCGCAGGCTGTCGAGCCTGTCGAAGTGCTGGCGAAAACGCGGCGTTGACGCGGCCGCGATCAGCAGCTTCTTGTGGGCCTCGGCCAAGAGCAGGAGGTCCTTCGTCATTTGCTCGCGGATGGCGACGGCATCGTCGTTCGGCTTTCGGCTTTGATATCTGCGGAGGGTGGTGGTGAAGTCCTTGCGGGCGAGCTCCATGTCGGCCACGGAGGTCGCCGTCAGTCGGCGGATCCAGTCCTCGCGCGGGTCGTGCGAGACCAGCCAGCCTATCACCGTTGCCAGCCCCAGGGCCCCACCGCAGATGCCGACGACCAGGCCGGCCGTCGCGAATCCGCCCCCTCTGCGGCCCAGCGCGATGCCGCTGAGCACGAGTCCGGTGATCGACGCCGCGAGCAGCGGCAGGGCCAGCGGCACGAACGAGTAGCCAGGCTCATACCGGGTGAACCAGATGCCCAGCGGGATGAGGCCGAGCGTCAACGCCGCGGTGCCGGTGATGAATCCTGCCAGGCCGACGCCCCAGCCGCCACGCTTCGGCGAAGACGGCGGAGGAGCGACGCCGCCTTCGGGAGCCGGCACCAAGCCGGACGGGGGCAGGACGACCGTCGCCTGTGAGGTCGATCCCGAGGAGGTCGTGGTCTCGGGCGGATTCGGCGGTTGTGCGGTCGCCGTCGCGGGCACCAGATCGGTTGACTCCCAGAGCTCCGCGAGTTCGGAGGCCGCCACCCAGGTGGTGCCGCCGTCGTCGGACACGGGCTGGCTGCGACCCAATTCGCCGCTGCGAACCATCGTTCGCATCTGTTTGATGGAAAAAGGCCCGATCGCCCGTCCACTACGCTTCCAGAGGTAGCCCTTCGGCATCTCTTCCTCCGCCGGCCTCCGCATCGCCATCGTATCAGCCCCCCCGGTCCTTTGCGGCCTTGATGATGAACACGGGATCACCGGCGCGGGCCTTCACATCGGTGCCCGGGGGTATCGTCCCCTTCTCGTCGCAGGTCGCGCACGGGACCATCTTGAATCCGTCCCGTACGCCGCCTGCCGTATGGATCTGCTTGCCCGCCCGCAGCAGGGCGTCGCTGCCGCTGATCGACCAGCCGCCCGCAGCATTCTTTCTGAGCCTGCCGACGCACTGCATCGCCCGCAGCGACTCCCTGTTCGCAACCAGTTGTTTGGCATCCTCCTTCATGCCGTCGGCCACGATATCGGCCTCCGCGCCCGCCTGCCGCACAAAGTTCACGCACGTAGACCGATACTTCTCGACCTCCGGCGAGTCCTGCAGCGTCGGATCAAACGCCTTGGTGTACGCGGAGTTGTCGACTCCCTTGATCAGAATTTTTTGTCCGCTTCTGTCATTCCCGGCGTTCATGGCGGCCTGCGACTTGACGAGGCCACTCGCGAGAACCGGGCTGGCGGCACAGGCTTTCTCCAAGAGAAACTGCAGTATGATCGCCTGGAGGCAGGGATCGATCGCACGTTCCTTGGGGCCGAGCTTTGGGGGATTCGCCCAATGCCGCACGACGTCGATCGCGAACTGGTCGATCATCGTCGCGTCCTGAGCAGACTGCTCCTCGAGGATCTTCTTCGCCGAGTCCGCCAGTAGCTTCTGGGGCGAATCGGCGACGACGTGCACGGCCGGATCGAACGCGAGTGGCGCCGTCGGCCACGTGCGGTTCGCGTCGGGCAAGCCGGTGACGTATTTGACGCGCTTCGGCTCCGTGGGTTTCGGCCGGTCTGCCAGCAGGCAGTAGTACCGCGGGTAGCCCGTGCCTCCCTGATCGGTGATGACGGCGTCGATTTCCTCGCCGAACTGGGATTCGAAAATACGACCGAATTGCATCCGCAGCGTATCGAGTTTTTCCGTCGTGCAGCTCGTCAGCCGGTCGAGCCACGGCTCCATCCACGCCTTCGCCGTGCGGGCGTCGGGAAGCTGCAGCACCTCGGCCGGAAGCTTTCGCAGCTTCTCGAGCAGTTCCTTCGCCGCCTGCGGCATGAGCTTCCCCTTGGGTCTGATATCGGCAACGAACCGCGACCAGTCGTCGACCGCCTGCCAACGGGCGTGATCCTTGGCCACGTCGTCATAATCCCTGGAGAGGGCGCCCGTGCCGACGTCCTTGGCGATCTCGCGGAGAGCGTCGGCGTACTCGGCATACTTTCCCTCCTTGAGCAGCCTGTCGGCCTTTTCCTCCCGGCCGGCGAGCCCGGAGATCACCGTCCGCCGAGTCCGCAGGGCGGCAAGCTTCTTCGTGACCTTCGACTCGGCCTCCACAAGGGCCGCCACGGCGACCGACACCAGCTTGCGGCGATCGTGCTCCTCTCCCGCGGCCGGGCACGCGGCGGTCGCCGCGAGCTTTCGCAGGGCCTCCAATTCCTGGGCCGCCCGCTCGATGCCGCGATCCGCTCCGGCAAGATCGTCGGGCAGCGCGGCTTCGACGCCGGCCAGATCCGCCTCCAGTCGCCGCGTCCGATCCTCGAACGCGGTATCGGCGGCATCGGCGAACTCCTTCGACTTCGCCCGGAGCGCGGCGGCCGGCTGTTCGAGCCTGGCACTCTCTTCGTCGACGATCGCCAGCTTCTCCCGCTTCACGGCCGCCAGCAATTGCGCGGCACGCGTGAATGGCTCGGGCCACGGCGTGAGCGGATCGGTGCGGTCCGCGGCTTTGAGTTCGCCGAGCGCCGTCTGCAGGTCGCCGAGCTTTTTGGCCAGCGTCCCCCGGCGGTCGTCCCGCCCCAGCCGGGCGGCCTTCACCCTCTCCAGGGCCGCCATGACCTGGGGATTTCGCCGGACGCCGTCGCTCCAGGCGACCCCGAGATCGGCGGCTGCGTCGCCTCCGGCCGCCAGCGCCTCGACGGCCTCGTTCGCCTCCGCCACCGCGCCGGCCACGGCCTGGCTGTGCCTGCGCACGGCGTAGGCGGCCCACGACACGGCGGCGACGAGCAGGCACACCGCCGCCGCGGACAACGCCCGCACCAGGCGGCGGAAGAAGACCTCGCGGCGGACCGACTCGGCGACGCGGGCCACTCGATCCGAAAGATCCGCGATCCGTCGGGCGTCGACGTCCGCCGCCGGCAGCCGCGACGCCGTGTCGTCGATGCGGTCCATCATCCGATCGAGTTCCTCCGACCAGGCGATGCGGCCGGCGAGCTTCAAAGGCCTCTCCCGCTCCCGCTGATCGACCTCGACCAGCAAGGCGTCGTGCTCCTTGACGCGTTCGATGTACTCGCAGATCGGCCCGACGCGGGCCAGCCGGGGATCCGCCGGATCGACGACGCCCCGGTCCACGAGCGCCGCGTGCCAGGCTTGATGCAGGGTGACGAGCCGCCCCCGCGCCGCCCGCCGATCGGTGTCGAGGAGCGCATGGGCCGACTGCAGTTCGCCGACGAGACCGTCGAGCGTGGCGTCGATCCTCCGCTGCCGCGACTCCGCCGCCAGCACCGCGAACTGCTCGATGAGGGCGTCGGGTGGCACAAGCCCAGTCCATGGGCCGCGCAGTTCCTCGAGGTGCTGCTCGGCCTCACGTTCCGTTCCCGCCGCGGCGGCGCCCTGCTCCCGGGAAAAGCGGTCCCGAAGTCGGCCCAGGGCCGCCTTGATTTCCATGAGCCGGTGCGTCTCGTGCTTTGTGAGCATCTGTCTCCATGGCTCGTTTGGAGACTTGTCCTGTTCGTGAAGCTCCCGCAGCATGCGAATGCGGCTCGGCAGCGGCGCCCGCTGGATGTTCATCCGGCGCCAGCGTTCGAGCAGCGGCCGCAATTCGTGCGCCTGCTGTTGTGCGGCCTCGATATTGGCGAGTTTGTCGAGCAGGGGCTGCGCGGGCATCGCAAGGCCTACGAGCCGGCTCGCCTCCTGCCACGCCGCATAGTTCTCCCGGCCGAATCGCTCCAGGTTGAGCAGATTCGCCGCATCGAAGAGATCGGGAGGTTCGGCCGCGTAGCCCAAGGCCTCGTCCCGCAGGCCGCGTTTGACGAGATCGTCACACAGCGAAATCCTCGCATTGATGACGGGGAGCACCTCGGACGACCACTCGGCGACGACGGCTCGCAGGTGAGCCTGGGCGGCGATCGACTCGCCACGCAGCAGCTCCACGTAGGCCGCGGCGATCTCGTCGGAGAGCTTCCGGAGCCGTTCGATGGTGAGTGGGGCCTGTTTTACCGTGCTCACGAATCCGCCCTTTGGTGCGGGACGACGCTCGCCTGACAGCCCCCCCACTGTAGGCAGATCGGCCTGCCATTCCTAGCCTGCCCCGGCGATCGCGAGCCGGCGGATCGAATGCGGCCAAGGGAGGAAAAACGCCAACCTGCGACCGGCTGGTGCCGGGCTGCACAAAGGCCGGTGGTCGCGGGCAGAGATGCTGCATCCGCCGCATCGCGATGGACAGCACCAAGCTCGGCCGTGGCCCGGTCAGTTCGATCGCGGCTTGATGAGATCGATGAGGAGCGGCGGATCGGTGGGGGGCGACGGCTTCTCTTTGCCATCGTCCGCCGTCGGCTTGACGCTCGGCGTGACGGCCGCCGAGATCGAGAGCACCTCCACACACATGGGGCTGAAGTCATCCCGACAACGGGCAACCGCTTCACGAATCTTTTCGGCATCGGAACTGAGTCGACGACTACGAAACTTCTGCCACTTTTCCGAGACCGTTCCGAGCTTCCGACTTGCTTTCAACAACGGCTCCATTGCGGCGTCGTACTCAACCTGGGAAATGTTCAACCCCTTATTCCCGATGATGTGATATCCGGGTGTCAGCACCTTCATTTTCGCACGCTCGTTGTCTGCGACTTGTTGAGAAAAGGCTTGCAGGTCTGCTATGCCGCCGCGAAGGTCTTTATCAAGTCCGTTCAGGAACATCGTGAAGACAAGGCCATCGTAAATCAATTGCGGGTCTGGTCGATCACTGAGCTTGGAAAACACAGCCATTTTCAAGTCATTCAAAAACAACGCTTTTTTCTGGTCATTCTTTTTCCGCTCATACTCGGCGGCACCTTTCCGAAGCTGAACCCGCAAGAAATCGAAATTGAATAACGCACTCAGCAATGGCACGTTTTCCAGGCCCTCGATGATCGGGGTCACTTTGAAATGAGCGTCTTCCCTTACAGCAGGGGACTTTTCCTTGTCGAACACGAACGCAACTTTGGCGGCCACCTGAAGACGGCCTTGTTTTTCAATCAATGCGGGCGGGTCTGTATCGGAATCCACATCCTCGTAGCCGACCACTATGGGTGCATCCGGCAGTCGTATCACATACTCCGCCGTTGGCTTCTCGATGACGACGTCGGGCCCGGTCTTGTGACTCAGCTTGAACTTCCAGCGGAGTGACTCTGGGTCGATGGTGGCGATCCGCTTTACGAGTTCTTCCGGCTTGAGCGTGATCTTTTGTTCCACAAGAGGGTCGACCTTGAGCCGGCTTTGGTCCTCTCTCAACTCGATCGGAGCCGCGAACCGGATCCAGCGACGAACCCGCTTTCCCTCGCCGCCGGCCCTATCGTCCTTACACGAGATCTCGAGCAGCGACGTTTCTTCGATCGCCTCGAAAAGGGCGTGCTCTGACGTGATCTGCTTGTCGGGCCACTCCAGCCAGAGCCGGCCGTCGCGAACGACCAGCCGGCAAACCGTTTGGGAGACCCAGTCCGCAGCCAGCGGGTCGAATCGCTGTCCTTCGACAGTCCACGCTGGGGAGTCGCTGGCTTTGTCAGGTTCCACCCACAGCCTCTTCTCGTTCGGATTCACACACGACCACACCTTGCACTCCGGAGCGTCGAGATGCGGGGCGTCGAATGCGCAGAGATCCTGATCGGCGGGCCGAAGATCGTCGCTCGGGACCACCAGCGCGGATGCCTCTGACTTCGGCCTCTTCGGCCGAATCAGCAACGTCATTTGGTCGTCGTTTTTTAGGAAGCGGTCCAAGGCGAACTTTTTGGCTTTTTCTTTGTCCTGCAGCGTCGCTGCATCTGTCTCACGTCTGTGTTTCTCGGCATCCTCCTTCGCTTTCGCCATCCGTCGCTCAGCCTCTTTCGCAGCACGCTCCTCCTCGGCTTTTTTCCTTCGCTCCGCTTCGGCGGCCGCCATTTGTCGCTCTTCTTCCTGATCACGCTCTTCTTTTCGTCGGGCAAGCTCCTCACTCTCGGCCTCCGATCGCAGGCCGCCCGCAGCCGTGGGCGAGGAACTCGCGATGCTGCCTGTGTTGAACCCGTTCCAGAGTTCCAGTGCCCGGTTTGGATCCCGCACGACCAGCACCACGGCCGCGATCACGCTGCACGCGAGCGGGATGACGATGGCGGCCGCGGCGGCCACGCGCCAATTCCACCACGGCGCATCGGCGTCGGACGCACCGGCACGTGCCGTGACGCCGGACCGCCGCCGGCGGTCTTCGCTGATCGCCCTCAGCCTCGCGTTTAGCGCCGCGTCGCCCGCGGTGTCAGCGTCGGCCAAGCCGCCCGGCGGCACGCCTGGTGCCGTGGCACTTGCCGACGCGGCGGAAGATCCGGCCGAGGCGGCCCTGCCGGCCGACTCGCCTCGGGCCCGTTGCGCCAGCGGGTGATCGGGGGCCCGCAGGCCCTTCTTGCGGATGTCATCGAGATCGAGCACGAGATCCTGCGCGGACGGCCGTGGACCGACGACGGTGAACTCCGGCTCCTGGCGCACGGCCCGCCAATGCGCGGGAAACGGCTCGATCTCGCAGGTGTTGAACTCCACCTGCCAGCGGACGGAGGGAGGCAGGAGCCGCGCGGCCTCCGCGAAGAGCGAGGCGGCGTCGGTGATTTGGTTCACCCAGACGAGCGCCCGCCGGCCGTCCACGAAAGACTTCGCCAGCTCACCGGCCCAGCCGGCGTCGCCGGTAGCCTCCTCCCACGCCGCGCAGCGGATCGGCCGCCCAGTCTCCGCCGGGTCGTCCGGGTCGCGGGCCGGCACGACCGGCTCTTCGGACAGCGGCACCTCTCGGGGCTCGCCTTGCCACTGCGTGAGCCAACGAGCGTTTCCCGCCGCGTACGCCGGCCCTCCCGGCAGCGGGCGGATTTCGTCATCATCGATCGCGATGATCTCGGCCAGGTGGTTCGACCGTCCGCTGTAACTGGCGCCCGCGTCGCGGACCGAGCCGAGCACGTGGAACGTGCGGCCCCCCGCCCGCTCGATCCGGTGGAAGAGCACTCTGGGATTTCGCGGGTCGCCGAAATCGTAGGGATGCGGATAGCTCCCGAGTTGCGCCAGCCGATCGGCGATCGGCGCGGAGAGCCCCTGCGTCCGCTGCACGACCTGCACGCCGTCGCTACCGTCGAGACCCCGCGGCACGCTCGTGATGACGATCCGTCCGATCATGCTCGTCGCCCCTTCACCTCGCGGCCGCCTTCGGCCGCTCCGGCCGCACGAGCCCGGTCGTGACCTGATCGAGAACCCAGAGCAGCGGCACCTCCGCCCAGATCGGCCGCAGCGAGCCGCCGGGGAACTTGAACACTGGCTTCGGCGGGGTGACGGACAGGTCCGAGCCGAGTTCCTTCGGACTGCATCCGGTGGCGCTCACGGGCACGTAGCAGACCCGGCGGCTGAATCGCTCGGCGGCCGCGACGACTCCGGGGCAGAACTTGACGAGCATTTCGCGGGTTCTGGCGGACACCTGCTGCACGATGCCGGGCTGGAAGCACTGGATCGTCGAGGCGTCCCGCTCACCCCCCGTCGCAAATTCGGGCAGGTCTTCGGCGGCAAGATGCCTCCAGACGTCGAATTTTCCGACGATCACCACCAGTGGCGTCTCGAGCGGATCGGCGATCTCACGACCGAGCCGCTTCTTCACGTTGGCGTCTGCCGTCGCGAGGATCACGTCCTGGGACGTGTGCGGCTGCTCCGTTTCGGCCAGCTTGAACTGCGGGTCCTCACTACGGCTGCGGCACAGTTGATTGAACGCGGGCTCCCGAATCGGATCGAACACGAAGAGCATCGCCGACGACCGGGCGAGGTGCTCCGTCTCGGGCTTGCTGGGGCTCGCCCAGCCGGGCTTGAAGTGCTCGCCGGAGTTGTCGTAGAGGCAGATCGTCCGTGCATGCCGCAGCGGACTGGCCGCATGCGGATGACGCACCGTCGGCGCGACCTGGAAAAACTGCGGCCGGGGATACTGAAGAGGCTCACCCTCGTAGCCTGCACGGCGCACGGTCATGTAGTGCTTGGCTCCAGTTGGCGGTGTGATGGGGATGAAGACGAGTGCATTCGGATCCGGGTTGTTGAACAACGCGTCTTTGTAGCTGCGGATCAGGGCGTTGGACGCCGGATGCGGCTCCGTCACCCCGAGGCCGAACCGCTGCGGCAGGGCGACCTCCATCTGCCGGGCCATGGCGGCGAGGAAGTACGACTTGCCCGAGTGCACCGCTCCGAAGATCGAGAGGAAGACGGTGTCCTGACGCTCGAACAGGACGCGGGGCACGAGCAGGTGGCAGTGGGGGCAGGCCAGGTCGAACGACGGCGTGTCGAGCTCGTCGAGGGCCGCGCACTCGGGCGTGAACCTCGTCGGCAGAAACCGCCGCAGCTCCGTTTCGGCCAGCATCGGATCACCCCGCTCACCGCGCAGCTCGCCATGGCCGGCGATGGCGAGGGCGGCTTCGGGCGGAAACCGTTCCCAGCAATTTGGGCAGGTGACCTCGGAGAGCAGGTCGATTCCGGACGGGCGGGCTGCGGCTGGCATGAGGCGGATGTTCCTGGGCTCTCGGACGATTGGAGGTGCTCGAAGACGGTTCGGGGAGGTTCGAAATCCCGTCGGGGTCACTCGAAGAATGTCGGCACGTCGCGAGCTGGGTCCTTGCGTTTCTGTTTCTCGGCGAGTTCGGCGAGCAGGTGCTTCGCCCTGGCCAGCAGCTTCGCACAGGCGTCGTCCGCGGCGGCGTGCGGCTCCACGGCCTGGAAGGCTTCGACGGCCGACTCGTACGCGCCGCTGAAGTCGCCGCGGTTCTTCCGATCCTCCGCTCCACGAAGCTGCCGTCCGGCCACCTGGGCTGCCGTGGCGGCATCATACTGCGGCTGAACCCGTGGCCGGCCCGGCAGCGCCGCGGGCGGTTCGGCCGCGTCGTTGCCGGCCCCCATAGCGTTCCCGCTGCCGGAGCCGGCCACCGGCTTTCCGTCGGTGGAGGAGCCGCCGCCCGGAGCCGAGCCACTGGCGCCGGAGGAGTCAGCGCCCGGCGCCGCGCCATCCCCCTTGCCGGCGCCATTCTTGCCACCTTCTCCCGTGCCGCCCGCCCCGCCGCCGCCCTCGGAGCCTTCGCCACCGGAGCCGGAACCATCTCCCGAGCCGGGGCCTGTGCCGTCGCCGGTTCCTCCCCCCTCGCCGGCCCCGGTGCCGCGGCCAGTCCCTCCGCCCCCGGACTCTCCGCCGAAGCGATCCGACCTGGTGAGTCCCGTATCAAACTCGGGTCGCTTTTTGCAGCCGCAGCCGTCGAAGGTCGCCCCTACGATCAGCGCCGCGAAGAGCAGTGCGAGCGCCGCGGTGAGGAACCAGATCGCAGGCTCACCGCCGCGGTCCCGTGCCCGCCGGCCGCGACCGTCAGCATGGCCGGCTTTGGTCGATCGGGGGCGGGGCCCCGGCCCCCGACCTCCGGAATCATCGCCAGTGGCGTACGGCTTGCGTTGAGCCATGCGTCACCTTCTCTTTCCGCGGCTGTTCCCGCCACGGGGCAAGGCCGAGAGCGGCCGCACCTTGCGGTCGGCCGAACGCATCAGCCTTTGGAGCTCCTCGGCCGAGACGGCGAAGTGAAACTCCACGCTGTGCGACTCGTCATCCTTGAACACGAAGGTGTTGACTCCCAGCACCTGGCCGCTGGCCGCACACAACGGTCCACCGCTATTTCCATGCGTGACGAAGGCGTCGGTCTGGATGAGCTTCGTAGTGGGCGCGAGCTCTCCCTTACCGATGTCGGCTGCCGACCGAATCGAGCTCACGATCCCCTTGGTGACGGTTTCGGTGAGCCCCTTGGGAGAGCCGACGGCGAATACCTCGTCGCCGATTCTGGGAGCGCCAGCGGCGAGCCTCAACGGGTCCCGAGGCCAATCCTTCTCCAGCGAAAGCAGGACCAGATCGGCCCGGGGGTCACATGCGATGAAGCCCGCGACCTCGACCCTGACCACACCGCCGTCGTCCCTTTTCCGAAACGCGACGGCCCGCGTCGCGTCAGCAACCACGTGGAGGTTGGTCGCGATCCAGTTGCGCTTGCCGACCACGAACCCTGAGCCTTGGCCGGTGGCCTTTTCCCCCTCGCCAGTGACGATCGTCACGACCGAGTGACGCACGCCTTCGACGGATGCGGCAAAACCCGACTGCGACCGCCCCGCTGAGCCACGGGGCGCGGCGTCGGCACCGGCTGTCTTGCCTTCGTCGACGGGCTCGTCCTCGTCGAGGAACGGTGAGGCAGGCTTGGCGGCCCCAGAATTTTTTTCACGGTCTCGCAACCGTTCAGTGGCGCGCTGATCCTGGCTTTTTGGTTCGGGCTGACGCAATCCCTGCTGGGCTCCGCCGAAGCCGGCCGCCCCATCGACCGCCCCCGGCCGCAGCGACCAGCCGCCGAACACGAAGGCCGTGATCACGACGCACGCCACGGTGGCGAGGGACAGGAAGAGGATCGCCAGCGGGCTGACAGGCGCCTTCCCGGGCGGCTGCGGCTCGGGAACCGGCGGGGGAGCAGGGGCCCGCCCCTGGGCCTCGCCGCGCGGGGCCGTCTTGATCCGACCGGCGAGGCGGATGCCTTCGGGGCCTCCCTCGAGCAGTGCCTTGCAATGAGGGCAGGGCACCCGATTGCCAGCAACACTGCCCGCCAAAAGCACTGGCTTGTGGCACTTCGGACAGGGGTGGGGGGTGAGGGCCATGTGGGACCGAGACCTCGATGATCGAGCGGGAAGCCGCTTCAGAGGACAACCGGAAGAGCCGCGCACACCGACTCACTCCCAAACACCGTTTAAAAAGGTTCCAGCACGCCGGGACCGGGCTGCGGCGTGGCGTCTGGTTTCTTGGCAGGTTTCTTCGCGGGAGTCCTGCCATCGGGTACCGCACTCCCAGGCTTTCCTGGCTGGCTTCCTGGCTGGGTGCCTGGCTGGCTTCCTGGCTGGGCCCCGGGCGGTGGATCGTCCCTTCGCGCCCGGCGCATGTACTGTGGCCCTCCGCCGAGGCCGGCCGGCGCTGGATCCTCGGGAACGCCGCCCCCGCGGCCGGAGCCGCCGCCCGTCCCCACCTGCGCGGTGAGATCGGCGGCGACGTTGGCCTTGCAGAGGAACAGGATCGCGAAACTTGTGCCGACATTGGCCTCGTACCGCCAGCCCTTGCTGCCGCTGACGCCGCTCCACTCGCCGTTGTCCAGCTGCATGCGCACGAGCCGGTCGCTTCCCCAGCGATACCAGTCGATGCCGTTCATATCGCGGACCCCGTAGATCACTCCGACCCGCTCGAGCGACCAGAAGAAATACAGGTCCTGGTTGATCTTCGACGTCGGAACGCGATTCGCGATGTCGAGTTCGTAGCCAAGCGCCGCGAGTGCCGTTTTGGCGAGGGGATCAGTCGCCGCGGCACCGCGCTGCTGTGCCTTGGGGCCGCCCGGCGGCGGATTTCCATCGTTTTGCTGCTGCTCGGCGCCCAGGTGCGTCGCCAGGCCGACCAACCCGGCGCAGGTCATCGTGGCCGTCGCTGATGACTTCCCGATGTATCCCCAGCCCCCGAGATTGGAATCGAACGTGTTTCTGAAGTGCTGGTCGAGCCGCTGCAGGGCCTCGTCGTTCGGCAGCCCGTGACGCCGGCTGATCCATGCCGCAAGCGCCGCGAACTGGGTGTTCGAATTGTCACCGGCGCCCCGCCCCATCGGCTCCGATGCGGCCCCGCGGGCCATCGCCGGCACGTGGTACGACCACGAGCCGTCCTGGCACTGCCCGGCCATGAGCCGGACGCCGAGGTCGCGGAGCAGGGGGGCATCCTCGGTCCGGCCGAGGCGATCGAGAAACATGATCGCCAGCGAGATGTCGTAGGTGTTCGTCTCGGCGACGGCGAGCCTGCGAACGGCCGCGGCTGCGGCCTCCACCTTCGCCCTGGAGGCGTCCCCGCCCCCCGCCACGATCGCCATCCCGGCGAGCGCGGTCTCGCCGAGCTCGTGGCCGGAGGAGTTCCAGGTGCCGTTGCGCGACTGCGTGTCGGCCAGATACCTGACGCCGCGATCGATCTTGGTCTTGATCTCCGCCGGGTCGGCGGCCAGGCACGTACCGATCGGCAGGATCGTGACGGCAGACGCCGCCCATAGCAGGCTCGCCCAGCCGCAGTCGCGCCCCGATCTCCGCACCGCGATTGCCATGGTTCATCGCCGCCCGCTCACTCGCCGAGAAACACCAGTGCTTCATCGATCTCGCTGTTGAGCACACGACTGTCGAGGAATGCCATCGCGTCGGCCTCGGATATGAGCACCCAAGACGCCCCCTCGACGGCATCTTCCCCCCTCGCCTTGATCTCATCCTCGGTCAGAGTGCGGAAGAGGTCTGGCGTCTTGAAGAGGATCTCGGCCAGATAGTCGGGCACAGCGCCATACTCGAACGCGTAATCCGGAAAGAAATACCGATTGCTGCGCCAGTCGCGGCTGTTCCGCATCATCTGCGACTTCAAGCGTTCGGCTAGAGAAAGAAGTTCCAATCGCTGCTGGGACGCATGGGGCCCGTAGGCGCCCTGCGCGAACCACCGTTTTTCCCAGTCGAGCAACTGACCTTCGAGGAGCGAACTGAAATCGGCGCGGTATGCGCTCAGGCCCGGCATCGATCCCATACTCGTTCCCGCCGCCGTGATGGCCACATACGAGTGCAATTCGTCGATAAGCCCCTCGACGGACCGCTGCCGCTTCTCGGCGCTGGCTCGCTTGATCCGCGCCAGGTTCACGTATGCCGCGCGAGCCAACGACTCCCGCCCCACGTCGAGCCAATACCAGCCAAGCAGCGAGCTCGCCTCGATCGCGACCGGGTCACTATTGGCATCCTGCAACGGCTTCTTGCACCACCGCAGGATCGAATCGGCGTCGGCCTTCGAGATCAGCGCACGCGCGGCATCAGCCGGGGCCGCAAACCCATTTTCGGTATCGTACGGGGCGGGGCAGGCAAGCCATGGCGCGGACAACGAGGCAGTGCGGAAGGCCAGAGTTGGCCGAAACTCCACCAGCGCCTTCTTCAGGTCGATCCATTCCACAAAGGTGATCGTCCTGTCGCTGCCGAAGGCTTCACACTCGCGTTCAACACGCTCGCGTTCTGCGTCGCTGAGCTTGCCCGCATTGTCTCGCTCCAGATCGGCGCGGATCTCTGCGACGGATCGCCGCTTCTTCCCGGACACCGTGACAGTCTTGACGGCTCCGGCCTCGAGGTTCTGCCAGTCCTCCGCCAGTTCGTATTTTCTGATAGCGGTGCGGCATATTTCCACCGTGTCTTCCAGCGACTTCGCCGCCGCTTCCGCTTTACGGGGCATGCTGAGCCCGTAACTTTGCATCATGTCTTCGGCGATCGTCAGCGCGGGCTTCAAGAAGAAGTCGTAGTCGTCCACCGTCCGCTGCCAGACGAAATATGCCGATGGCTTGAGCCCGCTCGCATTGAGCACCCCAGCCAATTCCACCTGGGTGTTGATCAACAGGCTTTGGCCCTGGATCAGCTGCTGGATGTTGTCGACGAACAAGCTCGCTGTCTGCGTCGTCGGGACGTTCGTGAAGATCAGCAGTTTCGACTGGAGGTCGTTCTCCGGATTCAGTTGGCTCAAGAGGTCGTTGTACCAGACGATCGCCTTGTGAAAGTATTTGCGACGCGCGTAATTCCTTCCCGATTCGAGCTGCACGGCCCACGTCGCCAAAAGCGCCTGAACTTGCTTGCGCGATGCATTGGCAAACCTGTCGTTCCAGTAGAGATACGCCTCATCAAGCGTTTTCTTGACCTCCTCATCCTCGCCAAAATACTGCCGAAGCTTTTTGACCGAATCCAACCTGTCGACGATGTCCGCCATCTCTCGGGTCTCCGAGTTGGCCGTGATCAGCTTCTTCATGTAGGCGGAATACAGATTGCCGAGCGATTTAGCCTGTGTCTCGTCGCCCTCGACGACCCACTCCGGAAAAGGCGACGTGAGCTTTGGAATCGCCGATGTGTTCAGTCCCGGCCCGCTTACGGCATTGTTATCCCGCATCTTCACGAACCCCTTCATGTAGTCGGGCGCGTTGAAGTCCGGGTGCTGGATCCGCATTTCGTTGACGATCTGAATCAGTTCAATCGCCGGCAGGCTCGGATGGAAGCACAGCATCTTGTTGAGATGCTCCAGCACAATGCTTTCCTTGATCTGCAGGTACTCCGGCCAAGAGTAAATCAGCGTTTTGTCGACCACCTTTTTGCCGTCCTGCGCCATATACGCGAAGGGGTAGTCGTCAAGGCTGACCGGCCCTTTTTCTCGTCCGGTGTCCAGGCGGCCATCGTCATCGATGAGTTTGCGCGCCATGATCCAATTCCCTCGCCGATCGCGCAGATAACGAAAACCAAACCTTTGAAACATATCTTCGAGCGCGGGCTTCAGTTCGGCGCTACCGAACCAGCCCTGTTCCTGAAGCATTTCCGCCGCGACGAGTGCCCTGAACAAATCCGGCGTCACTTGACCGAAGGTGATGCCAAAAAACCGCTTTATCCATGGGTCGAGGTTGTCGTACTTGGTCTTGAGTTCAAGGTTATTTTTCAGCGTTTCTTTTACGAGCGCATTGATCCTGGCGGTAAGAAGCTGCTTGAATCGAGCGGGAATGTAATCCCCTCCTTCGTTCATCGCCTTCATGATCTCGCTAACGGCCTCTTCCTCGGTGTACCCGGCCGCCTGCAGCACCTTTATGAATGCCGTGCCAATTTCAGAGCCCAGCAGAATCGCCCGAGGGATCGCCTTGGGCGACAGTGGCATGTAGGCCGTCGCGCCGTCGTACTCCACCCAGGAGCATGGCGACTCCGGCCTCCCTGCCACCGCGATGTACAGTTTGCGACCCTCATCCAACATGATGTAAGGCGCTTCATCCGCGGTGTCGCCAGGGTGCAGATTCGGCGACTTGTCACCGGGCTTGCTCCCCGCCTTCAACTCCGAGACGACAACCATCGGATTTTGGAGCGGATCGCGCAGCAGTTCGATGAGCCCATGCTTTGTCGGGTCGTTCGACTGTTTGAACGCATTGACCGAGGCCTGCACCGGTGATGATGTCATAAATGGCGTTCGAGCCAGGCGTTCCGCCGAAGTCTGCATGTTGGACACGAGTTCAGGGCTGTTTTTTCCTGGCGCGAACTTTGAACGCTCGACGGCATCGGTGCTCTTGACGCACAGCACCCGCAACCGCTCCTGCAGACATCTTTCCGTGTCGCGAATCGGGAAGTCGTAGATCTGAAATTCCTGGTCGCCGAGCTTCCACTTCTTTCGTGCAGCATGCGCCCCGAGGAGTTCCTGCTTTCGTCGCAACGTGGCGTCTTTCGCGAGTTCCTCTGCCGTGGGAACCCGCCACAGCAGGTCGATGTGGCGATGGTCCCACAGGAACTGCTTCTTGCCGTCCTTGAACGCAGTCGTGAGAAAAAACGCGACACTCCGCCTCGCTCCTCCCGCAACCGAAGTTCTGGCGAGAAGGATCTGTCCGTAAATCAGTTGGCACGGCGACAACTCAGCATCAGTGCCCGAAAACAGCCTTCCGGGGATCGTCCAAACCTGAACGCCGTTGGCATCGAATAGATACTGATCGGGGGTCAGATTCTTGGTGTACTCCAGATCGTCCAGGATGTACTGCAGGCTCATGGCCTTGTCGAGTTCGACGGCCGCATGCCACGGCATCACAGGAGCATCTTCGTGCTCGATTTTGACTTCCTTCTTCGCCGCGGCCGTGTCACCGCCCGGCGGCGGAGTGTTGCGAGCCTCCGAGGATGAGCCGGCTTGCTTCGGAAGGATCAGCGGATGTGATATTTCGACAAGCTGCTTCTGCCGCCTCTTGAACGAATCGCGCATGTCCGCCCGGAGGAATGCCTCCTTCGAGTCCGGCCGTTGGATGTAGAGGAGCATCGCGACAGCCGAGACGCAGCATGGATCCCGTTTCGAGGCAACCTCGAGAGCCTGCGCGATTTCGACGACGTCGGCCACGGAGTCGGGCGAGCCCGGGACCAGGGCTTCGCGAAACACGCCTTTCGCCTGCTGGGCGACCTCGAAAAGCCTGGTGGCCACCTCGCCGAGCAAAGGGCCGTCACCCGCCGCAACCATCTCGTCGAATGCGGTTTTCAGCACCGCGCACGACTCCCTGTATTTCAGCGCGTTGAGCAGGCCGGCGTCCTCTTCGGTGCTCTTCTCGGACCCATCGACGACCTCTATAGCCTTGTAAGCATGCACCCAGGGCGAATCCGGGGGATCTTTCTTCCCCGCGAACTCGGCGATCAGCAGCCATCGTTCACGGCGTTTCTGCTCGACGAGTTCAAGGTTGCCGATCTCGCGGGCATCCCGGGCGTCAGCATTGATCTCTTTCATCTGTTCTTCGAACGACGGCGCCGCGATGGCCACCCCCGTACCGAAGATCACCGATGCCACTGCTGCCGCTGCAAGGAGCCTCCCCAGCGATCGAGCGGATCGCGCAGCCCTCCTCCGACTGCCCCCATTACGCGCCATCATCTTCTCCTGCCAGCCTTCTTGAGGTAGAGGCCGTCACTGCCACCTGTTTCAACACTTACTTCCTGGAGATCGAATGCCGTGTCCTGGTCGAGCGACAGAAGGCTGTTGGCATCGAGGTCATCGGGAATGTCAAGCAGCCAACGGACGGAGGTCGTCTTGAATTCAGGCCGACTTTGGAACTGGAGGGCGTAATTGACGTCGCCGGTAACGCTTACCTTGGGGTTGTCGCTCATCGCCCTCTCGAGCTCCAGCGTCCTCTTTGTTCGAATGCTGCCGGTCATGTCCGTGACCACCGCCACCATCTCCGCATGGCTCGTCACCGCCCAGACCGTCCACGGCTCCTCGTTCGTCACCGTCACCCCCACCTTGCCATTCTCGGCGGTCTTCCAGACCTTGCGATCACTGGCCGGCATCGTCTCGAGTGCGCTGAACAGGCGATTGTTGAAGCCGGCCTGCAGCACCAACAGCTGGCAGCTGTCCTCGTACTTGCTTCGATACAAGGCCTGCAGAGTTGCTTTGATCGGAGTAATCCTTTCCGCAAACGCCTCCTTGTACCATTCGTCGCTCTTCGTCTTCGCGGCACGGACTTTTGAGAGCTCCCGAAGCGGATTGCGAGACGTCGCCGTCGGCCCGTCGGCTTCGCTGGGCCGCATCTCCGCATACTCAGCCGCGAGTTTCGACTCCGCCGCGTCGAGTTCCGTCATCCCCCTGGCTATCTTCGCCTCCGTCTCTTCGATATGGCGCCTGACCGCGCCGACCTCCGACTGGTACTGCTCGATGACGGACCTAAAGAGCTTGTTGACCACGGACTTGGGGCTGCCGTACACCGTCAGCGCTGGCAGTGGCGTCGACTTGTTCGAACGGTTTACGAGCATCGCCTGAACGTCGTATGCCTTCGCTCCGTAAATCGACTCATCGTTTTTTTTGGCCAGAGGCTTGGGCATCAACTCCACGACCTTTTCGCCCACTCCACACCCGGATGCAGCGAGCAGAATCCCCGCCAACGCCAGCCGCACGCCACGAATCCGGCGCATTCCGCGGCCCAAGCATCGGAACCTTGTGCCATCGTCCATCTCGAGGGCAAGAGGCTCATCAGCCGGTTGCAAACGCAGCATAGAAGTCACTTTTCACTTCAGCGAAACGATCGGAACGATGAGGTCGAGCATGGCGCCCGGCTCCCGAGCCCGTTCGGCCACGAGGGCCTGAGTGGGACACCGTGAGCCGCATCCGGCAGCGGGACAACGCCGACGACTACGGACATCCGCCCGCAGGGGGGTATTCTATCCATTGCGAAATCAGGCGACAAGCGATGCGACATGCCGGGAGCATGCCGAATGGGGCGCACATCGAGGGCGGCGATGCCACGGCATTCTTCTGAGACTCCCTCACGCCTCGGGGCGCAAGCCCCGAGCCTCACGCCTTGAGCGTGTCGTCGTGGCGGCCGGTCGCCGGGGGCAGATCGCAGGAGTGGAGGGCCTGCAGCGCCGCCACGGCGCCCGCCCGTTTCTCCGCGTCGTTGTCCTCCCACTCGATGTTGATCGCGCCGCTGTAGCCGGAGCGGTTGAGTTCGACGATCACCTCCTCGACGTCGACCGCGTCGCGGCGGCTGCCCGCCGTGACGAAGTTCCAGCCGTTGAGCCTGCTGCCCATCGGCCGGTGGCCGCCCAGGCGGCCCGCCCGTGTGGGGCCGTCGATCACCTGCACCCCCTTGATGTGGGCCGAGTGGATGGCGTCGGCATACTCGCGGATGAAGGCGATCGGACAGACGCCCTGCCAGACCATGTGGCTGGGGTCGAGGTTGAAGCCGACCACGTCGGTGCCGTAGCCGGACTTCCCCAGGAACCGCAGGTAGTCGCCGGCCGACTCGATGTCGCCCATCGCCCGCTCGCCAGGATGGCATTCGAGATCGAAGGTCACGCCGTACTTCCGGCAGGCGTCGAAGACCGGCGCGAACCGCTCGACGAGGAGTTCGAGGCTGACGTCGAGCACCTCGGGGATCGGGCAGCCGCCGATCGCCTTCGGCCGCGGCGGAAACTCGAACCAGTGGCTCCAGCAGTGGGCCGGCGAGCCGACAAAGCCCGGCACGGCGACCTTCCGGTCCTGCAGTTTGCCAAGGTAGTGGGCCAGGCGGACGGAGCGGACGAGGTCGGCGCGGGCCTTGTCGTGGATCAGCTTTCCCACCTCGTAGGGCACGAAGAAGGGATTCGTCCGCGGTGGCTCATTGCCGGCCTTCCGCCAGGCGACGTAGGCCTTCACCGGCTCGCCACCGACGAACTGCAGCGTCTTGGCCGACGGCTCGTCGCCGAGCGACTGCCCCTGCAGGTGCGTGGCCACAGTGAAGATCTCGAGGCCGCGGCTCTTCGCCTTCGCGACCCGCGCCTTCGCGTAGGCCTCGGCCCCGGCGTCGGTGTCGCACTGGGCGAGATCGAGCTCCCAGGCGGCCTCCTCCCAGCCGTCGAACCCGCTCGCGGCCAGGAAGTCGAGCCAGGCGTCCTCGGGGATGTCGCCGAACTGCCCGCGGACGAGCCCGATCTGGTGGTGGGAGTGCTTGCCGGGACGATGCTTCACGGTCTGATGGAATCCCATGGATGTTTCCCCTCGTGCTGAGTGCTGCGGGCGAGCTGGAGGCCGGGCTTCGCCGTCACGATAGTGCCCCCCGGCGGCGCTGTAAATCGCCGGTGCCACCGCGGCCTTCCCGGAGCGAGCCCCCTCAGTCGACCCTGATGTCCAGCGGCGTGCGACCGCGCCGCACATCGGCGCGGATGCCCGACGTCGCCGGGCTGGCGTAGCGGCCGGGAATCCGAAACCACCCCTGCTGCCGGTCCTGCTCGCGAGGTTTCGGCGGCACCGGGGCGGGGAAGGGGGGGGCCGTCCCGTTGGGGGCGGCGACCGACACGCTGTCCGCGGCCGGGTCGTCTTTCCCGGCGGCGGGGCTGCGGCCGCCGGCCGCAGCGTTTGCACCCGCCTTCCCAGCCTGCCCGGCGGGCGGCGGCCCGGCCGCCGCGCTGCGTGGCGGTGGTGGCCCGGCCGCCGACTCCGCGGCGCCAACCTGCTCGACGATCGACCGTGGATTCGGGCTCGACACCGCCACCCGCACCGGCCCCGGTGGCACCGCCGGGATGCGGTAGGTGCCATCGGCCCGGATCGGCGCCGTGTAGACACGGTCGTCGGAGGCCACGACCGTGACGGTGCCATACACCACCGGCCGGCCCCCCGAACTGACGCTGCCGGTGAGTTCATTCCCTCCGGGCATCTCCACGAAGAGGAAGGCGAACACGATCGCCGCCAGCGCGAGCACACCGAGCACGATCTCGCGGGCGTGCATCGCGAGATAGTCGTCCCAGGGAATTCGCCTGCCGGCGCTCCCGTTCCCCGCAGTGCTCCCGGTCCCCGCAGGTTGATTCGCAGATGGATTCGCAGGCTGACTCATGGCTGCGTCACCAGGTCGCCGTCGCCGGTCGAACCGTCGATGCTCGACATGCCCGGGAGCACCGTCGGGCCAGCGGCATAGGACATGAACGTCACCGCGCCGTCCGCCAGGAGCCACGTCCCACCCCCGGGATGAAAGCTCCAGAAGTGGGTCGCGGCGCACGGGTTGCCGGGCTGGTCGGGACCGAAGTAGCCGGGGGACGGGCAGGGCTGTCCGGAGCGGTCCGTGGGGATCACCGAGAATTCCATGTTGGGGTTTCCCATCACCGTGTCGAAGTCGGTCATGTTCCAGCGGCCGTAGTAGCGTGTCGACGAGGGGGGCCGCTCGCCGACCATCACCACCTTCCCGAGCCCGACGGTCACTTTCGTCATCGTGATCTTCGGCCGCCGCGACCACGACCAGTCCTGCGTGGCGAAGATGCCGTTGCGAGCGTTGCTGGCGTGACCCTCGTCGTCGACATATTCGTCGTTGCCGCTGACGCCGAGGTAGCTGGTCATGGCGTAGCCCCAGGGGCTCGTCCCCTGCGCGGCCAGCGCGTCGGACGGACAGAGGTAGCCGGGCACGCGGATGCCGCTCACCTTCCAGAACATCGCGTAGACCTCCTCCAGCGTGCCGGGCGTGCTCCAGAGCGAGACGATCTCACTCGCCTCCATGTAGGGCTGCGTCCGCAGGAGCCAGCTGCCGACCTGCTCCGGCTTGAGCGGATAGCTGATCGGACTGTCGGCGACGCCGACCAGGTGCGCCGGGAGCGTGGCGAAGCTCGAAGGGCCGAGGGAGCGGCGGGTCGCCTGCCGGGCCAGGGGAAACTCCCCCTTCGCGCCGTGAAACGCGTGCAGTGCCAGCCCCAGCTGCCGCAGGTTGTTGCCGCACTGCGACTGGCGGGCCGCCTCGCGGGACGACTGCACGGCCGGCAGCAGCAGCCCCACGAGCACGCCGATGATGGCGATAGTGACGAGCAGTTCGACGAGCGTGAACGCCCGCCTCGGTCGCGCCGAATTCGATTCCATGGGCATATCCATCTCCTCGACGCCCGGCGGCAAGGTTACTCCGCCGTTCCGGCCGCAGGCAAGAACTACGGGCAAGAACCATCAACGCGGCACCGCCGGCCACGGACTGCCGGCAATCACGGGCGGCGGCGGTCGGCCGCTCAGTCCGCCGAGATCGACTCGAGCAGATCGAGCTTCGCGGCGCGGCGGGCGGGCAGCCAGGCCGCCACGCAGGTAACCGCCACCGCGGCCAGGAGGTTCACGGCCACCACGCCCGGCCGGAACGAAGGCCGGATCGGATGCCCCAGCAGCGGCTGGCTCGCGAACTGGATCAACAGCGCCGTGAGCACGCCTCCGGCGGCGCCGATGATTCCGCCCGCCATGCCGAGCAGCAGGCTCTCCAGCACGACGAGGCGGGTCACCTGGCTGCCGGTCATGCCGACCGCCCGCAGCAGGCCGAGCGTGCGGGTCTTCTCGAGCACGTTCATCGTCACCGTGTTGGCCACGCCCAGGCTGCCGACGACGAAGCCCAGGCCGAGGATCGCCCAGAGCGACCCGACCACCCCGTTGACGATCCCGTCGATGAACGTCTGCACGCCGGCGAACGATCGGAGGATCATGTCGTGCTCCGCGGCGATGCGGCCGAGCGGCTCACGCAGCCCGGCGGCGGTTTCCGGGTCGGCCGTCACGAGCACGATGTCGGCGGAGTCGAGGCCGAAGAGGCGGCGGGCCGCGTCGCGCCGCATGAGCAGCGACGCGCCGCCCGACGTGTAGTCCACCACCAGCGCCGCGATCCGCACCCGTACCGTGCGGCCGAAGACCTCGAGGTCGACCTCGTCACCCGGCTTGAGGCCGGCGCGGCGGGCCAGCACGGTGCCCGCGGCCGCCTCGCCACGGGCCAGGACGCGCCGCAGATCGGCCTCCGCCACGCCCACACCGTCCACCGGCAGCGGCTGGTCGTCGGGCAGGTCGCGGGCGACGACGACGCAGCTGCCCCCGGAGACGCGGCCGACCGCCAGCCCGACGCCCTCGACGCGGCGCACGCCCGCGACCCCGCGGACCTCCTCCTCGACGCCACGGGTCCGCGGACCGCCGGCCGCCAGGCTGCCGCTGGAGACGCCGGCGTGCGTGAGCACCCAGTCGGCCCGCATCAGCCGGGCGTACCAGCCGAGCACGTCGTCGACGTTGTCGCGGATCGCATGGCCCAGCCCCACCCCATTGGTCACGGCGACCACGAGCACGCCGGTCGTGAGCGCCGTGCGGATCGGCTGCCGCAGGATCTGCTCCACGGCCAGGGCCCGTTCGATCCGCCACCGCGTTGGAATCAGCCGGCCACACCAGCCGGCGAGCGTGGGCAGCACCACGGGTGTGGTGGCGACGAACGCCAGCATCATCATGATGCCGGCGGGCACGGCCGCCCGCGGCGGCAGCCGCTCCCCCACCACCAATCCCATCACGACCGCCGCCACCGCCCAGAGCGCCACCGCGATGCAGAGGAAGCGGCGCGACACGCCCTCCGGAGGCGGCGGCGCGTGCGCGAGCCCCTCGAGCGGATCGACCGCCGACGCCGTGCGGGCCGGCCACCACGCCGCCGCCACCGCGACGAGCGTGCCCAGCGCGATCGCCACCGGCACGACGAGCGGGGGGACGCTGAACGCCGCGGGGGGCGCCTGCAGCGCCCGCGAGATGCCGGCCGAGATCGGCCCCGCGGCGACGATCCCCAGGGCGGCGCCCGCGACCGCGCCGACGAGGCCGACGACGACTGCCTCCACGATCACGAACCGCTCCACCTGCCGAGCCGTGGCGCCGAGCACCCGCAGGAGCGCGAACGACCGCCGTCGCTCGGTCACGTTCATGAGCATCGCGTTGCCGACGATGAACCAGGCCATCGCCACGGTCAGCCACGTCACGAAGTCGAGGCCGAGGTCGGCCGAGTGCAGCACGTCCTCCGCCATCCCCGCGCGGCCCGCCGGCACCTCCGCCACGAGCGTGGACGGCAGCCGCCGGGCGACCTCCCGGAGCACCGCCGGCCGCGACGCCTGCGGCCCGAGCACCACCCGCACCCGGTCGACGAGCCCCGCGGCACTGGACATCTCGCCGAGCGGGCCGATCGCGACGATGACGCCGGCCCCCTCGCCGAACCAGCGGAGCGACTCGGAGGTCGCCAGCCCCACGACGGTCATCCGCCGGATGCCGCGGCGAACCAGCATGATGAGCTCGTCACCCACGCCCTTGCCAAGCGCTGCGGCGAGCCCCGACTCGAGCAGCAGTTCGTCGGCCGCGACGCACGGCCGCCCCGCGGCGACGTCGAGCAGGCCCGCACGGGCCAGCGACTCGGCGTCGACGCCGACGGCGATCTGCCGCACGCGGCTCTCGCCCGCCCGCAGCAGCGTGGGCCGGTAGAAGAGCGGCACGACGGCCCGCACGCCGCGAATGTCGACGAGCCGCGGCACCTGGTCGGCGGCGAACCGGCCGCCACCCCGCGCCGACACCTCGAGCGAGGGCACGCCCTCGACCGTCTCGGCCAGCCGCCGGTAGCCCGCCCGCGAGACATCGGCGGCCACCCAGGTGGCGACGACGGCGGCGACCGCGACGGCGACGCTGGCCGCGGTGGCCAAGGCCCGGCCGGGACGCCTGGCCCACTGGCGGCGCAGCAGCGTGCCGAGCGTCATGACGCCTCCGCAGTCGGTCGGCAGCTGTCCGACTCGATGCGGCCGTCCCGCATGCGGATCGTCCGTCGTGTCGCCGCCGCGATCGTCGCATCGTGCGTCACGAGGACCACGGTCTGCCCGTGTTCCACCACGAGCCGTGTGAGCAGGTCGACGACGTTGCGGGAGTTGGCCGAATCGAGCGCGCCGGTCGGCTCGTCGGCGAGCACGATGGCCGGCGTGGTGACGAGCGCCCGGGCGATCGCACCGCGCTGCTGCTCGCCGCCGGAGAGCTCGTCCGGCCGGTGGCCCGCCCGGTGGCCCATGCCGACCTGGTCGAGCGCGGCTCTGGCCGCGGCGTCGGCGGCTCCCGAGGCCGCGCCGTCGAGCACGAGGGGCAGGGAGACGTTCTCCGCGAGCGTCAGCTCGGGCAGGAGGTTGTAGCGCTGGAAGACGAACCCGATCCGCCGCCGCCGCACGCGGGCCAGCCCGTCGTCATCGAGCGCGGCCAGGTCGACTCCCTCGAGGAGCACGCTCCCTTCCGTCGGCCGCGCGATGCCCCCGAGCATGTGGAGGAGCGTGCTCTTGCCCGAGCCCGACGCGCCCGTGATCGCCACGAACTCGCCGGCATCCACGTCGAGATCGACGCCGACCACAGCGGCGACGCCCACCGCCCCCGCCTCACTGCCGCGGAACGTCTTCACCAGGTGCTGGGCGCTGAGGATCGGCACGGTTCATCCCATTTTCAACGGCCCGCGAGCCCCCCAATGTACCCATTTTCCCGTATTGGCAGCGAACCCTGACGGATATTCCGCGGCTGCGGGTCCGCGAAAGTGAAGGGGGTGGCGGAAGTCTGCCGAATTTCCTGGCAGGCGACGCACCCAGAGGCCGCATCGTGATCCCCTCCGCACCACCGCCGGCCCCCGTGCCGACGTCCGCCGTCCGCGGCCGCGAGATTTCCGCGAGCCGCTGCAGGCTGGCGGTCGCCGTCGTGGCTCTGCTGGCCGTTGCCTCAGCCTGCTGTCAGGCGGAGGAGTGGGCGAGGAAGGCGGATTTGCTCCGGCTGCCAGAGCCCGGGGTGCCGCTGGGCAGCGTGCCTGAGAATGCGACGGTGCCCCTCATCGACGACCGCACCCGCGATGCGGCCCGCGGCCCGTCTCCCGCGACGCTCGACGAGTTCGTGGCGCTGGCGATGCAGAACCATCCCAGGCTGCGGGCCGCGCAGGCCGCGGTGGAGGCGGCCCGCGGCAAGGCGGTGCAGGCCAGGCTCTATCCGAACCCGGTCATCGCCGGCTTCTCGCCGCAGATCGCCGGCGACCAGAGCCAGTGGAGCGGAACGGTGGCGCAGGATCTCGTCACCGGAGGCAAGCTGAAACTCGCCCAGCAGGCGGCTCTGCGGGAGGTGCAGAAGACGGAGTACGACCTGATCCGCGCCCGCTTCGACGTGCTCCTGGAGGTCCGGCAGGGCTTCTACGCGCTGCTGGTCTCGCAGCGGCGGGTCGAGATCTACAGGCTCCTGCTCGACATCGCGAAGCGGTCCTACGAGATCGGCGCCCAGCTCGCCGCGGCGGGGGAGGGCACGAAGGCCGACGTCCTCTTCTGGAGCATCGAGCGCGACCGGGCGGAGGTCCGCCTGCTCAACGCCGCCGTGTTCATCGAGACGGGCCGGCGGCAGCTGGCGACCGCGATCGGCCTGCCCCGCGCCGACATCGGCAAGCTCGAAGGCGACCTCTTCCGCAGACTGCCGAACTTCGACCTCAAGACGCTGCAGGAGGCGGTCGTGCGGGCCAACGCACTGCCCCGGGCGCAGGAGGCCGACGTCGCCCGCGCCCAGTGGGCGCTGGAGCGGGCGGTCGTGCAGCCCATTCCCAACATCAACGTCATGGGCGGCTACCAGCGGCAGGTCGGCATTCCCGCCATGGACCAGGGGCTCGTGCAGGTGATGATGGCCGTGCCGCTCTTCGACCGCAATCAGGGCAACATCCGGTCTGCCCGCGCCGACATCGCCTCCTCGCGGGCGAATCTCCGCACGATCGAGCTCGACCTCGCCTCCAAGGCCGCCCAGACGATCGCCGCCTACCGCACGTCGCAGCGGCTCGTCGAATGGTACGAGACCTACATCCTGCCGAAGGCCCGTGAGACGGTGCAGCTGACACAGACGCTCTACGCCCGCGGCGAGGTGACGTTCCTCAGCCTGCTGCAGGCCCAGCGGATCCTCACGGAGACGGAACTCGCGTTCGTGGAGTCGCAGGCCGAACGCTGGAACGGAGCCGTCGCGATCGCCGACCTGCTGCAGCTCGAGGCGTTTCCGCTCGGGCTCGATGCGCCCGGCGCGATCGACTCGAACGCCGCCGACAGCGAGCTCAACCCCGCACCTATCGCCCCTCCCGCGGCCGCACCGGCCGTCCCGGCGCAGAATGTTCCGGCTCCGGCAGCTCCAGCCGGCGCAGCCCCGATGGTGCCAGCTCCGGCCGTGGTGCCCCCCGCGAATCCCGCCGCGGCTCCGGCCCGGCTTCCCGTCCCGCCGGCCGCGGCTCCGGCCCGGCCGCTGCCTGCCCAGTGACGGACTGTCGAGCGGGAGCGAGAGCGACGCTCAGCAGCGTGCGTGGCCTCAGCGGGCCAGCATGTCCAGCGGCAGCGTCGCCTGGGCGGTGCTGCCACCCACGGCGTCGGTCACGCTGATCTCCAGCCGGCAGGGCCCGGCCGGTGCGACGTCTGGAAGCGCGAGCACATACCGCGCGAAGTAGTCCCGCCGCCGGGCGCGGCAGGTCTCCTCCAGCGGCTCGAACGTCCATTCGTGAACCTTGCGGCCGTCCGCTCCGACGAGCCTCAGGCGGGTGTCGACGCGGGTCGTGTGCCCCTCGGCCGATTCGTGCGTGACGAGGTGATCGATCTCGAAGTAGACGATCACCTCCTGCCCGGCGGTGAACCGGCTGTGTTCGAAGCGGTCCACGGCTCCCCAGCCCCGCACCCGCATGGCGAAACAGGCGTTGTTCACGGCGAGCGTCGCGGCAGCCGGAGCCTCGGCGGCGGGCTGTGATGCGGGTTCCGCCACGGCGGCAACGGCCGCGGCGGGAGGCGGGCTCGTCGCTGGCGTGGAGGCGACTGCGGCCGCCAACTGCGCGGGAGGCAGCGGCGCGTCGGGAGCGGGCAGCGGAGCAGGTTGCAGTGCGGGCTCTCGCGCCGGCTCCGGCGTCGGTGGCTGCGGCTGCGCCGACACTGGCTGCGACGGCATGGCAGCTGCGAGCGTCGCGGCGAATTCATCGACGACGACCGGCCAATCCTGACGCGGCACCGTCTGCAACATCGTCGTGAGGGTGTCGCGGGCCGCGGATGACAGGCCTCCGGACTGCGCGAGCTGCCGGTCGGCGTGGGCCACCGCCTCGTCGATCGTCGCGAACCGGCTGCGGGCGGCGTCCGCGGCATCCTCGTCGGTGGCCACAGCGACGCCATCCATGCCCGTGTCGTCGGCGGGGTCGGCGGCGTCGGCTGGATCGCCGTCCTCGGTCGCGGCGGCGCCTTCCAGCCTGGCGGCGGCTCTGGTCTCCGCGGCGTGCTCGACGGCATCGAGCCAGGCCTCCCGCAGGTAGGCGGAGCCGATCACCGAGCTGCACCCTCCGGCCGATGCCAGAGATGCCGCGGCCGCGATCGCGAGCCAGACGTGTCGGTCCAGTGCAGGGGAGGTGTTCATGCCGTCTCGACTGAGTCCGCCACCGCCGCCCCCAGCATTCGCGTGCCGGGATCGTGCGGTCCGGCTGTCCGGAGGATCCACTGACTGATGCGGAGGGTAAAAATTCTCGGGCCTCCGCCACAAGACCAGCCTGGTTGCCCGGTCGCGGCCCCGTCGTTGCCACGTCGATACGGGGGAAAACTGCTACACTCCCCGCCGCCGCGGAGAGCCCCGCGGCCCTGCCGCCGCCCCTGACGACCGACCACCAGACCACCCATCTCCCCCATGCCCCGCGTTCCCACCGAGACCGAGCACGTTCCAGCGTCGTGGCCCCACCGCCACCTGCTCGACCTCGAGCGGCTGACGGCCGACGAGATCCGACTGCTCCTCGACACCGCGGCGATCTTCAAGGAGGCGACGGAGGGCTGTCGTCGGAAGCTGGCCGTGCTGACCGGTTGCACGGTCGTCAACCTCTTCTTCGAGAACTCCACCCGCACGCGGACGAGCTTCTCGCTGGCGGCACGCCGCTTGGGCGCCGACGTCGTCGACTTCTCCGCCTCCACCAGCAGCCTGTCGAAGGGCGAGTCGTTCATCGACACGGCCCGCAACCTCGAGGCGATGGGCATCGATGCGGTGGTGGTGCGGCACGGCACCCCCGGCACGCCGCACCTGCTCGCACAGCATCTCCGCTGCGGCGTGATCAACGCCGGCGACGGTCCGCACGAGCATCCCACGCAGGGGCTGCTCGACATCTTCTCGATCCGCGAGCGTCTCGGAGACCTGACGGGCGTCACGGTGGGGCTCGTCGGCGACATCGCCCACAGCCGCACCGCGCGTTCCAATCTCTGGGGGCTCCTCAAGCTCGGCGCCAAGGTCATCCTCTGCGGCCCGCCCACGCTCGTCTCCGACCGCTGGCGGTCGCTGGGGGTGGAGGTGTCGCACGACCTCGACGCGATCGTGCCGCGGTGCGACGTGCTCAACCTGCTGCGGATCCAGTTCGAGCGGCAGAGCATGCGGCCCTTCCCGTCGGTCCGTGAATACGCCCACCTCTACGCGATGACCAGCGACCGCCTGAAGAAGGCCCGCGGCGACCTGCTCATCCTGGCGCCCGGGCCGATCAACCGCGGCGTCGAGATGACGGCCGACGTGGCCGACTGCCGGCAGTCGCTGATCCTCGACCAGGTCACCAACGGCCTGGCGGTGCGGATGGCCGTGCTCTGGCTCACGTGCGGCCCGCGCGACCCATCGACCCATCCGCCCGCCCGGCCCGGCGTCGCCGCGAGGATCCACTGATGTCCACGCCCCCCGCCACGCCGCACCCCGTGCACCGCGGCACGCTGCTCATCCGCGGCGGCCGCCTGATCGATCCCGCGCAGGGAGTCGATCGGATCGACGACCTGCTCATCCGGGACGGCCGCGTGGCCGTCGGCGGAGCCCACGGCGGCTCCGCCGACGAGACGCTCGACGCGACGGGCATGATCGTCAGCCCGGGGCTCATCGACATGCACGTCCATCTTCGCGAGCCGGGCCGCGAGGAGGACGAGACGATCGAGACGGGCACCCGCGCGGCCCTCGCGGGGGGCTTCACGAGCGTCGCCTGCATCCCCAACACCGAACCGCCGATCGACACGCAGGCCGCGGTGGAGTTCATCCACCAGAAGGCGGCCCGCGCGGACACCTGCAACGTCTTCGTGGTGGGCTGCGTCAGCCGCAACCGCGAGGGGAAGGAGCTCGCCGAGATCGGCCGGCTCGTGGAGGCCGGCGCCGTCGCCTTCAGCGACGACGGCGCGCCGGTCTACGACGCCGAGCTGATGCGCCGCGCACTCGAGTACTGCCGCATGTTCGACAAGCCCATCCTGGCCCACGAGGAGGTGCTCGAACTGTCGCGTGGCGGCGTCATGAACGAGGGGCTCGTGTCGCTCGTGCTCGGCCTCGGCGGCATGCCGGCCGCAGCCGAGGAGGTGATGATCGGACGCGACACGGCCCTGGCGGAGGCCACCGGCGGCCGCCTGCACGTGATGCACGTCTCGACGGCCGGCGGCGTCGACCTCATCCGGACCGCGAAGGCCCGCGGCATCCGCGTCACGGCGGAGGCCTGCCCACACCACTTCACGCTCACCGACGAGGGGCTCCGCGGCTTCGACTCCAACTTCAAGATGAGCCCCCCGCTGCGGACGGCCGCCGACGTGGAGGGCATCATCGCGGGCATCGTCGACGGGACGATCGACTGCATCGCCACCGACCACGCGCCCCACGCGCCCGAGAAGAAGATGCTGGAGCTCGATCGGGCTCCCTTCGGGATTCTCGGCCTGGAGACGGCGGTGGGCCTCACGGTCACCAGGCTCGTGGCGACCGGCCGGATCGGGTGGCCGCGGATGATCGAGAGCATGAGCACGCTCCCCGCGCGGATCCTGGGCGTCGACCGCGGCACGCTACGGCCCGGCGCCGTGGCGGACGTCACGGTGATCGACCCGAACCTGTCGTGGCGGGTGGACGCCGCAGCCTTCCGCTCCAAGAGCGTGAACTCGCCGTTCGACGGCTGGACGCTCCAGGGGAGAGCGGTGGCGACGATCGTGGCGGGCCGGGTGAAATACCGTCTGGGCGTTGACTGACCGCCGCGGCCTGCACCGTCACGGCCGCGCTCCCGTCGGTGGCCGCGCTGGGGCGAGCACATGACGCTGATCATCGACGGCTACAACCTGCTGCATGCGTCGGGCGTGTTCGGCGCGGATCGCGGACCGCGGGGCTTCGAGCAGTCTCGCCTGGCGCTGCTCGACATGCTGGTCGACCTGCTGGGCGACGCGGCCGCCGACACCGTCGTCGTGTTCGACGCGGCCCGCGCCCCCGACGGCCTGCCGGCCCGGCTCGTGCACGGCGGCATCCGGGTGTGGTTCGCCCGCGAGTATCCCGACGCCGACTCGCTCATCGAGGAGCTCGTGGAGGCCGACGACGCTCCCGGGAGCCTGACCGTGGTGTCGGGCGACCGCCGGCTGCAGGTCGCGGCCCGCCGCCGGCGGGCCACGGCGGTCTCGAGCGAGGAGTGGCTGGCCACGATGCGGGAGCAGCGGCGGCGGCGACGACATCCCCCCGACGCGAAACCGCCGGAGCCCGGCCCCGACGACGTCGAGGGCTGGAAGCGGTACTTCGGCCTGTAGCGGCACACGGGCCGTCCGGCGCGGATCACCGGCGGTTTGGCCGACTGAAGCACCGCGAAACACATCACGAACGGGGGGGCAACCCCGGACCACCACACGGTCGACTCGCCTCAGTCCTTCGCGGCCCAACGGGCCATCTTCCGATCGAGCGTCGACCGCTCGATGCCGAGGATCGTCGCGGCCTTCGTCTTGTTGCCCCCCACCGCCTCCAGCGTGGCCAGCACGTGCTTCCGCTCCATCTCGTCGAGTGAGGTGGGCGTGAACGGGGCGGGCCGGCCGACCGGCGCCACCCCCGTGTCGCCGGGGGACGCGAGCTGCGAGAGCGCGAGGTCGTTGGCGTCGATCCACTCGTCCTGCGAGAGCACCACGGCCCGCTCGATGCAGTTCCGCAGTTCGCGGATGTTGCCCGGCCAGTGGTAGGCCCGCATCGCGGCGAGCGCCTCCGGCGTGAAGCCGAGCAGCCGGCGGCCGGCCTCCGGGGCGAACCGCTGGAAAAAGTGCGTCGCGAGCGTCTCGACGTCCTCGGGCCGCTTGCGCAGTGGAGGCACGAGGATCTCCACGACCTTCAGCCGGAAGTAGAGGTCGCGGCGAAACTCGCCCGCCTTCACCGCGTCTTCGAGGTCACGGTTGGTGGCGGCCACCACCCGCACGTCGACCTGCACGCGGGCGCTGCCGCCGACCCGCTCGAAGGGATGCCCCTCGAGCACGCGGAGGAACTTGGCCTGGATGGCGGGGCTCATCTCGCCGATCTCGTCGAGGAAGAGCGTGCCCTTGTGTGCCGCCTCGAACTTCCCGGCCTTCCGCTCCGTGGCGCCGGTGAACGCGCCCTTCTCGTGGCCGAACAGCTCGCTCTCCAGGAGCGTCTCCGTGAGCGCGGCGCAGTTCATGCAGACGAACGGCGCGTCCCGCCGGCCGCTCGCCTCGTGGATTGCCCGGGCAACGAGCTCCTTGCCGACCCCGCTCTCGCCGCGGATCAGCACCGTGGCCTTCGTCGCCGCCACCCGCTCGATCTGGCCGAGGATGTTCTTCAGGCTCGGGCTCGCGCCCACCATCCGCGACTCCTCGCCGAGCCGAAGCCGCAGCTGCTCGTTCTCGCGTGCCGACCGCGCCAGCCGCGAGGAGAGCGCCTCGCGGGCGACGAGGTTCTCGATCGCCAGGCCGAGGGCGTCGCAGACCGCCATCACGAACTCGAGGTCGTCGGGCGTGGCCTCATGGCGGCCGGCATCCACCTCGACGTGCAGCACGCCGACCGGCCGGCCGGCCGACCGCACGGGCGCCGAGATGCCGGCGATGCGGCCTCCCTGGGGCACCGCGGTGCAGGCGAGCACCGCCTCGTCGGTGCCGAGCACCGCGACGATCACCCCCTGCGGCACGGCGCTGACCGGCCACTCCGACGGCGCGGCGGCGGCCCGCACGAGCTCCGCGTCGGCACGGTCGGCCATCCGCTCCGGAAGCAGCACGATCCCGCGGGATGCCCCGGCCCCCTTCATCGCCGACTCGAGGGCCAGTGCGGCGACGGCGTGGACGTCCGGTGCGCGTCCGAGTGCGAATGCGAGCCGGCAGAGTTCGGCGGCGGCGCGGCCCACCCGCGGCGCCGTGCCGGCCGACTCGCGGATGTCCTCGAGCAGCCGCCCCTTTGCGCGGCGGTGTGTGATGGAGGCCTGCCAAGCCTGCATCTCGGGCGACATGGTCGCCTCGGCCGTGCCGGCGACCGCAGGCACGTCGCCCGTCGAGTCAACCGGCGGGGCGCCGTCGCAGACGACGATCTCGACGCGGCCGATCGTCACCACGTCCCCCGCCGCCAGCGGCCTCACAGCGTCGACCGGCACACCGTCGACCAGCGTGCCGTTGCGGCTGTCGAGATCGCGGATCGACCAGCCGGCGGCGGTGGCGGAAACTTCGGCGTGGAACCGGCTGGCCTGCTCGTCGTGCAGCACCACACGGTTGGTCGGAGCACGGCCGAGCGTCACGCACTCCCCCGGTGCCAGCGGGATGACGGTCCGGCCGGTGACCGGATCGCGGACGAGCAGAAAGGAGAGTGGTGGTGACGCAGCCATGCCGTGAACCGGGGACGCGAACCGAGGGATCGACGCGGGCCTTCCTGCATGATGACTCACGCCCCGGGGATTTGGGAGGAGGGGGCAGCGTCCGGGGCCCATTTCCCTCGGCTCGCGGGCTGACTGGCCGAAAAAAGGCATTTTTTCCGCGGGAAACGGGTTTGCCGCCGACTGGTTCCGCCGACTAGCATCCCCTGCGAATCACCGAAGCCCCTGTCCTCGACAGCCATCGTGGCCCGTTGTCGTGAAAGGATCCGCATGCGTTACGGCACGAACACGCCGGGGCACCTCCCGCTCCGGGGTCGACTGATCACCTGCGCCGCCTGGGTTCTCGCCCTGCAGTCCCTCGCCTGGCCCACCGTCGCCCGCGGGCAGTTCGGGCTCGGGATCGGCGCCGTGGGCGGCATCTCGATCGACGCCGACGGCATTGTGCGAAACCTCGAGCCCCAGGCCGCCACCGCGCTGGCCGAGGAGCGGCGGCGGGTGCTGCAGGCCGGCGGCGAGGCGGTGGCCCCGGCCGCCCTTCGCAAGGTGTCGCTCGCGCGGCTCGTCGCAGCCGTGCGCGAAGCCAACGCCGCACAGCGGCAGACTCCCGCCGACGTCGCCTTCATGGGAGGGCTCGAACGGATCACGCACGTGTTCGTCGACCCGGACGGGCACGACATCGTGCTCGCCGGTCCCGCCGACACGGCGACGGTCGACGCCACCGGCACGGTGGTGGCCGCGACGAGCGGCCGGCCGCTGCTGCACCTCGAGGATTTCATCGTGGCCCTGCGGGCCATCGACGCCGCCCGCGCCGGCGGCATCAAGTGCTCGATCGACCCCACGGCTGAGGGCGTCACCAGGCTGCGCGAGTACCTGCGCCGGCAGCGGACCATCGGCCAGAATCCCGACGCGACGCTCGTCTCGATGCAGGAGGCCCTCGGACCGCAGCAGGTGACGGTGGGAGGCGTGCCCGGCAACACCCGGTTCGCCCGCGTGCTCGTCGCGGCCGACTACAGGCTCAAGCGGCTCGGCATGGGACTCGAGCCCTCGGGTGTCGCCGAGCTGCCCAGCTACCTGTCGATGGTGCCCCCCGGCACGACCGCCGCGACGCTGCCGCGATTCTGGCTCGAGGCCGACTATGACCCGATCGCCCGCGATCCGGACGAACTGGCCTGGAGGATTTCGGGGCGGCGGATGAAGTGCCTCACCGAGAACGACGTGTTCGACGCGGCCGGCGAGCGACAGGGCAAGGCCGCGACCGACACGGCTGCGAAAAAGTGGTGCGACCTGATGACCACGCACTACGACGCCGTCGCCGCGAAGCAGCCCGTCTTCGGAGAGCTCGTCAACTGCGTCGATCTCGCGGTCGTGGCGGCGCTGATCCAGGGCCGCCAGCTCGCCTCGCGGGCCGGACTCGATCTCTCGCCGCTGCTCGACGACACGAAGCTGCGGCTGCCCTCCTACGACGTGCCCGCCAGCGTGCCCACGGTGGCGCACGGCATGCGAAAGGGCAACCGCTGGGTGGTGAGCGCCTCCGGCGGGGTGCTCTTCCAGCCCTGGGGATTCGCGAGCGACACGACCGACTCCGCCGACGTCGCCGACGTGCGGGTGGCGGCCCTCGCCGGCCGTCCCGCCGCCGCCTGGTGGTGGGACTGACCGGCCAACACGCAGCCGGCGCTCAGCCCAGTCAACGCTCAGCCGTCCCAGGCAGCCCAGCCGATCTCGCCGAGCCCCGCGGCGGCCTCGGGAAAGTGCCCGTCCACCCAGCCCGCCGCCGCGAGCGCCGCGAGCGCCGCGAGCAGGTGCGGCCCGCCGGGGCAGGGGGGAGGCGGCACGCTCTTCACGAGCAGCAGGCCTGCGGCGGCCTCCGCGGCCACACGGGCCGCGATCGAGTCGCTCGTCACGTGCCAGCCGGCGGGCAGCCGCGGCGCCGCACGGCGGCCCAGCCATGCCGGCACGTCGAGCACCGCCTTCGCCTCGGGCCCCTCGACGCCGGCGACGAGCGGCAGGCCGACGGCCGCCGACACGAGCTGCGCCGTGAGCCGCATGCACTCGATGGCGAGGGCGTGCATCAGCTCCGGAGGCTGGGGAGCGGCCCGATCGATCGACCGCAGTCCGTCGACGACGCCACCGCCGCCGACGACGATCCGGCAGACGCGACGGTCGAGCGTGGCGAGGAGTGCCGCGAGGCGGGCCGGCCAGCCCGGCCGCGACAGCAGGCTGCCGCCGACCTTCACCACGAGACGTCGTGAAGCCGCGACGGCACTGTCGCCGCAGGGGCGAAGCATGCCGCGGCTCCAGCCGTCGGCGGCCGGAGCGGCGGGGGGCCGTGGTGCGGTCATGGCACGGCTCCGCGGGCGATCGCCGCCACGGCGTGCGCGGGCGCGGCGCGGGATACGGCATCGCCGAGGATCGCGGGGAGCGACGTCACCTCCGGCTGCCACGCGAGCCGGTCGAGCGCCCGCCGCGTGAGGCAGCCGCCGTGCCCGGAGAGCACGACCTCCTGCGGCAGCCAGCCCAGTGCCGCAGCCACCCGGCCCAGCGCCCCGGCCACCATCCGCGCCTGCCGGTCGGCGCAGCGGCCCGCCATCGCGACGGCCTCGTTGTGGCTGACGTCCTCGGGGTCGGCCAGCAGCATCCGCGCGAGCCTCCGCCGCGCCGCGTCGGCCGTCGCCGGCCCGCCGTCGGCGGTGTCGCGGCACTCGGGCCGCTCGGGCAGTGCTCCGAGCAGGATCCAGGCGTCTTGGGATTGGGCAAAACGCTCGCTGGCCACCGGCCGCATGCGGCCCCGCCACGGCAGCCGGCCGACGAGCGCCGCCACGGGCGTCCGCTCGACGCCCGTGTAGACGAGTTCGCCCGTCGCCATCCGCCCCTGGTCGTCGTGCGCACGCGGCGCCGGCGCCCCGTCGAGCAGCGGCACGATGTCGGTGGTGGTCGACCCCACGTCGACGAGCAGGCCGCACCGGCGGCGGGACAGCGCAGCCGCCAGCCGGGCGACCGCGTGCCAGTTCGCAGCGGCCACCCGCAGCGGCGCGGCGACCGCCACCTCAGGCGGCACGAGCGCGCCGTCGACCCGGTAGATGCCGACGGACGCGTCACCGCCACGGGCCGCGGCGACGATGGCGGCCACGATGTCGGCCACCCCGTCCGCCCGCGACGGATAGCAGTCGGCGATCTCACCGGTCATGGTCGCGACCACCCGTCGGGGCCGGCGGTCGAGGACGATGCGTTCCAGCACACCGGGCAGATCCCGCCACCGCTGCCAGAGGGGAAACGGCTCACTGTGCACCCAGCCCAGGCCGTCGGCCGCCTTGATGTTGGCGCCGCCGACGTCGAAGGCGAGGACGTCGCCCGCGTCGCCTCGGCCGGAATCGACCCGCGCCTCAGCCCGCCCCTCAGCCATCGCCGCACCTCACCGTTCCAGACGCATCGAACTCGATCGCACCGTCGCCCCCGGTCGGGACGGTGATCGTGCCGCCCGCCGCCGCGTCGAGCAGCAGCCGCACGAGGCTCGCCGTCAGCCCTGCCGCCAGGCCGACGAACGACGTCGTGAGCCGCGGATTCACCTCCAGCACACGGTCGCTGCCGCCATCCTCGTCGGCGCCGAGCACCATGTCGACTCCCACCCAGCCGGCGGCGGCGGCCTCCCCGCCGTGCCCGCTGGTCCCACCGTGCCCGCCTGCCGCGTGCATGACCGCCGCGATCGCCCGCGTCGCCAGTGATTCGGCCCGACGCCGCCACGGGGCCCGGCCGACGACGGCACCGCCCTGGTACGTCGGCCGCGGCCCGGCGGTGAACCGTTGCCTGACCGGCGGCAGCGGAAAGATGCCCGCCGGCCCGCAGAGGCACGACACGCCGACCGGCACGCCCGGCACGAAGGCCTCGGCCCGCCGCGGCGTCGGCACCACGGCCAAGGCTTCCTCTCGTGAGCGGATGATCGCGAGGCCGTCGCCGCCGACGCCGTCGCAGGCCTTGCACACCGCCGGCAGGTGGAAGCCGGCCGGCAGCGGCTCGCCCGCGGCCAGCACGCGGCCCGCCGGCACCGGCACACCCGCCGCCGCCAGCGCCGTCGCCGTCGCCTGCTTGTCGCCGGCGATGTGGATGAAGCGCGGGCCGCAGGCGGCCGGTCTGCCCCCGGCCCGGCGGACAGCCTCGACCCGCGACGCGAGCAGGCCGGCCGTCTCCGGCGCCACGACGATCGCCCAGTCGGCCCGGGCCGCCTCCGCGACGAGCGCGTCGATCTCGTGCCCTGCAGGCACCCGTCGGATGCGGCCCACCGCGTGCACGGCCACCGCATCCCAGACCGGCTGCGGCAGCTCCGCATCGACGAGCACCGTGACCTCGAGTTCCGGATCGCGGGCCGCATCCTGCGCGAGGCCGCGGAGCATCGCCACCGCCTCCGCCATCACGGTCGGCACGACGGCCTCCGGACCCGCAGCGCCGGCCGTCGACAGACGCCGGGCATCGGGGCCGCGCAGCCCCCCGGAGCAGCACCACTCGTAGAGAACGAGCTTCATCGGGCATGCCCCGTGGGGCGAGTGTCGCGAGCCTGCATCGCCACGCGGCCCCCCCGCGGCACGCGGCACGTGCCCGCGGACTGTGCGGATGACTCCCGCAGCGGTGGCGTCACGGTCAGCCGCCGGCGAGCCGGACCAGCGCCGCAATGCCGCGGTCGAGCGTCCGGTCGTCGACGGTGTAGGCGATGCGGAAGTGGCTGTCGGCGCCGCCGAACACGCTGCCCGGCACCACGAGCAGCTTCTCGCGCTCGACGGCCCGCTCCGCGAACGCCTTGCCGGAGCCGCCCGGCGCCTCGGGATAGAGATAGAAGGCGCCTCCCGGCTGCACGAACCGGTAGTGGTCCCGCAGGCCCGCCATCAGCTTGTCGCGCTTCCTGCGGCACTCGGCCAGCGGCTGCTCCATGGGGCAGTCCAGCGCCGCGATCGCCGCCCACTGCCCGACCTGCGGGGCGCAGACGAACGTGTATTGCTGGAGCATCGTGCAGGCGTCGACCACCGCCTTCGGCCCGTGCACCCAGCCCACCCGCCAGCCGGTCATGGCGTGCGACTTCGAGAAGCCGTCGATGACGACGACCGACTCCGAGTGCAGGGCAGGGGAGGTGAACGGCTGGTCGTAGCAGTAGGAGCGGTAGAGCTCGTCGCTGATCACCGTGACGCCGTGCCGCTCGGCCAGAAGGGCCACGTCGCGGACCGTGGCGGCATCGGCCACCACGCCCGTGGGATTCGCCGGCGTGTTGAGAAGGATGACGCGTGTGGCGGGCGTGATCGTGGCGGCGAGCCGGTCGAGATCGATCTGGAACGAGGCCGCCGTGTCGATCGTCACGCAACGCCCCCCGAGAAACTCGACGAGCGGACGGTACATCACGAAGGCCGGCTCGAAGATGACGACCTCGTCGCCGGGGTCGACGAGCGCCATGAGCGAGAGCGCGAGCGCCCCGCTCGAGCCGCTGGTCACGCACAGCCGCCGGTCGGGCTGGCCAGTCTCGCGCCGCACCCGCTCCTCGAGCCGGTCGCGGAGCGGGCCGATGCCCTGCGTCGGCGTGTAGCCGTTGCGGCCCGCGTCGATCGCCGCCTTCGCCGCCTCCCGTGCCGCGGCCGGCATCGGGAAATCGGGCTGGCCGATCGAGAGGTTGATCGGGTCCTCGAGCCGGGCCGCGAGGTCGAACACCTTGCGGATGCCCGACGAGTCGAACGCCCCGGCCCGCTTCGAGATGACGCCGCGGGAGGGAGTCACTGCAGCGATCAGCCCTTCTTGAAGAGCTCGTCGAGGCGATCGCCCAGCTTTTCACCCCGCGCGTCGAGCGTGATCACCTTGCCATCCCGGCCGATGAGGACGACCGTGGGAATGCCGGTGATGCCGTAGAAGGTCGCCAGCGGATGCTGCCAGCCCTCGCCCTCCGGCTTCTCGAAGAGAATCGGCCAGGGAATCTTCTGCTCGGCGACGAACTTCTCCAGCGCCTCGCGGTCCTGGTCGAGGCTCACGCCCACCACCTCGAAGCCCTTGTCGTGGTACTTCTCGTACTGTTCGAGGACGTTCGGTATCTCGGCGATGCACGGGCCGCACCAGGTCGCCCAGAAGTCGACGAGCACGACCTTGCCGGCGAGCGACTTCTGGTCGAACGCCTTGCCGCTCAGGAGCGTGCCCTTGATCTCCATCGGGTTGCCCGGGAGCGAAAGCCTCCGCAGCGTGCCGGCGAAGCTCTCACCCATGCTGCGGATCTGCTCGTTCGAGCTCTTGGCCAGCGCCGGCCCGAACGCCTTGTAGGCCGCGGCGGCCAGCTCGTCGCCGTCCGGCATGTGCTCGAAGGCCCCCGCGAGCTGCATCGCCAGGCCGGCCGTCTGCGCGTCGTTGGGATCGGCGGCCAGCATCGCCGCCATCCGCTTCACGAGATCCTGCCCGCCCACGACATCCTGCTGCGAGAGCACCTTCTGCGCGTCGCTGACCAGCACGAGCATCCGCGCCTCCTTGGCCAGCGTGGGGGAGGGGCTGTCGACCAGCGACGCCGCATACGTCGCCATGGCCGCCGCCGCCTTCTCGTCGCCGAGGCGGCCGAGCATCATCAGGCTCTCGAGCTTCAGCTTCGCCGCCTTGTCGTGCAGCGCGTCGGCCGGCTTCACCTGCGCCAGGATCTTGTCGGCCGCCTGGAGCGACACGGCCGCCACGTCCTTCATGTAGGCCATCATTTCCTGCCGGTTCGATGGCTGGAAGTTGGCCTGCTTGATCTTGTCGACGAACTGCATCAGCTGCTCGGGCGTGCCCTCGGGCAGGGGCGGCACCTGCGGTGCGGCCTTGCCGGTCTGCTCGCCCGGCGGGAGCTGACGGTTGGTCTTCGCGCCGGGCTGCCGCGCCAAGGCGGCCACCTGCATCGTGGCCACCAGGCCCACGGCGAGCGTCAACAGAACCATGGTCGGTGCGAACAGGGGCCGCGCGTGCACGTGGGACATGAATGCCTCGGAGCGTGAAGTGAGGGAGACCGCCGACGACGTCCGAGATCGTACCGCCGCGGGGGCGAGCGGGGCAATCGCGGGCCACGCTCCGCGGTCGGATGGGTCCGCGAAGGCCGATCCCGCGCTGGCCGGCGGCCTCAGTGCACGAGCGTGCGAAACCGTACGAACCCGCCCTCGCCGGGCCGGAACGTGTGGTTGAACCGCCACTTCAGCACCACCGACCCGTCGTCGCCGGTCTCGGTGACGAACTCGGCCGGCTGGTTCGCGGCAGCGGAATTCGGGACGAGTTCGAGCCGGTCGGGGAGGGCGTCGACGAGCACGATGTCGGTGAGCGGACGGTCGCCCGAATTGTGCAGGTAGATCGTGAAGTCGATCTCCTCGCCGACCCGCGCGGTGTCGGTGCCCGCCCGCTTGCAGAGCGTGAGCTCGGCCCGGCCCGGCGACTCCAGTCGCAGCGTGGCCGTGCCGCGGTCGGCGGCCACCACCTCGGCCTGCTGACGGCCGAGCATCACCATGACGGAGCGTGCACAGGTCCAGACCAGCGGCACGTCGAACCCGGTCACCGTCCGCGGCCCCTCCGCGAGCGTCGCCCGCTCCGGCTGGTCGTCCCGCACCCGCTCGAAGGGCCGCTCGCTGCCATCCGACTCGTGGGGCATCCCGCCCTGGTCGACGGCGAGCGGGCCGAGCCGCTCCTCGAGGGCAACGCCGGGCAGCGCCTTTCTCGCGGCTTCCGGCGCGAGCCACTGCGTGGTGCGGCAGACAGGCTGCAGGTCGATCCGCGCCTCGGTGCGGGTGTCGAGCGCCAGGCCGCGCGGGCCGACGGGCTTGGCCTCCTCGTGCGGCTGCGTCACCTGCCGCACCGAGCCGAACCGCGGCGCGTAGACGCACGCGCAGTTGGACGCGGTGACGTGCACCTCGCAGTCGCCGGCGTGATCGTCGGCACGGTAGCGGGCGACGGTGTCGCCGGCGGTGAGGTTCCTCAGGCCGAAGCGGGCCACCGGCATCGCGGCCGCGCCGTGGTCGCCACCGTCGCAGACCAGGCACGGGCCGGCCAACGGCACGGCGACGGCCGGGGCCACGCAGGCCACCGGCGGGCAGGGGCCGCAGCCGGCGCTCCCGCAGCCCGCGATCGTGTCGCCGCAGGCGCCGCAGCCCGCGGGTCGATGAAGACACGGATGTGCACCCGGACCGGCACCCGGACCGGCACCCAGACCGGGCCCGGGGATGAGACGGGGCAGGGCAGGGCAGGGGACCTCGCAGCCCACCGGCCGCACGGCGGCGTCGACACCGGCACTCGCGTGATCTCCGACGGAGGCCAGGCCCGCGGCGGCGGCCAGGCCCTCGGCGGCGGCCGGGCCTCCAGCGACGGTCAGGTCTTCGACGGCGGCCGTGCCCCCAGTGGTGGCCAGCGGCACGACGGCGGTCAGCGGCACGACGACGGGCTGCGAGAGCGAGCGGCACGAGGCCAGCGCGATCGCCGCCATCGCAATCGCCAGCAGCCGCGGCCAGCGCCACGGCCGGTGGTCGATCGCGGCTCGGCCGCCCGTGGCGCGCGCGTCGTTCATGGCCTGCTCCCGACGGGGACCGACGTGACGAACTGGTCCGGCACGCGGTTGCCGATGATCAGCTCGACCACCGGGTCCCCGAGCGTGGACGCCACCTCGAGGCAATCGCAGCCGGGACGCACGTCGAACCAGCCCTCGGGCACGATGTCGGGAACGTCGGGATCGCAGGCCGTGTAGACAACGCGGCGGACGTGCGCGCCGTCGAGGGCCCTGGAGAGATCGTCTTCGTCGATCACGACCTCGACGGGAAACCGCCACGCCATGCCGGGCGGCGTCGCCAGCTTCGCCAGGACGCGAATCGAGGGGAAGAGCTCCTCCCCTTCACGTCCGGGAATGCCCGCGAGCCGCAGCCTGTAGGGCTGGCCGACGACGAGCCCCATCCGCAGCGGGCCCGATCGCAGGGGCGACCAGCCCTCGGCCGTCTCGATCGCGACGAGCAGCCCGGCAGGGCCGCGAATCTCGATCGGTTGCACGGCGTCGGGCAGCGAAGATTCCGGACGGGGACCGGGCTGCGGGCGCCACGGTGCGCCAATCGCTCCCGGCAGTGTGATACCGACGGCTCGCACCATTCCGTTCGCGACGGCAGGCTCCAGGGCATCGCCCCTGCCTGCCGCTGCGAACAGGGCGGCAGCCGTCAGCAGCCCGCGGGCAGCCCACAGCACGGTCCCCGTCCGGATGATCCTGATCCTCTTTTGAAAACTCTGAACACTCTGAACGTGTGGTTCGCTTCTCGTTCCGCAGATGCTTCCCGTCATGCCCGCGCCGGAGACGTCAACGCTCTGCACGAGGCGGCGGTCGTTCCGGGTGGCGGTGGATGAGGTCGGTTCGCTGCACATGGCCGGGTGTGGGCGTGAGGGGTGCATGTCCTGGCGACACGTGACGGACGACCTGTCGGGAAACATCTGCTCTCGATCCTGCTCGTTCTCGAACCTGCTTTGACGTGCGACTCACCACGAGCCTGCCGATCGATGGGCCGCCGACGGCACGGCTTCCCGCGACGGCCGGGCGGCCGGACCGGCTCAGGGCTCCGGCGGGCATGGAGCTCCCGGCGGGCAGGCGACCCCGGCGTTGAGGGCGTCGGGATCGGCGCCGCCGTTGTCGACCCACCGCTTGCGGTCCTCGTGCGGCTGCTTGAGCTTGATGTGCGGCACGTCGGACACCTCGGCGACGTAGGCCCGATGGGCGGGCTTCGGATAGCTGAGGCCCGGGTACTGCTGCACGTGGAGCTTGAGGTCGCGGGTCGGCGGCGGCAGGTGCACCTTCGTGTGGTTGGTGATCGAGTGCTTCTGCAGTCCGGCAGGGATGCCCAGCGGGATGTGCGCCGGGCCGGGCAGCCCGATCGGCGTGCCCGTGATCGGCATGCCGTACTGCGGCGCCGTCATCCCGGCCGTGAACGCGGGGGGCACCAGGCCGGGGTCGCCCCCGGTCGGCATGCCCAGGGGCGCCGCCACTCCCACGGGGCAGCCACCGGCACCAGCGCCGCCGGCGCCGCCGGCACCACCACCGCCTCCCGACGAGAGTCCGGCACCGGCCATCGTGCCAGGGCCACCCGACTCGAGATCCTTGTTGCCGATACGGATGATCGCGAGGATCGAGCCGCGCCGGTCGGCCTCCACCACCGGATCGACGCCCGGGTCGAGCCGCGTGCTCACGAGCGTCTCGACGCCCGCGACGGCCAGTTCCTGGTAGCAGGGATCGGGCAGGTAGACGACCTTCGTGACGAAGTTGCCCGTGGTGACCTGGTCGATGTCCTCGTCGGTGAGCTGGAAGGGAACGGCGTTGTGTGCGAGGAAGGCGCCGGTCCGCGGCGTGACGGGGGCCACCTCGAGGGATGGATAGAGCTCCAGCCCGTCGGCGCCGGGCACGTTGGTCAGCTTGAGCCGGTAGATCGCTCCCTGCGGGAAGTCGTAGCGGCCCGGCGTGACCAGGGGTGTCGAGTCGAACCCACCCGACATGGCGACGTCCCAGCGGACCTGCATGCCATCGGGGCCGATGAACCCGATCTGCGAGGTCGGGGCCGTCGGGCCGGCGATCATGCCGCCGCCGGCTCCGCCGCCACCCGCGCCGGCGGCGTCGAGCGCCGCCTCGAAGGACACCGGGGCGATCACGCCCGGACCGGGGCCGTCGACGCCCGGACCGGGATGCTGCAGCATCGCTGCGGGGGGTGTGACGTTCGTGTGCGGAGTCGCCACCGGACGGATCTGGGCCAGACCCGTGAGCGGCGAGTTGGCGGGTATGTGGCAGCCCGTCAGCGTCGCTGCGAGCGAGAATCCGACCAAACCCTGCAGACGTCGGTTGAGCATCGCGTCACCTCCGGACCGGGATCTCGTTTTCGAGGCTCGTGTCCCCCATGCCAGCCGGCATGGGCTGCCCGGGCCCCGATCCCGTAGACTCCACGGAGTGCTACGGAAGCGGCGCCACGAGTGAAGACACTCGAGCCACGCATCGTTCTTCGACGCATCGGGACCGGCTTCTTTGGCAAAATCCTCAAAGTCAGCCTGATCGTGAACCTCTCGCGACCACCCAGCTTGCCCCGCCCTCGCCCCCCGGCGACCAGGCCCGCGTACCAGTTATCCGCACAGGCATCCGCACATGCCCCCATCCCGCCCCGCGGCAGGATCAGGCACACGTGGGTGCTCACGCTGGTCGCTGCCGGCGGGTGTGTTGTGGTCTCGGCGCCCCGAGCAGCAGGGCAGGGGACCACCCCGCCGCCGGCTGGCCCCACCGAGAGCGTCTACCGCAGGGCGGCGTCGGCACCGGCGGCGTCCGCACCGGTGCCGCCTGCGTCCCTGGGCGGCGCCGCACCCACCCGACGAGGCTCGGCTGCGGCCGCGCCGCCCGGCGCCGGCGAAGCGGTGCCGGCGGGCGGCGACTCGGCGGCACAGATCTCGACAGCCCAGATCTCGACAGCCCAGATCTCGACAGCCCAGATCTCGGCAGCACAGGACTCGGCGGCTCAGGCGGAACGGATCGTGTCGGCGACGCTCGCGGCACTCGGCAGGGTGGGCTCGATCTCGGCCCGCGTGCGGCAGAAGGTCAGGGTGGGCGACCGGGTGCTCGTCGGTGCGGGCCGCTACGTGCAGTCCGGCCTCGGCGAGGATCAGCGGTACAGGCTCGAGGTGTCGATGAAGGCCGACACGGAGACGTTCGACGTCCTCGAGGTCTGCGACGGCCTGTTCGCCTGGTCGTATCGGCGGATCGGCACGCAGCCGCCGCACCTGGAGCGGATCGACGTCCGCCGTGTCCGCGATCGCGTCCGCCAGATGCAGCCCGGGGACGACGCCGCAGTCTCGGCACATCTCGGCGGCATGCAGCGCACGCTGGCGCTCGTGCGTTCCTGGTTCCACTTCGTGGCCGTCGAGCCGTCCAACATCGATGACATGCCGGTCTGGAAGGTGGAGGGTCGCTGGCACCCGGAGAGCCTCGCCACGCTCCTGCCGAACCTGGCCGACGCGGCGACGAGGCCGGGCGGCATCGCGCCGGAGGAACTTCCCGACGGCATGCCGTGGAGCGTCCGGCTCTGGATCGGCAAGCGCGACCTGCTGCCGTTTCGCATCGAGTGGCTGGCGATTCCGGGCCGCCGACCGGTGGCCGCACGGGATCCGGAGCCCGTGGCGGTGCTCGAGATGTACGAGGTGCGGCTGGACGAGCCGGTGGACGCGGCCGCGTTCGTCTACAAGCCCGCCACCGAGGGGCTCATCGACGTGACGGAGTCGCACGTGCAGCGACTGACGCCGCTGCGGCCCTGAGCGGCCAGCCGGCCGCCACCAGCCGCGTCGCCGCGGCGATCGCCGCCACCATGCTCGCGGGATCGGCGGCGCCCGTGCCGACGATGTCGAAGGCGGTGCCGTGCGCGACGCTCGTCCGCACGAACGGCAGGCCCAGCGTGATGTTGACCGCGCGGTGCATCCCCAGCAGCTTCACCGGAATGTGCCCCTGGTCGTGGTACAGCGCCACCACGCCGTCGAACTCTCCGCGGCCGGCCCGCAGGAAGAGCGTGTCGGCCGGCAGCGGCCCGCTGGCATCGATCCCGGCCTCGTGCAGCAGCCTCACGGCGGGCGCGACGATCCGCTGCTCCTCGTCGCCGAAGAGCCCCGACTCACCGCCGTGCGGGTTCAGCGCGGCCACGGCGATCCGCGGGCGACGGCCCGACGCCGCGGCCGCCAGCAGCGGCTCGAGCAGCCCGGAGAGCCGCACGCCTGCCTGCTCGATGCCGGTGGTCGTGATCCGCGTCAGCGCCCGGGCGAGCGGTTCGTGGAGCGTCACGTGCACCACGCCGAGGCCGCCCGAGCCCGACTCCACCGGCAGCCAGAGCATCATCGACACGTCGTCGTCGGCGAGGCCGCAGTCACGGGCGAGCAGCTCCGTGTGGCCGGGCACGTCGTAGCCGGCCGCATGGAGCGCCTCCTTGTGGAGCGGGCCGGTGACGATCGCCTGCGCCCGGCCGGAACGGACGAGCGACGCCGCCGTGAGCACGGCCGCCGCCGCCAGCGCGCCCCCGGCGGCGGTCGCCCTGCCGGGCACGACATCGCCACGGGCCGCGGCGCGCGGCTCGATCACGAGAAGCTCCTCGGCTGTCGAGCAACTCCCGTCGGTGGCGTCGATCCGCCGGACGCCGAGATGAGGCAGGCCGGACCGCTCTGCCAGCACCCGGGAGAGCAGCGCGGCGTCGGCGACGACCCGCAGCCGCGCATGAGCGTGGAGCGACGCGACGTGCCATGCCTTCACAACCACTTCGGGGCCGATGCCGGCGGGATCGCCGCAGGTGAGGAGCACGATGGGCGCGGCGGCGTGTGGCATGGCGGCGCGGACACGGGGAAAGCGTCGCCGTCTGGCGAGCGCACCTCGAGCAGCCTACCATGGCGTGAAGCCCACCGCGTCCGGCGAGACGCGAGAAACCACGGCGCGGCAACCAACCGAAGAAGGGGCGACTCCCATCATGGAACGCGTGTTCATGCGGGCGGCGATGTTCGCCGTGGCCCTGATGTTCGCCACCGCGACGCTGGGCCTGTGGCTGGGCGACCTGCACGGCCAGACCGATCCCGCCGTGCTGCGGTGGGGCACGGTGCACCGGCTCTCCGGGGTGCTGTCCGCCCTGATGGTGGTGCTCGTCAACAGCATGGCCGTCACCTACTTCATCGGCACCGGCCGCTGGTGCCGGGAGGTGGTCGAGACCTACGGCCTCGACGCCGCCTACATCGACCGCAGCCGCGCCATCAAGCGGTCGGCGTTCCCGTTCGCGTTGGCCGGGATGCTCGCCGTGGTGTCGATCGTGGCCCTGGGAGGGGCGGCCGATCCGGCGTCGGGCCGCCCCGGCACCCGCGACTGGGTCACGCCCCACCTCGTCGGCGGCCTGTCACTGGCGGCGGCGATCGCCTGGTGCTTCCAGGCGCAGCTTCCCAAGATCCGCAGCCAGCACGGCCTCATCGAAGATGTGATGGCGGACGTGCGGGCGGCCCGCCGCAGCCGCGGGCTCGACACGGACTGACTTCGGCGTAACGAGGCCGTGTGTCAGGGTGCCGCAGCTGGCGCCGCAGCCGGTTCCATGATATGGCCGTGGGCGTGGGCGTGCGATGACCGCTCCAGCACCGTGATGCCCCAGGCGATCGCCAGCCCCAGCGCCAGACTCGACGTCAGCAGCACACGGTCGTGGCTGTGGAACTGCACCTCGGGCAGCAGGTCGGCGGCGGCGATGCAGACGAACGCCCCGGCGGCCAGCGCCAGCGCCGCGCCGAGCGCCGGCCCATGTTCGCCGCCAGAGAGCCGCAGGCTGACGAGAAACAGCGCCGCCCCCGACGGAACCACGGCCGCATAGAGCGCGTTCACGAGCCGGCGGCGGGCGGGAGCGACGCCCGACCGCAGCATGAGCGTGCCGATGATCGCGGCGTCGAACGGCTTGTGGAGCAGCACCGCGAGGAAGGTCGCGAATCCGGCGAGCCAGCCGCCACCATGCTCCGCGTCGGCCTGCACGGACGCCGCCAGGGCCGCCCCGTCGGCCAGGCTGTGGAGGGCGAGGCCGGCAAACGCGCCGCACCAGGCCCAGCTGCCGGCATCGCCGCCATCACGCTGCGGGGAGCAATCCCCGTGGCTGTGGTCGTGGCTGTGGTCGTGGCTGTGGTCGTGGCTGTGGTCGTGGCTGTGGTCGTGGCTGTGGTCGTGGCTGTGGGGATGGTCACAGTAGGCGTGCGGCATGGCGTCGCCGTCGGCGGTGTGGTGCGAGTGGCCGTGAAACGCCCTCTCCAGCAGGAACATCAGGAAGAAGCCGGCCACCACCCAGAGCATGGTGGTGTCGATCCGCCGGTCGAACTCGAGGAAGGCATGCGGCAGCAGGTGGAGCATTCCCACCCCCAGCAGCACCCCGCCCGTGATCGACAGGAGCACCTGCATCCTCCTGTGGCCCAGCGCCAGCAGCGACATGGACGAGCCGCCCGCGAATGCGGCTGCAGCGATGACGGCCAGTTGGAGGGCCAGCACCGCGACGGGGGCCGGAGGACCGGCGACGGCCGGGAGCGGATGCATGGGACCGGTTCGCGGAGGGCGGAAAGCCCGCATGATCGTCGTGCGGCGGCCGCGGGGCAAGCGGCCGCGACGAACCCCGGCCCGCGGATCGTCAGCGGCGGTAGTTCCAGGGTGCCGGCATCGTCTGATAGGGCCGCGTCGCCTGCTCCATCTGCTGCCTCACGACCGACATCCGCTCCGTCCAGTGGGCGTCACGGGCGGCGATCAGCCCCAGCGCGATCGCGAGCACGTAGGTCACGATGTTCGACCAGAGCACTGGCCCGTGGAACTTGAGCGCCGTGCCGAAGGCCTTCTTCACGCGGGCCCCGAAGAGGCCGTTGCGCACGCTCCAGATCTCGTCGAGCACGAGGTGGGAGAGGAAGCCGAGCACCACGGCGCTGGCGATGAAATACCGGCGCATCGGATCGTCGTTGCTGAACGCCAGGAAGGTCACCTGCCCGGCGATGGCGGCGGCGGGGACCGAGTGGAACATGCCACGATGCACGGAGTAGTGCTCGAGCAGCCACGTCATGCCGAACCGGATGACTGCGTAGATCGCGGCCCCGGCGAGGATGATCCCCTCCAACGGCCAGCCCATCTGCTGAAACCGGTGCAGCATCGTCATCGGCAGCACCGCCGCGAGGAAGGCGACGGTCTCCTGCATCGGCGGCCCCGAGTCGCTGTCGAGGTCGGGAAGCATGCCCGCCGCGGCGCAGACCGCCCCGCCGAGCAGGCAGGTCACCGGCGGCATGCCACCGACGTACCAGGCAGCCCCGGCGTAGGACGCGCCGACGATCGACGAAGCAGCGATGTGCGCCTGGAATCCGGGCACTGCGATCCCCCCGACGAGCCACCTTCCGTCGCGCTCCGCGTGCGGCGCGCGACGTGCCGGAGCGGTGGCCCCGGGGGCCGCCGTCACAGACACGGTAACGCTATCGACACCCGAGGCGCCGGCACGTTTGTCGATTCACCGGCGGCGGCGCCGTCGCATCCCCCCTGCACCGGCGGAAGGAAAAGGTCGCCCAATCGGCAGTCACGCGGTCAGAAAAGGCCCGGCGGCGAGCGTCATTACGATCACGAGGCCCAGGAAGGACAGCGAATAAGGGTGGTGTGGGCAGACTGAGGACTTTGGGAATACAGAAACGATCAGTGAAAATCGGCGCCCTTTCGTGGCGGAACGGCGGCCTGCTTATGGCCACTTTCACAGCCGCTTTGGCCTTCGCGGCAGCACCGAACCCACCTACACTCCGCCGCCCCTGGACGGGCACACCCGCCGCAGCCGCGACGAACAGCGACCCGCTCGAGGTGCGTCCCGCCCGGCTTTTCCCCGCGATCCTGCTTTTCCCTGCGCTCTGGCTTTTCCCTGCGTTCTGGAGGATGGCGTGTCGCTCGAAGGTTATGACCTCGTCATGCTCGGCGTGCTGGCCGGCGCCGCCGTGCTCGGCTACTTCAAGGGCATGGTCTGGCAGCTGGCGTGGATCGCCGGCATCGCGGTAAGCACCTACGCCGCGTTCCGGTTCGGACCGGCCCTGGCCCCCACCTTCGGCAACCAGGCGCCGTGGAATCGGTTCGCCGCCATGCTGGCGATCTACGTCGGCAGCTCGCTCGGCGTCTGGATCGTGTTCCGGCTGATTTCCGGGGCGATCAACGCGGTGCACCTGTCAGCCTTCGACCACCAGCTGGGCCTGCTGCTCGGCCTCGCCAAGGGTGCGCTGTTGTGCATCGTGATCACGTTCTTCGCGGTGACGCTCGCCCCCAACTACCGTCAGCAGATCGTCGCCAGCCGCAGCGGCCAGCTCGTCGCCAACCTGATCGTCCGCGCCGACACCTACCTGCCCAGGGAACTCCATGAGACGGTCAGCCCGTTCGTGAAGCAGTTCGAGCAGCAGTTCCAGGGCCTCCCCGACAGCCCGGCCGCGGCGGCGGGCCAGCCGCCCGCGTTCGCCGGTCAGCCGAACCAGCTGCGGGCGATGTGGGATGGCGTGACCTCGGCGGCGGCCTGGACCGGAACGCCCGCCGGGGCAGGGGGGCAGCAGGGCCCCGGGGCCACGGGCGGCACGCCCTGGTTCGTGCCGCGATCGCAGCCCCAGCCCTCGGGCCCCGTGCCGGCCGGTTACGCGGCCCCCGCGAACGCCTATCCATCACAGCCGCCGGCCAGCGTCTTCAGCGCGCCGCAGCCGCAGCAGCAGTTGCCGCCGGCCCGGTCGTTCGGACCTCAGGCGGCACCGCAACAGCCCGTTGCACCGCAACGGTATCCTGTCGGCGCCCAGACGTTGCTTCCGCCGCGGTGACATCCGCCGGGCAGCGTCTCGGTGCCGTGGCGGCGCGCCGCGGCAGGGGAGCGGGGAGGTACGGCCGCAGCTGCAACGCGTCGGGCGGCGGCGAGAGACAACGCTCGGGCCGCGGGAATTCAGGCACCAAACCGCCCTGGCCCGAACCGGACATAAGAGACATTATCGGACGTTGGGGAGAGGGGCTTTTCCGGCGGCGTTCCCGGACGCGACCGCGACGATTCAGCGACCGCCACCCTGCGCCCGATGAGGAGCACTCCCGCCCAGCCGCCCTCGGCGCACGCGGCGGCCGCCGCGGCTTCTCACGCGACGCCTACGACGCCTCTTCGAGGAACACGCCCATCTTCCTGAACTTGTCGTAGCGGGCGGCGACCAGCGTGTCGACCGGTTGGCCGACCAGGCTGCGGAGCGACCGCACGAGCCAGGTCTTCAGGCGTGTGGCCATCTGCCGCGGATGACGATGGGCGCCGCCCGCCGGCTCCTCGATCACCGCATCGACCACGCCGAAGTCCTTCAAGTCGCGCGAGCGGAACCGCAGCGACCGAGCGGCGTCGGCCTTGAATTCCACGCTCTTCCAGAGGATGCCGGCACAGCCTTCCGGACTGATGACGCTGTAGTAGGCATGCTCGAGCATCGCCACGCGGTCGCCGACGCCGATGCCGAGGGCGCCTCCCGAGCCCCCCTCGCCGATGACCACGCAGACGATCGGCACCGGGAGCGTCGCCATGAGGAACATGCTCTCCGCGATTACCTGCGCCTGCCCCCGTTCCTCGGCACCGACGCCCGGATAGGCGCCCGGCGTGTCGATCAGGCAGATCACGGGAAGGCCGTACTTCGCCGCCAGCCGCATCTTTCCCATCGCCTTGCGATACCCCTCGGGATGGGCGCAGCCGAAGTGGCAGGCCTGTCGCTCGGCAAGGGTCTTGCCCTTCTGGTGGCCCACGACGAGCACCTTGTGCTGCTCGAGCTTGGCGAACCCGGTGAGCATGGCGGGGTCGTCGCCGAAGGCCTTGTCCCCGTGCAGTTCGACGAACTCATTGAACAGCAGCGACAGGTAGTCGCTCGTCTTGGGGCGGTTCGGATGGCGTGCCACCTCGACCGTCTGCCAGGGGTCGAGGCTGCCGAAGACCTGCTTCTGGATGTCGACAAGTTCCCGCTTCAGCCGGCGCAGCTCCTCCTGCTGCTGCCCGCCGACGGGCGCCGCCTCGAGCTGCGATATCCGGTCCTCGATCTCGTAGATCGGCTTCTCGAGGGGCAGGCGGTGCAGACCGGACGACATGAAGACCTCTCCTGACCGCGGCGCGGCGTGTCCTCGGGATCGCCCCGCGGGCTCCCTGCTGGGGGCTCGTGGCGACGCTTGGAGAATTCTCCCCGGGGCGAACGGCCCGCGTCAACGCCGCCCGGCGGTCACCACCCTGCCCGCCGACGTGGGGTCCGCCCACCGGCGTGCCGCCTCCGCCTACTCGCCGTTAGCCGGCCGGTCTCAGGCTCTGCCAGTCAGGCTCTGCCAGTCAGGCTCTGCCAGCCACGTTCCCCCAGTCAGCCTCGGGCCGCCGGAGGCGGGAGGTCAGCCGACCACCCGGTTGAGGAATCGCATCGCACCCACCTGCAGCAGCACCTCCTTCATCGACGCCGGCCGGTCCGACGGCCGCTTCGCGAGCATCTGGCGGATCAACCGCGAGACGCTCGTCGTGGCGTTGCGATTGAACGCCTCCACGGCGGGCGGCGTGGCGGAGAGGTGCTTGTTGAGGAGCTCCTCGGCCGTCGCGGCCGAGTAGGGCGGCATGCCCGCGAGCAGTTCGAAGAGCATGCAGCCCAGGGAGTAGATGTCCGACCGCGGATCGGCGGGCAGCCCGCGGATCTGCTCGGGGGAAATGTAGCTGGGAGTGCCCTGCACCGGCCGCTTGCCCGGCCAGAGCCTGCCCAGGGCGGCCGGACTTCGGGCCGCGATCGCGAAGTCGATCAGCTTCACCTCGCCGTCGGCTGCGGCGAGCACGTTGTCGGGCTTCACGTCGCGGTGCACCCAGCCGCGGCCGTGCATGTGGTCGAGCGCCCAGGCCACCTGCGTGACGATCCTGTGCAGCCGCGGGGCGATGGCATCCACGCCCGCGGCGATCTGCCGCTTGAGGTTCGCGTGCGGAAAGAGCTCCATGACGAGGTGCGGCAGGCCGCCCGCCTCCGAGAAGCTCTCGATGCGGATGATCGTCGGGTGATCGAGCGCGGCGGCGACCACCCGCTCGTGCCGCAGCAGGCGGCGCTGCCCGGCGTCGCGGGCCATCTCGGGGACGACCACCTTGATGGCGACGCGCTCGCCGCTCGCCGTATCGACAGCCTCCCAGACCTGGCAGTGCCGCCCAGCCCCGAGCTGGCGGACGAGCGTCAGGCTTCCGAGCTGCTCGGAGATTCTGGCCATGGTCTTGGCTGTGGGTCCGGCCGCGGAGCCATCTGGGTGGCGAGGTCGATCGAAACCAGCACGAGCCCCTGGGGCGGCGCCGTCGGCCCGGCGGCGGGCCTGCTCCGCGCCGCGAGGGCGGCCCGGAGCCAGTCCGGTGGCCGTTTCCCGCAGCCGACCATCACGAGCGAGCCCGCGATGATCCGCACCATGTTGTGCAGGAACCCGTTGCCGACGACCTCGATCCACACCTCGGCGCCGGCGGCGTCGTCGTATCCTGCATGCCGAAACACGTCGATCGCATGGATTGTGCGCACTTTCGACCGCCTTGTGGAAGGGGTCGTCTCGAAACTGGTGAAATCGTGCTCCCCGACCAGGTGCGTGGCCGCCGCCCGCATCGTCTCGACGTCGAGGCGACTCTTCCAGCGCCAGACCAGATGCCGTTGGAGCACAGGCCGCCAGGCCGCATCGTGGATCCGGTATCGATACCGCTTCCTGACGGCGGCCGCCACGGGATCGAAACCGGCCGGCGCCTCCGCCGCCTCGAGCACGGTGACGTCGGCGGGCAGCCGGGCGTTGAGCGCCCGCCCCCAGACGGCCGGCTCCAGCCCACTCGACGTGGTGAACGAGACGACCTGGCCGAGCGCGTGCACGCCGGCGTCGGTGCGGCTGGCGCCCCGGGGCCGCAGATCCTCGCCGGACACGCTCCGGATCGCCGCCGCGAGCATCCCCTGCACCGTCTCGCGGCCGGGCTGTGCCTGCCAGCCCGAGTAGCGCGTACCCTCGTAGGCGAGCGTGAGCCGGATGGTGCGCAGGGGGCGGTCCGCGCTCGTGCCGTCCGTGCCTGTCATGAGGGGAACGCCCGAGGGGAGGCCTGATCTCGCGGCGGCGCGCGGTTCAGGATCGTTCGCGGGCCGTTCCCAGGAAGGGACCGACCGCGCGCCGCAGCACGGCGGCCGGAACGAACGCCATGTTCGCCACGAGCATCGCCAGCCCGAACTCCATCATGCCCATCGCGAGGCCGATCCCCAAATGCACCGGAACGGCCATGGCGATCGCGACGCGGCGGGTGAGCCGGGGCCAGACGATCGCGGCGTAGGCGATTTCCCACCACAGGGTGGCCAGGGTCAGCGCGTTGGTGACGAGCGGATGCCAGGCGAGCCAGCGCAGATCGAGGGTGCGGTACTGCACGTTCGCGGCGGCCCCCCAGAGCGCCGTCCCCTCCCACCAGCTGGCGCCGAGCAGCTTGCCGCAGCCGGAGAACAGATAGACCACGCAGAGATGCACCTGCAGCAGCCGCAGGGCGATATTGGCCCGCACCGTGGGCCGCGACGCCGTGACGTCGGGCGCCAGCAGCCGATCGACCGAGAGCGCCGCGCCGGCGGGGCCGATCGCCACCGCGATGAGCAGCATGCCGAGCACGTCGTCGAACCCGAACACGTTGAGCGGCGCCCGGTTCGCGGCGCTGATGAGCCCCGCCAGCGAGACCACGGCCGCCAACGGCGTGGCGATGCCGAGCGTGAGCATCACGGCCGCCACGAGCGTCACGCCGGCCAGCAGCCGCGGGCCGCCGGAAGACCCCGTCACGAAGTACCAGCTCCACTGCCACGGCTGGTCGTTCATTCGCCAGACGTTCTCCGGCCGCTGCCAGCCAGTGGCGCCGAAGAAGGCGTCGGCATCCAGCAGCCAGACGAACGCGGCCCACACCAGCAGGGCTCCAGCACAGATTCGCACCATCGCCAGCGGCAGTGGATCGGCCGGCGTGAACCAGAAGGCGTTCCACGCCGCGAGCCACTCCCGCAGCTCTCCCCCCTGCCCCGACCGTGCACGTGACGCCTCGCGGAACGCAGGATCCGCGTCGCCTGCCGACGTGTGAGCGCCACGGTCCGCCGGGGCTGCGACGCGGAGGGCGTCGGCGGTCGTCGTCGCCGTCCTCATGGCAGCCCCTCCTCCGCGAGGGCGTAGGTGCCCAGCGGCGTGACCGCATCCGCTCCGGCCTCCGCCCGCATCACCTCCTCGGGCGCGGGCAGATAGTGCTCGACGAGTTCGAGCGTGACGCGGTCGCCTCCATGCCGTTCGAGGAGGTGCCCGGCGACGTCCTTCACGAGCGGCTGCCAGTCCCCCCTGCTCTGCCGCCGCGCCTCCTCGGGCACACCGGCGGGAGGCACGAGCGCCGCGATCTTCTCGCTGATCATGAATCGGCGGTGATAGAGCAGCCGTGGCCGGTCGGTGTCTCGATCCGGGATGATCCCCTTTCTCGTCGATCCGTCGGCGAACTCCATGCTCCACCGGATCGAATGCCCGGGCCCCGGGTCGGGCGCGAAGAAGCGGTAGCCGTGCCCGAGGGAGAGGGCGCCGACGAGCGGTCGCAGCGGCTGCAGCGCGGCGACGGCCAGGCCGCTCGCCGGCGGCGGCCCAGCCAGGGGCGGCATGATCACGCAGGCGAGATAGAGGACGATCCCCGCCGACGCGACCGCACGGGTGACGGGCGACCAGCGGTCGGGGGCGGGACGTGCGGCTTCCGGCGGCATAGGAATGTCTTCGACCATCCCGACCGGGCACCCGGAACCCAGAGCGACGGCGCGGCCTGGGCTGTCTGGGAGGGCTGCCTGGCATGCTGGCGGGGGGGCGACGGACGGACCTGAGAGCCAAAAAAACTCCCGCACGGCACCGGGGCCGTGCGGGAGTGTCGATGCTCACGAGCGGGGGCGGCCCCCGCAAGGCTAGCGGAGCGAAGCGGTCGTGTCGGCGGCCGCGGTCCGCTGCGCGGGGTCGAGCGACAGTTCGACCGACTGGCCGGCGGCCAGATCGATCACCTTCGCTGCCACCTGCTCACGGCCGTCCACGAGCGTCGTGACACGGATCTCGTAGTTCCGCCACGTCTGGCCCGCAGCCAGCGTCGTGGTCTCGAACTGTCGGGTCTCACCGGAGGACGCGGTCGCGTTTCCGGCCAGCCAGACCTTCGCGTTGGCGGGCACGTGCAGCGTCAGGCTCGTCTTCGGAGCGGCGTCCTCGACGAACGACAGGCTCGAGCGGCCACCGGCGGTCAGCGAGACGACCTTCGTCTCCTCGCTGGCCTTGCCGTCCCGCTCGACCTTCATCCGCACCTTGAACTCATACCGCTTGCCCGCGACGAGGCCGCGCGACAGAAATCGCCGCGTGGAGCCAGTCGCCGACGTCTTGGAGCCGTTCACGAACACCTTCGCGTCGGCCGGCACCTGCACGGAGATCAGGCCGCCGTCGGAGGGCACCTCGGTGCTGGTCGAGTCGAGCGCCGGAGCGAGCGGCGTCGGAGCCTGGATGATCTCGCCGCCCGTGACCGAAGGCACCTCGCTGATGATGCGGGAAGACTCCACCGGCACGCCGTAGCCCTCGTACTCGGTGACGTAGCCGCTGGCATAGCCGCTGGAGTAGGTCACCGGCGAGGAGACGCCACCATAGGAGCCGTAGGAGCCGGCGCCCGACGAGCCGTAGCTGCCGCCGGACGAACCGCTGTACGAGTAGGAGCCGCCGGATGAGCCACCGGACGAGCCACCGGAGCTGCCGCCGGAGGAGCCGTGGGACGAATGCCGGTAGGCCCGCCGCGCCATCTTCGCGGCATGGTGCGAGCCCCAGCTGCCGTGGGAGCCGTACGAACCGTAGGAGCCATAGCTGCCGCCGGACGAGCCGGCCGAGCTGTAGCTGCCACCGGACGAGCCGGCCGAGCTGTAGCTGCCACCGGACGAACCGCCGGACGAACCGCCGGAAGATCCGCCCGAGGATCCACCGGACGAACCGCCCGATGAGCCACCCGACGAGCCGTAGCCGCGATACCGATGATGCCAGCCGGCATCAGCGTCACAGGCCGTCGCGACGACCGCGACAAACGTCACAACCCCAGCCATCCGCATCCACCGACGATGGACCATCATCTGAATCAAGCTCCATGAAAAGATGTGTGCACAGACCGCCGTGAGCCACTGACGGCCCAAAACACTGCCGGCTCGGAGCAAGAATAGTTTGCCGATTGGGTAAATCAAGAAGCCTGCGCAAGACTTTCCGGAAGGATCTCCGTCGAGGCTGTGACAGGCTGCGAGACCGCGAAAACCCAGAAATCAGCGGGGAAAACCGGAAACTGCCACGTCATCCACCTCGAAGCTGCCGGTCGCTCCCAGGAGCCCGACCTGCAGGATTGCCTCGCGGGCCCACTGCGGCACCGGCACCTCCCCCTCCACGTGCCGCCACGGACCGCTCCCGGGCCAGTGCCCCACGGCAGCTGCAACGGACCGAGTCCGTTCCGCGTTGAAGAACTTCACCACCATCCCCGGCGATTCATCCGGCGAGCCGCCCCGGACGATGTCCCGGCCACGGATTCTCAGCCGCACAGCCACTCTGCCAACGATCCGTCCGTCGACGGGAAATCCTTGAAACAGGTGCGCGGGCCGCCCCGGCACCATGTTCTCGAGCCGCAGGTAGCGACCGCCCTCCGGCGCATCGGCCGCCTCGACAACCCGCGACTGACGGCCGTAGTACCAGGCGGCGGGCACGTCGGAATCGGGAAGCGACTCCTCGAATCCGCCGTTGGCAACCGCGGGCCGGCTGCCGTCGGGCTGCACGCGTCGACCCTCCTCCGCCGCACCCGTCATCGGCACGAAGAGGCTGGGCACGAGCGGCTCGCGGACCATCTGGCCCGCCCGCTTCGTCAGCAGCACGAGCGTCTGGTCGTACCGCTCGCCGACGGGAATGATCATCCGGCCGCCCTCGGCGAGCTGGTCGACGAGTGGCTGCGGGATGCTCTCCGGAGAGCACGTCACGATGATCTTGTCGAACGGCGCATGCTCCGGCCAGCCCTGGAAGCCGTCCCCGATCTTGGTGACGACGTTGCGATATCCCAGCCGCGTCAGCGTGCGGGCGGCACGCTCTCCCAGGGGCCTGCTGATCTCGATCGAATACACCTTTCCCACCAGCGGCGAGAGCACGGCGGCCTGGTAGCCGCTGCCGGTGCCGATCTCGAGCACGCGATCGGTCGGTTGCGGCTCCAGCTTCTCCGTCATGTACGCCACGACGAACGGCCCGGAGATCGTCTGGGACTCGCCGATCGGCAGGGCCATGTCGTAGTAGGCGAGCGGCCGCTGCGGCGCCGCCACGAACTCGTGCCGCGGCACCAGCCGCATGCTCTCCAGAACCCGCGGGTCGACCACGCCCCCCCCGGCAATGTCGTCGCGCACCATCCGCTCCCGCGGCTCCGTGAACCGGTCGGCGGGGGACTGTGCAGTTGCGGCCTGCCCCGTCGCGATCGCAACGCAGCACCCGGCGGCCAGCCATGCCCACGCCGCCGCCCGCGGCCTGCCGCCCCGCCATCCCCGCCAGCTCCCACGCATCCCGTCCATGGGTCGGGGCCTCATCTGCCTGGGGCGATCCTGACCAGCTCGATCTCGAAAATCAGCAGCTCGTTCGGCTCGATGACGGGGGGCGATCCCTCCTCGCCGTAGGCGAGCTGCGGCGGCAGGAAGATCCGCCACCTGCCGCCGGTCTTCATGAGGGGGAGCGCCTCCTGCCAGCCGGGCACCACGCCCCGCAGCGGGAAGGTCGCCGGCTCGCCCTGAGGGTCGGTGCCGTCGAACTCGCTGCCGTCGACGTGCGTTCCGCGGTAGTGCGCCACCACCGTGTCGCCGGGCTTGGGGCTTGGACCGGTCCCCTCGCGGATGACCTCGTATTGCAGGCCGCTGGGCCGGGTGACGATGCCCGGCTTGGCGGCGTTGGCCTTCGCGAATTCGGCCGCCTTCACGAGGTTCGTCTTCGCAGCCTCCGCCATGCGGCGGCCAAACTCCCGCTCCCGATCGCGCATCACCGTCTCGAAGGCCTCGAGCGCCTGCCGCATCTGCTGTTCGCTCAACTGCGGCTGCACCTCGAGCACGGCGTCGGCGAGCCCCCGCGCCAGCGCGGCCGGATCGACGGCGGGCTCACGGCCCTTGAAGTCGGCCGCCACCCGCCTGCCGATCTGCAGTCCCAGGGCGTACCCGAGCGTGCCGGACGGACTGTCGAGCGGTGCCGCCTGCGGCTTCGCCGCGGGCAATTCGGCGGTGGCCTGCCCCGCCGCCGGCGGCGCCCCCACGACTGCCATAACAGCCATGAGCATGAAGAAGGCCATGCCGATCCCGCATACCGACCACGAACTCGTGCGCATCACATCCCCCTCCGCGGCTGCAATCGATCGCGCCCCGCGACCTCCCGTTGTCCAGGGCTTTGAGTCATCTTGGGCTTCCAGTCGTCGCGGGTTTCACGTCATCCCGGACTTCCAGTCCGAATGATATGCGAAACCGCCCGCCGCGTGCCCGGCCCGCCGGGTTTGCCTGCGGCAAGCCGGATTCGACCCGTCCCCACCGTGGGCCTCCCCGGCCCGATGCCCGTTCTGCGCCGTGCCGCGGCGGGAACGAAGCCGCACACGGGACGAACTCGACCGGGTCACGGGGCCCCGGAGGCGGTGTGCCCGGGGCGGCCCAGGGCCCCCTTGGTCAGTTCCAGGAACGCCGTCTCCAGGTTGACCTCCTGCTCCCGCATCGACAGGAGCCGATGCCCGGCGGAGACGAGCCGTGCCGCCAGGGCCGAGGGCTCGGTGACGCCATCCGCGAGTGTGACGAGCACCTCGCCGTCCCGCACGGCGACGCCCGCCGCCTCGGCGGCCGTCTCCAGCAGCCGCGCGGCATCCTCCGCCGCGCCGGCGACGCGGAGGCGGATCACCGGCCGGCCCCGCACCTTCGCCAGCAGTTCCTGCACGTCCCCGCAGGCCAGCAGCCGGCCGTACTCGATGATGCCGACACGGTTGCAGATGTCGGCCAGCTCCGGAAGGATGTGGCTGGAGACGAGGATCGTCTTGCCGAGGCCCTGCAGCCGCTTGAGGAGCCCGCGCATCTCGATCCTGGCCCGCGGGTCGAGGCCGCTGGCCGGCTCGTCGAGCAGCAGCACCTGCGGATCGTGCAGCAGCACGCGGGCCAGCCCCAGTCGCTGCGTCATGCCGCGGGAGAGGCTGGTGACCAGCTCGTCCCGCTTGAACGCCAGGTCGACGAGCTCCAGCGACCGCTCGGCCACGACGCGGCGCTGCGGCCCGTCGATCCGGTAGGCCGCCGCGAAGAACTCGAGGTACTCGATCACCCGCATGTCGTCGTACACGCCGAAGATATCGGGCATGTAGCCGATCGCCCGCCGGATCTCCCGGGGATGCGTGTAGATCGAGTAGCCGCAGACGTAGGCCTCGCCCCAGGTCGGCGCGAGCAGGGTGGAAAGGATTCGGATGGTGGTGGTCTTGCCGGCACCGTTGGGCCCGATGAAGCCGAACAGGTCCCCCTTCTCCAGCTTCAGGTCGAGCGATTCAAGCGCGTAGAAGTCGCCGTACTTTTTGGTGAGGTCGATCGTCTCGATCATGGGGTGTCGTCCACTGTGGAGTCGGGAGCTGGCGTGTCGGCAGCTGGCGTGTCGGCAGCTGGCGTGTCGGGGCTGGTGCTGCGGGTGGTGGCGGTGCGGCCGAGCGGAATCACGATCCGCCAGACCGCCGCTGCGGCCGGCATCGGGGGCACGGTGGCCGTCGCGTCGGCGTCGAAGTCCGCCGCGACGCACCGCCATGCGACGAGGCTCGGGCCGCGGCCGACGAGCACGGCGCGATCGAGCGGCAGCACCGGCGACAGGTCGAGCCGCCCCAGACGACCCGGCTCGAGGCCCGTGTACGCCCGGCCGCCGGCCGCCGCGTGGAAGCCGGCGATCTCGAGGATCCGCACGGGGTCCCCATCGGCCTGGTTCCAGCGCACGGCGATGTCTCGGTCGCGGTTCGTGGTCCGCCGCGTGAGTGCGCCGGCGAGCGACCGCGGGCCGCGTCCCGTGGCGGTGTCGTAGCCGCGGCCGGGCTCCAGCCTGCCGATCTCGTAGAGCCAGCCGGCGTGGGCGAGCGAACAGTCCTCGAGGACGAACGGCAGGCGGCTGGTCAGCCCGCCGCGCAGGGTGCCCTGCCCCTCCTTCACGAGGCTCGACTCGACCGGCGGGGCCTCGAGCGTCCCCACGCACTCCACCTCGAACAGCCGGCTCGACGAGGCGGCGATGGGCACGCCCACGAGCTCGTCCGCCGCGTCTCCGCGCGGTCCACCGCTGACATAGTCGGCCGTCGCCAGCGACGGGTGCGGCGCCGCGGAGTCGGTGCCGCCGATCCCCCGGCCACACGGGGCGAACCATGTCACCGCGTGGCCGGGCCGTGCCGCGTCCGCGGGCGGCGCCACGGCGAGGACGCGGGCGGCCGTGCCCGCGGCCACGTCGAGCCGGGCGTTCACCGGCGACCAGATGCCGGCGTAGCCGTTGGCCCGGACCAGCCCGCCGGCGGCGTCGAGGTCGACCAGTTCGGCCGCCGACGTGCGCCATGCATCCCCCTTCCATCGCTGCCCGGCGGCCCACGCCAGGCCGCTCGACAGCGCGACGACGAGCGGCAGCGTGATCCATGCCAGCCGCCGACCACCCGATCGGCCGCCGCGCCGTCCGGAGAGCCACCAGTCGAACGGGTAGAGGCAGGCCACGTAGATCGCCCCGAGGCCCGCGATCACCTCGAACGGGATCGACGCCACCCCCGGAAACCGATCGATTGCCTGCCGCAGCTGGCCGGCGAGGTCGAGCCCGCCACGCTGGCTCTCGCCCGACCCTGAGTCGTCCTTAACGCCGGCGCGGCCCCCGAGGAGTTCGACGAGCAGCGAGTCGCTCCCCGACCACGTGCGGAAGGGCGGGCGGTCGATGTCGGCGCCGATCCAGGCGATCGTGCCCAGGCCGTGGGCCCGCCGCACGACCAGCGGCTGGTCACCAGGCCCCCTGCCCTCGAACGCCTCGACGACGCCCTCGATGGCTCGGGCGTTCCGCAGGAGCGGGATGCCGAGCGAGGCGAGCGTGTTCTTGTCGAGCGGCCGGCTCGCCCGCGCGTAGGCCTCGATGGCGCCGGCCCGCCGCAGCGGCACGACCCTCTCCACGTGGCCGGGCAGCCAGCCGGCGGCGGCCGTGGCCCCACGCTGGACGTCGACGGCGCTCTCTCCCGCGAGGAAGACGAGGCGGCCGCCCAGCCGCACCCACTCGTCGATCCCGCGGAGCATGGCCGGATCGAAGCCCGCCACCGCGCGACCGCAGATGATGATCACGTCGACGCCGTCGAAGTCGCGGGCCGTCCTGGCCGGTGCCGCTGCTCCCGCTGGCCCCCCTGCCCCGACTCCAGCGTCGTCCCGCGCCGCGGACCGGCCGGAGTCGGCTGCGGCACCGATTGTGGCACCCGGCGCGGCACCCGGCGCGGCACCCGGCGTGACGACCCGCGGCCGCGTGCCGTCGTCGCGGGCCATCAGCCGCGACGCTCGCTCGGCGGCCGGCAGGTCGCCGAGCACCAGCATGATCCTCTCGGCGGCGGGCAGCGGCGGCGGCAGCATCCGCACCGCCAGCCCGCTGCGATCGGCCGCGATCGCGGCCGCCGGCGTGACGGCAGCCTGCTCCCCGGCCAGCTCCTCGATCAGCACACGACCGACGGGCCGGCCGAAGCGGACGGTGACAACAGCTCGCGGCGGCGAACCGACCACCGCCGCGACCGGGGAGCGGACGTACTGGCCGTCGGGGTCCTCCACCCAGGCGCAGACCGCGTGCGGCGCCGCGGACTGGCGAAACTCGATCTCGAGCGGCGTCCAGGAGCCCGTGCGATAGACGCCCGCGAAGCCGGGCCGCACGTCGGCCACCCGCGTATCCTCCGCGGCATCCGTCATGACCGGCCAGGCGAGCATCAGGCCCGCCGTGGCGGCCACCAGACACCAGGCGATCGGCCTCGCGTGCCTCATGGCTTCTCCGCGTCGGGGCAGGTGCAGGCGGCCTGGCCGCAGCCCGGGCAGCCCGCGCCGTACTTGCGTGCCACGGCCTCCTCGAGGTCGACGCCGACCACGTTCGCGATCGTGGCCAGCCAGGCCAGCACGTCGGCGAACTCGAGCGTCTGCTCCTCGTGCGTGCCGCCGCGCAGCGCGGTCGCCAGTTCGCCGATCTCCTCGGTGAGCCACATGAAGGTGCCCTCGACGCCCCGGGACGCGTCCTTCTCGTGGTACATCGTGCGGATCAGCGACTGGAATTCACGCAGTGTCATCGGGAGCTCGCGTCGGGGCCCTACCCACGGATGCCGGTCACGCCGGCTGCCCGCCCGGCCGCCGCGGCACGAACCACGGCGGCACGAACCACGGCGGCACGAACCACGGGTAGATCGCCGGGATCACGAAGGCGGTCAGGAGCGTGCTCGTCAAGATACCGCCGATGACGACCGTCGCCAGCGGCCGCTGGATTTCGGCTCCCGAACTCGTCGCCAGGGCCATCGGCAGAAATCCGAGGCTGGCGACGAGGGCGGTCATGAGCACGGGGCGGATGCGGACGGCCGCCGTGGCGATCGCGGCGTCGCGAGGGGAGAGCCCGTCCTGCCGGGCGTGCTCCGCGCCGGCCACCCACACCAGCCCATTGAGCACCGCCACGCCGAAGAGCGCCACGAATCCGACGCCGGCGGCGATCGAGAACGGCATGCCACGCAGGGCGAGGGCGGCGATGCCGCCCGAGGCCGCGACCGGCACCGCGAAGAAGATGAGCGCGGCGAGCCGCAGCGACTTGAAGCTCGTGTAGAGCAACAGCGCGATCAGCCCGAGCACCACCGGCGTGATCAGCACGAGACGGCGGCTCGCCGAGAGCAGGTTCTCGAAGTCGCCTCCCCACCGCAGTGTGTAGCCGGTGGGCAGCCTGACCTGGGCGGCGATCGCCCGCTGGGCCTCCTGCACGAAGCTCGCCACGTCGCGGCCCCGGACGTTCGCCGACACGAACGTCCGCCGGCGCGAGTTCTCGTGCTCCACAGACGGCGGGCTCTCCGCCGTGCGGATGTCGGCGAGCTCGCCGAGCGGCACGGGCCGGCCCCCTGTCGCCTCGACCGGAATCTGGGCCACGAGATCAGCGTCCTCCCGCCAGGCCGCCGGAAACTTCACCACCAGCGGATACCGTGGCCGGCCTTCGTAGACGACGCCCGTCTGGATGCCGCCCATCGCAGACACGGTCCGCATCACGTCGACGCCGTCGATCGCGTGCCGCGCGAGCTGGTCGGGCCGGGCGTCGATCTGCAGCGTGGGCACGTTCGCCTGCCAGTCGGCCCGCACGTCGGCGGCACCCCGGATGCCGCTGAGCACGCCCTCGATCTGCTTGCCGAGGCTGCCGAGCATGTCGAGGTCGTCGCCGTAGACGAGCACTGCGACGTCGGCCTTCACACCGGCGACCAGCTCGTCGACCCGCATCTCGATCGGCTGGCTGAATCCAAAGGTCGCCCCGGGGATCGCGGCCGACAGCGATGCCGACATCCGCTCCACGAGCTGGTCGCGGGACATCCCCGCGGGCCACTCGGCATGCGGCTTGAGCATCACCCACACGTCCGTCTGCTGCACGCCCATGATGTCGTTGGCGATCTCGGGGCGTCCCGTCTTGCAGAACACCGTCCTCACCTCCGGGTATTCCCGCAGCGTGTTCTCGATCCGCGTGGTCAGCGGCACCGAGTCCTCGAGCGTGGCGCTCGGCAGCCTCACGACCTCGATGAGCAGGTCACCCTCGTCGAGCCGCGGCATGAACTCGGCGCCGAGGTTCAGGGCCACCGGCACACTGGCCGCTACGAGCGCAGCCGCACAGAGCGACACCCACACGGGATGGTGCACGGCCAGACGAGCCAACGGCTGGTAGGCCCGGTGGAAGAGCCGCATGATCAGCGGCTCGTGCTCCTCCTCGCGGGAGAGCACCGTCGCCGCCAGCACCGGCATGAGCGTCAGCGAGATGATCAGCGAGCCCGCCAGCGCGAAGAGCACGGTGAGCGCCATCGGCCGGAAGAGCTTCCCCTCGGTGCCCTCGAGGAAGAGGATCGGCAGGTAGACGATCGTGATGATGAGCTCCCCGAACATCGTCGGCCCGCGGACCTCGATCGCGGCGTCGCGGACGATCTCCAGCTTGGACTGGTTCGGCGAGGCCATGCCGAGCCGGCGGACGCAGTTCTCCACCATGATCACGGAGCTGTCGACGACGAGCCCGAAGTCGATCGCCCCCAGGCTCATGAGGCTCGCAGAGATGCCGGTGGCCCACATCAGGTTGGCCGCGAACAGCATCGACAGCGGGATCGCCAGCGACACGATCAGCCCGGCGCGGACGTTGCCCAGCAGGACCAGCAGCACGCCGACGACCAGCAGCCCGCCCTCGGCGAGGTTGTGGAGCACGGTGTCGAGGGTCCGCGCGATGAGGTCGGAGCGGTCGTAGACGATGTCGATCTCGACTCCCGGCGGCAGCGTGGAGCGGATCGTCTCGAGCCGCTCCTTCGCCGCGGCGACCACGCGGCGGCTGTTCTCGCCGCGGACCATCATCACCATGCCCGTGACCACCTCGCCGCGGCCGTCCCGCGTGGCCGCCCCCTGCCGCACCAGCGGCGCAATGGCCACGTCGCCGATGTTGCGAATGAGGACGGGCACGCCCCCTGGCGGGCTGCGCACAACCACCTGCTCGATGGCCGCCGCGTTGGGCAGGAGGGCCTGGCCGCGGATGAACCGCTGCTCGCCGTTCTTGACGATGTAGCCGCCCCCCGTGCTGACGTTGTTCCGCTCCAGCGCCGCCAGCACCTCGCCGAGCGAGATGCCCTGGGCGGAGAGCCGGTCGGGGTCGACCCGCACCTCGTAGCTCTTCGCGTAGCCGCCATGGCTGTTGATGTCGGTCACGCCCGGCACCTCGCGCATCGCCGGGGCGATGTCCCACTCCAGGATGCTGCGGAGGTCCATGAGGTTCTGCCGATCCCCCCGCACCTCGAACTGCAGAATCTCGCCGAGGGCGGTGCTGAGCGTGCCGAGCTTGGGCTCGGCGTCGGCCACGGCGATGCCGCCCTTCGCCTCCGGCAGCCGCTCCGACACCAGCTGCCGGGCCAGGAAGATGTCGGTGCCCTCGCGAAACACGATCGTCACCAGCGAGATGCCCAGCCGCGAGATGCTGCGGATCTCCTCCACGTTGGGCAGGCCGCTCACCGCCAGCTCCACGGGATACGTCACCGACCGCTCTACCTCCAGGGGCGGCAGCGTGCCCGCCTCCGTGACGACCTGCACCTGCACGTTGACGAGATCGGGCACGGCGTCGACGGGCACGTGCGTGGCGGCGTAGAGGCCACCGAGCCCCATGAGCACGAAGAGGGCGATCACCAGCGCCCGGTTGGCGAGCGACCACTCGATGACACCCGACAGCATCGGCCGACTCCCCGGTCGCACTCGGACGGCCGGGCCGTCACGCAGCGTCCTTCTCGAGCAGCAGTTCGCTCTTGAGCACGAATGCGCCCTGCGACACCACCTCCTGCCCCGAGGCGAGTCCCGCCGTGATCTCCACGAAGCCGCCGTTCTCAATGCCCGTCCTGACGTCGACGCGGCGGTAGCGTTCCTCCCCCTCGGGCACGAACACGAAGGACTTGCCTTCGTGCTTCATCACGGCCGACGTCGGCACGGCGAGCACGTCCCGCGCCTCCCCCTGCGGCAGGTCGACCCAGACGAACATGCCGGGCTTGTAGTGGGCGTCGTCGTTGTCGAGCTCCGCCACCAGCGGCACGCTCCGCGATTCGGCCTCGACGGTGGCGCCGACGTGGTGGATGCGGGCCGTCGCGTCGTGCACGTCGGCGCCGGGCACCACGACCCGCACCGTCTGCCCCTCCGCCACGTTGATGGCGGTCCACTGCCGTTCGTGGATCTGCGCCCGCACCCAGAGCGTGGTCGTGTCGGCCACGACGAAGAGCCTGTCGCCCGCCCCGGCCCGCTCACCCCGCGTGATGAACACGTCCTCCACGAGGCCGTCGAACGGCGTCCGCAGCACCAGCGTGCTCAGCGAACCGGTGTCGCCGGGGCTTTCGCCGTCGTCCTCGCCGAGAGAGTCCATGTCGAGCCGGCTGCCCACGAGCGTCCGCAGGTGCTCGCGGGCGATCTGCACGAGCCTGTCGGACTGCTCGAGCGCCGCGCGGCCGCGGTCGCGTTCCTGCCGCGTGAGGAATCGGGCTTCCTCGCACGCCGCAATGAAGTTGGCCTTGGCCACCTCGAGGTTGCTGGCCCGCTCCTCCACGATCCGCCCGGAGAGCACGTTTCCGTCCCCGAGCGACTTCGTGCCCGCGACCACCTTCTCCACGAGGATCAGCCGCGAGTAGCTGCCGAGGATCTTCTCGCGGTAGGACCCGAGCGTGCGGTCCTGGAACTGCCGCTCGATGTCGGCCAACGGGGGATGGGAGGCGAGCGCCTCGAGCAGCGCCTCGACGTTGTCAGCGATGGTCGTCGCCCAGTCCGCCGCCTTCCTGGCGATCACGCGATCATCTTCCCGGCGGCGCACGTCGTCGCGGGCGGCCCCCACGCCGGGGCTGGAGATTTCCGCGAGCGCGTCCCCCTTCGCCACCCGCTGCCGCACCTGCGCAAAGACCCGCGACACGATCCCGTCGACGGGCGACGCGTAGTCGAGACGGTGGCGGGCGTCATAGTCGAGCCGGCCGGGCACCGTGAGGTGGTCGCGGATCTGCCGCATCTCCACGGTGGCCAGGCCGATGCCGGCCGCGGATCGGGACGACGCCGACAACGACACCACGGCCGCCGGGCCGCCGCTGTGATCCCCGCCGGCCCCCGACGGATCGCGGGACTGCTCGCGGCCACCGGCAGCCCCGCCAAGGTCGCCGGAGCCTGCGAAATGATGCGTCGCCAGCCACCACCACAGGCCGGCACCGACCGCGAGGAATGCGAGCCCCGTGAGGCCACGGAGGCCGGGGGTTGGGCCGGCGCGGTGCGTCCGCCCGTCCGCGGCCGGCCGATGGCCCGCTGCCGGGGGGCGATCGGCCGCGGCCTCATGGGGAGGCTGCGGCGGGCTCTCCGGAGCGGCGACCGGCGTGGGTGTCAGGGACGGCAGGGCGGTCATGACGGATTCCGACGGAGTCGTGCGGTCGCGACCGGCGGCGTGGCCGGCCATCCAGTTGGCCAAGCGTCCATCTGGCATCTGGCCAGTATCCATACTGGCCGAGCGTCCAGATGGACGGCCAGGAGGGCCGACACCAGCAGCGCCACAGTAGTCTACACGGGTCCGCCTCGGCATGCCGAGGCGGACCCGACCACGGCCGTGCGGGCGTGCGGTACCATGAGGGACTCCGCGGGTCCCGCGCCTGCCCCCGCCCCGGCCAGCCACCCCCTCACCACCGCCCGTCATGACCGCAGCACGCACGATCCGGATCTTCGACACCACGCTCCGCGACGGCGAGCAGTCGCCCGGGGCGAGCATGAACCTCACCGAGAAGCTGGAGGTCGCCCAGGCCCTCGTCGAACTCGGCGTCGACGTGATCGAGGCGGGCTTTCCCATCGCCTCACCCGGCGACTTCGCCAGCGTCTCGAACATCGCCCAGGCCGTCTCGACGGCGACGGTCTGCGGCCTCGCACGGTGCAACGACGCCGACATCGACCGCGCCTGGGAGGCCCTCTCCAAGGCGGCCCGCCCCCGCATCCACGTCTTCCTCGCCACCAGCTCGATCCACCGCGAGTTCAAGCTGCGCATGAACGAGGACGAGGTGCTCGCGCGGGCCGTGGCCGGCGTCCGCCGGGCCCGCAACCTCTGCGACGACATCGAGTTCTCGCCGGAGGACGCCGCCCGCACGGAGCTCGACTTCCTCTGCCGCGTGGTGGAGGCGGTGATCGACGCCGGCGCCACCACGGTCAACATCCCAGACACCGTCGGCTACGCCACTCCCACGCAGATGCACCGGGTCATCTCCGGCCTCATGGGCCGCGTGCCCAACATCGACCGCGCGGTGATCAGCACGCACTGCCACGACGACCTCGGCCTCGCGGTCGCCAACAGCCTCGCGGCCATCGAGGCCGGCGCCGGGCAGGTCGAGTGCACGATCAATGGCATCGGCGAGCGGGCCGGCAACTGCTCGCTCGAGGAGGTCGTGATGGCGCTGCGGACGCGGCGCGACTACTACGGCGTCGACACGCGGGTGGTCACGCAGCGGCTGGTGCCCACGAGCCGGCTCGTCGCCAACATCACCGGCATCCAGGTGCCGCGCAACAAGGCGATCGTCGGCCGCAATGCCTTCGCCCATGAGGCGGGCATCCATCAGGACGGCATGCTCAAGGAGCGGCGGACCTACGAGATCATGCGGCCGGAGGACGTGGGGCTGGAGCGGACCGACCTCGTGCTCGGCAAGCACAGCGGCCGCGCGGCCCTGGCCGACCGGGCCGCAGCCCTCGGCTACAAGCTCTCCAACGAGCAGCTGCAGACCGTGTTCGAACGGTTCAAGGAGCTCGCCGACCGCAAGAAGGAGATCTACGACGGCGACATCGCGGCCCTCTGCGAGCAGCAGTTCGCGACGCTCCCGGAGCAGTTCACGTTCGAGGGCTACACGCTCTCCTGCGCCAGCGGAGCCACGCCCACGGTCGAGCTCCGCGTGCTGCACAGCGGCGCGCCGAAGAGCGTCACGGTGACCGCCGGCGACGGCCCGATCGACGGCATCTTCCTGGCGATCGAGAAGCTGACCGGCATCCAGACGGCCTGCCGCGACTTCCGCGTGCAGGCGGTCACGGTCGGCAAGGATGCGCAGGCCGAGGTGACGGTCGAACTCCTGGCGGCCGACGCGTCGGGGGCCAGCCACGTGCACCGCGGTCGGGGCGTCTCCACCGACTCGCTCGAGGCCTCAGCCAAGGCCTTCCTCGCGGCGATCAACCGGGTGGCGCTCGGCTCCCAGCCCCGCCTGCACCCGCAGCGAGCCTGACGCGCTCCGGCGTGTGCGGGCTCCGGCGTGTCTCGTGCGATGCGTCAGATGGCCTCGCCGCCCCGCTCGCCGGTGCGGATCCGCACGCACTCATCCAGCGGCAGGACGAAGATCTTGCCGTCGCCGATCTCGCCCCGCTCGCCCGTGCGGCCCCCCTTCACGATCGCCGCGATCGTCGGCTCCACGAAGGCGTCGTTCACCGCGATCTGCAGCTGCACCTTGCGGAGCAGGTTCACCGCGATCTCGTGGCCACGGTAGGTCTCGGCATGGCCGCGCTGCCGGCCGAAGCCCTGGACGTCGAGCACGGTGAGCCGGAAGACCTCCACGGCGGAGAGCGCCTCCTTCACCCGCTCGAGCTTGTCGGGCTGGATGATCGCGATGATGAGCTTCACCGAGAGGCCTCCGAAGGTGCCCGATCGTACCGGCACTCGCCGGGCCCGCACAAGCACCCGCCGGAGTCGTGACCTGCGGACGAACGCCGCTCCTGCCTGGCGGATCGCAGATCACCAACGACGACCACAAGGAAGACGTCCGCCGCGAAACCGTCCCTCCCGAAGAATGCCCCGGCCTGGGTGAGCTAGGCGGAGTGCCCACCCAAGCCGTTGGGGCATCCTTCTGGACGGTTACTCCGTGCGGACCATCACGAAGCCGTGGTAGGCCTCGTTGCCGTGCTCGTGGATGTCGAGGCCCTCGATCTCCTCCTGCGGGGAGACGCGGAGCCCGACCGTCGACTTGATCAAGAGCCAGAAGAGGGCCGATACCGGCACCACGTAGGCTCCGACCAGGAGCACGCCGACGATCTGGGCGATCAGCTGTTTGGTGCCGCCGCCGAAGAACAGCCCGGCCGTCGGCCCGCCCGCCTCGGCCGTGCCGAACGGCGTGTTGAGCACGGTGCCGGAGAGGTCCGACGTCGTGAACAAGCCCACGCAGAGCGTGCCGAAGATGCCGCAGACGAGGTGCACGCTCGTGGCGCCCACCGGATCGTCGACCCGCACCTTGTCGAAGAACAGCACTGCGAAGATCACCATCACTCCGGCGATCGCCCCGATGATGAGCGAGCAGGGCACGTTCGTGTAGGCCGCACTGGCGGTGATCGCCACGAGGCCGGCCAGGCAGCCGTTGAGCGTCATGCCGATGTCGGGCTTGCCGAGCATCAACCACGCCGTCAGGGTCGCGGTCAGCGTCGCCGCCGCGGCGGCCGAGTTGGTGTTCACCGCGACGAGCGCCGCCAGCGCTCCGCCGTCACCGGCCACACCCATCGTGCTGCCTGGGTTGAAGCCGAACCAGCCGAACCAGAGCACGAGGCAGCCGATGAAGGCGGCCGTCATGTTGTGGCCGGGGATGGCGTTGATCTTGCCGTCCGCGGAATACTTGCCGATCCGCGGCCCGAGAATGATGGCCCCGGTGAGGGCCGACCAGCCGCCCACGGAGTGCACCACCGAGCAGCCCGCGAAGTCCCAGAAGTTCCACTCCTTGGCCAGGTAGCCGAAGCCCCAGATCCAGTGGCCGACGACCGGGTAGATCGCGAGCGCCATGACGAAACAGAAGATGATGAACGAGTGGTACTTGATCCGCTCGGCGACCGCACCGGAGACGATGGTCGCCGCGGTCCCTGCAAAGACGAGCTGGAAGAAGAACTTCGCCCAGAGCGGCACGTGGGTCCAACTGATCGAGCCATAGACTCCCTGGTATTTGTCCCCCATCAGCGGGCTATTGTCGGCCCCGCCAACCATCCAGGAGCCAGATTGCCCGATCCAACCGCCGTCGCCGGCGCCGAACATCAGGTCCCAGCCGAGGAACCAGAAGGCGACGGACGTCGCCGCGAAGACGATGAAGTTCTTCGAGAGGATGTTGACGCAGTTCTTCGACCGGGCGAATCCGGTCTCGACGCAGCCGAAGCCCAGGTTCATGAAGAACACGAGCATCGAGCAGATGAGCACCCAGACGGTGTCGGCACCGGTCCAGAGCTTCTCGACCATCTGCTCCACCGACATCAGGTTCGGCTTGTAGCCGGTGGCCGTCACCGCCGCGTCGGCGGCCGCCGCTGCGGGTTCCGCGACCGCCGCATCCTGGCCGAAGGCGAAGCCGCCCGGACAGAGCGTCAACGCCACGCCGGCGAAGACACACGCGGCCAGCGCCGAGGACACGACCGACCCCGCCCCGATCCGCGACGTGGAACCCCGCATGGCAGCCTGCGTGGCACGCCGCCCGCGGCGGCTCCCGCGTGGACCCTCACCGACCGCCTGTTCCCCGCTCGGGGAGAAAAAGAAAGACCGCATCTTGCGACTCCAGAAGGAAAAACAATCCGGTCGCGGGACGCCTCCGCAGCGTGGTCCGCGCCGGGCGCCAGGCAACACCCTGGGCACCGTGAACTCTGTTTGGGATGGGTAGGCAAACTGCGTGCCGTACTCCTGTCGCGGCCGCGCCCGGGCACCGCGGCAATCCCACGAAAGCGTCTTTTTTGGGACAAAAAGTCGATTTTTGGTCGTCGTTCCAGGTTCGGAAAAACTTTTTCCTCGCCCTATCGAAACGCTGGCCGGCGGCCACTCGCCCGGTTTTTGGGCAGGCCTCGTGCCCAGGAACGATGCAGCCCGATGGTGCAGCATCGCGATCCAACGCGATGCCGGCCGCGCGGCTCCGCCACGACGACGGAATCCAGCTACCTTGTCACGCCACGTGAGTCACTCGCGCCGCATGGCGGCCGCGGCCAGGCCCCCTGCGAGCCCATGGGGCGACGCGATCTCGACCTGCCGACCATCTGCCGGATGCGGAAACCGCAGCCACGCCGCGTGCAGCGCGAGCCGCTCGGCAGCTGCGGGCTGCGTCGCGGGCCCGTAGAGCCGGTCGCCGACGATCGGCACTCCGAGCCAGGCGAGGTGCACCCGCAGTTGGTGGGAACGGCCGGTCACGGGCTCGAGGTCGAGGAGCGACCGCGGCCCCTTCGGAAACTCGCGCCACTCCACGAGCCGCCAACGGGTGATCGCGATCCTGCCCGAAATCGGATCGACCAGGTGACGCGGCGGCCGCCCGGGATCCGGCGCGAGTGGCAGATGGATTTCTCCGTGAGCCGCCGCGGGCACGCCGCACACGATCGCCTCGTACCGCTTCTGCACGGCCCGTTCCTCGAAGGACCGCCCCAGCGCGATGCGGGCCGCAGGCGATCTCGACAGCACCAGCAGGCCTGACGTGTCACGGTCGAGGCGATGGACCGCTTCGAGCGGGCCATACTCGTCGCGCAGCATCGTCGCCACCGCAGGAGGGTCGAGAGGGGTGCGGGCCGGCACGCTCGGCATGCCAGGCGGCTTGTCGACGACGATCACGTGGGCATCCGCGAACAGCACGGTCAGGCCCGGCGGCCGCAGGTCGCTGGCGACCGTCGTCACAGCGTGCCCAGCGCCTCGACCCAGGCCGCCAGCAGCGGGGCGACGGTGGCCACCCCCTGCTCCCCGGGCAGCGTGCCGGCGGTGAACCCCGCCCGCTCGAGGCGGCGGCGGTCCTCCTCGACGCGGGCCGGCAGTTCGCCCCCTGTCGTTCCAAAGAGCACCCACCGCGATCGCCCCGGCTCGACGGGCTCGATCGACGCCTGTCGCGGCAGCGACGCATCGAGCAGTGCCACGCCGCGGACGGCCGGGCCGAGGCTCTCTGCGACGAGCCAGGCGAACGCGCCGCCGGCCCCCTGCCCCGCGACCGCGATCCGTGCCGGGTCGACGGCCCGCTTCGCCGCCAGCGTCGCCAACGCCCGCTTGATGCCCCCGATGTCCTCCCGACCCCAGCGCTGCGGATCGGCCGAGCCCGGCAGGATGACCGCCACGCCATGCCGTGCCGCCACCAGCTTCCACGCTGCGGCCTGCTGTTCGTCCACCTCGCCCCGCGGCGGGCCGAGGTAGACGAGAACACCCAGCGGCTCGCGGGCCGCGCCGCCGGGAAGCACGACGAGGGGCGGCTTCGCCACCTCCGGAGCCTCCAGCCGCTCGATCTTCACCACGTCGCCCCCCGGAGGCACGGGCGTCGGCAGCTTCGGCACGTATTCGGGCACGGTCGCGGCGAAGTCAGCGGGCAGGTCCGCAGGCATCACCACCGTCTCCACGGGGATGGTCTGCCGGCGGCCCTCACGGGAGACGACCAGTCCGATCGAGAGCCCGGGCTCCGTGCCCGCCACGACGCCTGCCAGCGCCGCGGGCGATTCCAGCGACACCTCGCCGGACGTCTCCTCCCCTTCCGCCACCGGCGGAACGGCCGCCTCGATCACGTCGCCGGCGACGAGCCCCGCCCGCGCCGCAGGACCACCCGGCCAGACCCACGCGATGCGGACCGGGGGCGGCTTCCCCTCCCGCGCCCCGGATCGCTCCGGCACGATGCCGAGCATCGGCCTCCGCCACGGCGGCAGTTCCTTCGCCAGCTCGACCGTGAACGGGATCCGCGTGGGCTCATCCCCACCGCCGGCCGCGGCGCCGGCCTTCGAGGCGGGACGGGCGACGATCAGTTCGATCCTGTCGCCGGCGTAGCGGGTGGCCAGCACATGGCGAAGCTCGGCGATCCGCGACACCGGCCGGCCGTCGGCTGACACGATCGTGTCCCCGGGCCGCAGTCCCGCACGCGCGGCGGGCGATCCGGCCCTGCAGGTGGCGATCGTGGCCGCTCCCGTGAACGGGTCGCGCGCGGCGTAGCCGATGCCCAGCACGCCGGCCGAGAGCGACTCGCCCTGCTGGAGCCGGGGCAGCACGCGCATCACGTCCTCCAACGGCACGGCGAATCCGATGCCGGAGTCGTAAAGCTCCGTCCCCAGGTTCATCCCGGCGGTGTCCGCAGGCAGCGGCGCGAGGATGCCGATCACGCGGCCGGCGATGTCGACGAGCGGCCCGCCGTAATTCGCCGGCGACACCGAGGCATCGGTCTGCACCGAACGTCCCCACGACCGGCTCACCGCCGAGATGACGCCGACGGCGACGCTCGGCTCGACCGCCTCCCAGCCACGGCCGACCGCGATCGACCACTGGCCCACCGCGAGTTCGGCCCGCGGCACCCATTCCCCCACCGGCGGCACCGCCTCGTCGTCCATCCGCAGGAGGACGAGACCGCGGGCCAGGTCGCGGCCGACGGCCCGCGCCACGCGACGACCGCCCCGGTCCGCGGCATCCGCGGCCTGAACTGCCGCCGCCGGCACCACGACGATCGCCTCCTTCGCGTCCTTGGGCACGGCGAACGCGGTCGCCAGCACCCATCCGGGCGCGACGACGATTCCCGTGGAGGGCCCGCTGGCCGGATTGGCCTCCGCCCCCGACCCGAGCGCCGCCTCCGAGACGCCCGCCGGCTCGATCCGCACGGTCGCGGCCGCCACGCGGGCGACGGCGGCGCGCATGGCCGCCTCCTCCTCCAGCACGAGATCGTCCGCCCGCACCGACACCGCGAGCACTGCGAGCGCGATGCAGATCGCCGCCGCCCGGACCATCCGCGACGGGCCACCGCACCATGGTGGGGTGCATGTCGGAGAGCATGCCGGGGAGCACATCGTGGAGCACACGGCCGTCCTCATCGCTTCTTCTCCGCCCGGCGGGGTCGCGGCCCCAGGTCGCACTCGACGATCGCGCCGGCCCGGACAACCGACAGCCTCACCGGGTCGCCCTCCGCGAGGTCGCCGACCGCCTGCTGGAACGCCGCCCGCGACGCCACGGTGCGGCCGCCGACGGCGATCACGAGGTCGTCGGCCCGCAGCCCCGCCCGCGCCGCGGGCGATCCGGCCACCACAGATTCGACGAACGGGGGCGTGCGGTCGATCAGGTCGGGCACCAGCACCACGCCCAGCGCCATGGTGTCGAATCCAACGCCGGCCCGCACCGCGGCCGAGGCGACACCGGGAGCCGGCGCCGCCCCGCTCACGATCTCCGCGTAGGCCGTCGCCACCTCGTCGATGGGCAGCGCGTAGTTGAGCCAGGTGCCGCTACCGCTCGACCGCAGTTCCTTGCCGAGCATCCCCACGAGCCGGCCGCGCCAGTCCACGAGGGCGCCGCCGGCCGAGCCGGGATTGTTGGTCGTGCAGTCGAGGATGTAGACATCGCCGCGGTAGGGCACCTCGTAGGCTCCCCGGCGCGCCTCGAGCGGCACCACGGCCGACACCACGCCGTGCTGGGCGCTGACCCGCTCGTCACCCACCGCCACGCCGAACAGGTTGGAGAGCGCGAAGATCCGCGTGCCCGCGGGCACCCGCTCCGCGCCGCCGCTGCGGAGCACGAACGCCGGCAATTCTTCCGCCTCGATCGCCAACACGGCCACCTCCCGCCGCGGATCGACACCGAGCAGCGTGGCCCGATACCTGCGGCCGTCGTCGAGCACGCAGTCGAGCTCGTCGGAGTCGAGCACTGTGCTCATCATCGTCACGACGTGACCCTCGGGGGAGACGAGCACGCCCGTCTGGTATGACTCGAGGCCGCGGAGGCCACCGGCGCCGTGGATCTTCACGATCTTTCTGGCCGCGGATCGAATCGTTTCCTGCGGTGACGCTGCGATCCGTTCCGCCGCAGCGGCCGGCGGCCCGAGCACGCAGGGCAGCCACAGCAGGGCCCACAGGCGGACCGCCGCCAGCCCCGCCGCCGCCAGCCCCGCAGCCGCCGACCTGCATGCCAGCGACCCGCCAGCCAGCGACCCGTCTTGGCCCGAGCGCCGCGTCATGTGCCGCCTCCGGGTGGGACGCGGTTTCCGGCGTCCGGACGGGCGGCGGCATCCTCCACCTCCAGCACCGCGGACTCGACGCGGAACACACCAAACAGCTCGTTGCCGTGCCGCACCTCGATCACGGCCGGCATGCCCTGGGGATGGTCGGGCAGCACGGCAGTGAACCGCACCTCGCACGGATCGGCGTCGGGCGACGTCCACAGATCCACCCCGACGACCGCCCCCGTCTCGGCCACGGCGAACCGCGACTCGACGCCTGCGACCGACGACTCGAGCACGTCCACGAGCCGCTGCCCGCCGGCCCGCCCGAATGACGCGGGATCGAGGGGCGCCGTGCCCCAGTAGCTCGTGCGGCCGAGCGCGGCAGCCGAGCCATCCCCCTGCGACACAAGCAGGCGGCGCCACAGCAGCAGTGCCGCCAGCATGCCGCCGCTGCCGGGCGGACTGGGATTGGCGTCGAGCTGTCCCGTGGCGTCGACCCGCGTCGTGCCGGTGGGCAGGTCGATCACTCCTTCGGTGTCCGACAGCTCGATCCGAAACGCCTCACCGTCCGCCAGCCTGCCCGACAGGGTCCATCGGCCGGCAAACGCCCCGGCGAGGCCGCCCGACACCAGCCGCATGACGCGGCTGCGCTCGAGCACGTTGAAGCGGTGGTTCGTGTAGCCGCGGCGCGGCTCGTAGAGGTCGCGGATCGCGTCGGGCAAAGCCGCCGGCCGGCCGGCGCTGCCCTCCTGAGGCGGGCCATCCGGCCCGTCCCGGCCGTCCTCGCCCGGCGGTCCGGGGGGCTTGCCGCCATCGCGCGGCGCAGGCGTGCGGCCCGGTCGTCGCGGATCCTTCCCCTCGACGATCGCGGCGAGCTCCGCAGCCGCATGCACGCCCGCGAGCCGCACCAGGATCTCCTCGCGACGGCCGCCGCGGCGGTAGACCAGCGGCACCCGCCAGCCCGCCGGCAGCGTGCCGAGGATGTTCTTGAATGCGTTCGCGGTCCGCACGCTGCGGCCCGCGAGCGACACGATCTCGTCGTCGTAGCGCAGGCCGCGCCGCCATGCGTCCGAGGAGTCGAGGATGTCCGAGACGACGACCCGACCGTCCGCGCTCGTGGCCACCGTCGCCCCGAGCGTGGCGTGGTCGACGAGCCGCCCGCCCTTGAGCATGCCGAGAAAATGCCGCAGCTGGTTCGACGAGATCGCGTAGCCGACGCCCACGTTGACGCGGCCGCGCTTCTCGAACGACGCCCTGCCGTTCACGCCGATCACCCGTCCGCGGGCGTCGAACAGTCCGCCGCCGGAGTTGCCCGGATTGATCGCGGCGTCCACCTGCAGGCAATCCGCGTACTCGAGGATCGTCCCCGCGGGAAACTGGTAGCGGTGGACGCCCGACACGATGCCCACGCTGATCGAGGGCTGGAAGTCAGTGGCCAGCAGGAAGGGATTGCCGGCGGCGAAGCAGAAGTCGCCCACCTCGACCTCGTCGCTGTCCGCGAGCTCCGCGAACGGGAAGTCCTCGCGGCCGAGCAGCTTGATCAGCGCGACGTCGCCGGTCGGATCGAGCCCCACCAGCACCGCGTCGTAAACGCGGCCGTCGGAGAGGCCGCACTTCATCGCCGGCCCGGCCGGCTGCACGACGTGAAAATTCGTGAGCGCATACCCGTCGGGGCTGATCAGCACTCCCGACCCACCTCCGGCGTCGCCGGCGAAGATGGCCACGGCCGTCGCCGACGCCTGCCGGATGACGTCGATCCGCTGCCGCTGGGCCTCGAGCACGGCCGGGGCGACGTCGGCTGCGGGCGCGGCCGACAGCCAGCCCGGCAGGATCGCCCAGACCATCAGGAGTGGCCAGCGAAGGGCCAGTGCGGCGACACGTCCGGCCGCGAGCCGTGCGGCACGCAGGGCCGGTCGCGGTCCGCCCGCAGCCCGGCGCGATGCAGCGACGGAACGGCACGGCAGCGACACTCGGAATGCCCGCTCCATCGCCACGTTCTCCTCCGCCTAGCGCTCGATCTAGCGCTCGATGACCGGGTCGCTGAACAGCACGGCCCCGCCGATGCCGCCCGCCCCGCCGAAGTCGACGGTCACCGTGAGCCGTCGTCCACCCGCCAGATCAACGTCCAACGGAATGCCGTTCGAGCCTCCCGCCTCGCCCTCGCCGGTGGCGGAGGCGGCCGCGTCGATCTGCCGCCGGAACAGTTCACGGTCGTCGACGGCCACCACCACGACCGTGGCGTCGGCGGCCTGCGGTCCGGCGGCCGCGGCGACGGTCGCCCGCAGGCGACGGCTGTCGGGCGGCAACCGCCAGGTGGCGACGGTCCGCGGTCGCATGATCAATCCCGCATGCGTGGTGGCCTGATGCTGCTCCTGCCGCCCGGACGTCTTCCTGGCGGCCACGGCACGGGGCGCGAAGAACGACTCCAGTCCGACCCCGCGGCCCAAGCCACCGAACCAGGGCTCCACCGAGACCTTTTCGGCCGTCAGCGCGGCCAGGCCCACCGTCCGCCCGGACGCGTAGTCGACGGCGGTCAGCAGCACGGCAGGCAGGCGGATCTCGCCGTCCACCACCAGCCCGTCGGCGGACCACTCGACGCGATCCCCCTTCAGCCCACCCCCGGCCACCTCCACGGCGAGCCTGCCCGCCGCGGCGCCGTCGTTCCGCAGCCACTGCATGCCGATCACTTTCGACCGCTTGACGGGGATCGTCTCCTCGTCGAGCACGACGGTCACCGTCTCCGGCGACACCGCCGTGATCGCGCACTCGACGAACTCGTGGCTCTCTTCGCCGCCCACCACGACGAGATCGCTCGACACCTCCTCGGGGATCGCAGCCTGCCAGTCCGCCGCGGCGGCAGCCCCGGGCAGCACGGCGACGGAACGCACGCGGGCCACCGGCAGCTCGATCCGCCCTTCGGGCCGCGTCAGCTCCGCGGGTCCCTTCCCGTCCCAGGTGAATTCGTCGCCGGACAGCGTTCCACCGTCCACGAGCGTCACGAGAATCCTGTGAAAGACCTCCGCGGCCTGATCCTCGCGAGCGAGGCCCCGCACGCCCTCCACCGGCAGGGCGACGGCGGCGCCTCCCGCCGAGTCCGCCGCCAGCCGCACCTCCTTCGCGTCGATGCCCAGCAGCCGGCCGGCCGTCGCAGTGCCATCCCCCCGCTGCACGCGGACCAGCGGCGCTGCGCCCGCGACCGGCTCGGCCGCCGACGCGGCCGCGGCCAGGCAGCACGCCACGGCCGCCGCGGCCCGCACCGCCATCCATCCAGCGCCACCGACGGGGACGTGCACTACCGTTTCTCCTCGCCCGTGGCCAGCCGCTTGAAGTACTGCTCGATCGCCTCGCGGTAGTGCGCCGGGAACTCGCGGCCGATCTGCTGCAGTGCCTCCTCGCGCTTGTGCGGCGGCAGCCTGCCCCAGCCGTCCGTGTCGCCGATGTCCCGCTTGGTCACTTCCCCCGGCCCCTTGCCGCCGGCGATCCGGCTGTCGTCCATCGGCGTCCCGCTGCCGCCGCGGCCCGCGCCGCCAGCGCCACCGGATGACTGGCTCTGCTGCTGTTGCTGCTGCTCGATCGCCTTGATCATCTTGTCGAGCGACTCGATGACGCCGTCCTGCACGGCCAGTGTCCTGGGGCCGGCGCGGCCGAGGTCGAGCCGCCGAGTGATGTCGCGCATCCGCCGCGCGATGTGGTCGAGCGACTCGTCCTCCAGCGCCGCGATGTCCGCCCGCAGCAGCCGGGCGACCCGCTCGTACCGCACCGGTATTTCACCGGACCGCTCCAGCAGGCGGTCGAGCGACGCGACGGCCTGGTCTGCCTCGAGGAGCCAGTGCTGGCAGGCGGCCAGGTGGAACAGCAGGGCGGCGGGATCGACCGCGGTGGCCACGTCGAGCCCCTCGAGCAGGGCGAGCGCGTCGTCGAACCGGTCGCGACGCACGCACTCCCTGCCGAGCCAGAGCCGCACCGCATCCCGCTGAAAGGCGTCCGTTCCCGGATCGGCGAGCCACTCGAGGCCGGAGGCGGTCGACAGGCTCCGCTGCACGTCGGCGCACCGGGGATCGATCGCCGCGAAGGAATCCATGAGCTGATCGAGCAGATCGCGCTGCTCCCCCTCGGCCGCCTCTGCGGACCAGGCCGCACGGGCCGCGGCGATGCGATCCGGCGCAGCGGGCCGGGACGCTGCCGCCGCATCGAGCCAGGCGAGCATGCGGACGCTGACGTCGGCACGCCGGGGCATGACCCACGAGGGCTGGCGCTCGAGCTCCGCGTCGGCTGTGTCGCGGGCCGCCGGTGCCACTGCGACGGCCACGCCCACGGTTCCAACCACCGTCGTGCCGGCCGTCACGAGGACAGCCAAGACGACGGGCAGGAGGACGGGCAGGGCGACCAGCGGAGGCGGGGGCACAGCACGGCGACCAAACACGTAGAACTCCCTTCCGTCCAGGGACGGCAGCCGGTCGAAGGGCACTCTCCCATCATACCCGACGAACCCGCCGGCCGCGGGCACGGCGAGCGATCGCCTCGGTTTCAGCCGGTGAAAATCGGGCCCGCGGTTCATTCGGCCCGGCCGGTGACGATGTCGTGCGCGGCCCGCTCGATCGTCCGCTGCCGCTCCGCGAGCCGCTCGAGGGCGTCGAGCAGTTCCGGCTCCTCTGCCTGCTCCGCGCCGTCGGCGAGCAGCTTCGAAAACCGCCGCGTGCGGCCGTTCACCCGCAGCTGCAGGGAGCGGATCATCTTCAGCTCGGACAGTTTGTCGACGAGCGGCTGCTCGCCCGGCTCCGCGGGCCGGCCCTCCGGGCCGCCGGACTGGCGGGCCTGCTGCTCCCGCTGGGCCTTCTCGAGCGCCGCGATCATCTCCTCGAGGTTGGCCACCAGGTCCTGCAGGATGCCGCGGGTCGTGCCCCCGACGTCGCCGCGGGCCAGCCGTGCCGCCGCCTGGCTGGAGTCCTCCCGCACCTGTTCCAGCGCCTCCGGGATCGCCACGGCGGAGCCGTCGTCGCGGACCAGCGACAGGGCTCGCGACGCGTCCATGCCGATGCCGCCCTGCTCCCGCGAGAGCCGCGCCGACTCCAGCTCCCGCTCCCTATCGGCCCGCTCCTGTTCCGCGGCGAGCTTTTCGGCGCCGGCGAGCACCGCCCGCTCGGCCCGCAGCATCGCCCGCAGCCGCGCCTCGAGCTGCACGAGCAGCCGCTCGACTTCTTCCTCGCGCATCTGCCGCAGGATCTCCTCCAGCTCGGCGCGGGCCGTCTCCAGTTCCTCGATCGCCTTCTCCTGCTCCTCGCGGGCCTGGCGTCGATTCGCGTCCCGCAGCCGTTCCTGCGCCTGCCGCATCCGCCGCTCGGCGTCGGCGAGCCGCTTCTTCGCCCGCCGTGCCCGCGACGACTCGTCGTCGCCATCGTCTCGGCCGGCGTCGTCGCCCGGGGAGTCCTCCGAGGGCTGCTCATCCGGACTCGCGTCCCCCTCGCCGCCCGCGTTGCCGGAGGCCGACTTTCCGGGGGGCTTTGCGGCCTCGTCGCTCTCCCCTTCCCCTTGCCCGGGCTGCTGGTCTCCGCCGGGCTTCTTTCCCTCGTCCTGCTTTCCCTCGTCCTTCGTTCCCCGCCCCTTCATTTTCTGGTCGTCGTCTTTTTTGCCGTCGCGCTGTCCGCCCTCGCGCTGTCCGCCCTCGCCCTGCTCCTCGCCGCCGCCCTGCTTCTTGCCGCCGCTCTTCCCGTCGCCGGGCGACTTTTCGTCTTCCTTCGCGGCAGGCTTTTCGCCACGCTCCTGCGGATCGCGGCCATCCTCCTTCCCGTCGGCAGACTCCTTGCCCGTCCGCGCGTCGCCGGCGGCGTCCTTCGGCTCCATTCTCTGGGCGAACCCGCCGATCTCCTGGGCGAGGCCGCGGGCCTCCTCCGCCAGGGCGGCCTGTCGCTCCGACAGCTGCGACTCGCCCGCCCCGGATTCGGTCGATCCCTGCACGTCGCGCTGGCGGGCGATGAGCTTCGACAGCCGGCCCACGAACTGCCGCACCTCCTCCTTCGCGCTGGCAAGCCGCTTGTCGCTGTCACCCGACTCGAGGAGCGTGAGCAGCTCGCGCAGCTGCTCGACCGCCGTGGCCTGCGTCGCGCCCGCCTTCAGCAGCTGCCCCTTCTGCAGCAGCTCCACGATGGTGTCGAGACGCTGCCCCATCTCGGCGTCGCGGGCCTGCGCGAAGACGCTCCGCAGCAGCGCCGCCCGTCGCGGATCGCTGGGCGCGAGAAGATCCGCCAGCCGCAGGAACGTCTTCTCGAGATCGCGGAATTGCTGCGCCACCTCCTGCTCGCGGGACGCCAGGCTGCCGCCGGGCGGCACGGCCGCCGGCTCGTCCGCCCGCGCTGCAGCGTTGCCCGCAAGGGCGACGCACAGCACGACGACCGCGGCCGCACTGCCCGTACGACGGAGAGGCCGCATGCGGCGCCCGGCGGCGTCCAGCGGACGCTCCCGTCCGCCGCGGTGACCGCCGCACCCGCGTGTCGGTGGGGGTGGCTGCATGCTCATGGCCGCTCCAGCCTCATGGCCGCTCCAGCGCCTCCCGGGCCCGTCGCTTCTGCTGGTCGAGCGTCTCGGTCCGGATCTGCTCCTGCGTGCGGATCATCCCGCGCAGCAGATCGAGCACCTCGTTGAACGATTCCAGCTCCATCATCTTATCCAGGACCGCACGCATGCGGGCCAGCACGTCGTCGGCCCGCCGCAGCAGGGCCGCGCGGTCCTGCACCGCCCGGCAGGCGGCCGCCAGGGCCGGTAGATCCTGCGCCGAGATGGCGGAGAGGGGGCCGGCGATCTGGCCGACCAGCCGCGTCTCCAGCTCTGGCGAGAGCAGCTGGTTGTTGGCGAACTCGTCGCGGATGTCCCGGAACGCCGCCGCGAGCTCGCCCGTCTCGCCGGCTGCGCGGGCGGTCGCCTCGCCGACGCCCGCCGCCGCCGAGCGATCGTCGTCCGCCGCGCCGGACGCGTCGCCGTCCACAAGCCGACCGCGGGCCTGCGTGAGGTCGGCGATGCAGCTCTCGTACCGCCGCCGCAGGATGATCTCCCGGGCCTCGAGCATCGCCACGAGCGCCTCGGGCGTGACGACGTCGAGCGACCAGGGAACGCTCGACCCTACGTTCGGGCCGCCCGTCAGCGTGCACCCGTCCTGCGCGATCACCGCCAGCTCGAGCTTCTGGCCGGGCACCAGACCGAGCGGCTCGAGGACGACGGTCTCGGCCTCCTCGGCCGGCATGTCCACCTGCGCGGCGCCCGCGCGCACCCTGGCCACCGGCAGCGTCGTCTCCGCGGCGTCGCCCACCTTGAGCCGCACCGCCGCCCCGGCGAGCCCATGGTCGTCGGTGATCATGCCCACGAGCGGCACGCGGGCCCGCGGCGTGACGGCGGTCGACACTCCGTGGAGCCGCATCGACACCTGGGGAGGCTCGTCAGCCAGCGCCGAGACGACGAACGTCACGGGCTCCCTGTTCACGAGGCCGTCGACGTCGGTGAACTGCACGATGACGGTCCGGTCGGCATCGAGCGCGGCGATGCGTCCGACGACGGTGCGAGCGCCGTCCGCGGGCGGCGCCGTGACCGTGGCCAGCCGTTCCTCGTCCGTCGCCCCTGCGGCACCGCCCCCGACGGAAGTGGCGACCATGGTGGCCGCTGCCAGCGGCTTGGTCGAGGTGCACGCGATCTCCACGGCGGAGCCGCGTGGCACCTGCACGACCCGCGCGGGCGGCAGCACCCGCGTCGCGGCCCCAAGGTAGTCGGGGAGCGTCGCCGTGACGGCCAGCTTCTCGAGCGCCGGCGGATCGAGCACCTGCAGCCGCAGGCCCCGCAGCCGCGCGTCGCCGCCGCGCACCTCGAGCTCGACGGTCTCGCCGACGCCCTTGAGGACGTGGCCGAACGATTGGGCGTCGTCGGCGACTCCACCCCGGGTGCCCATCCGGTCGGTCCGCCAGCCGCCGAATCCGCCCGCCGCGCCGCGGCCGCCGCCGGGCTCGGCCCGCCAGCGCAGGTCGACGATCTCGGGAGGGCCGCCCTCGGCCCGCACATGGACGATCACGTCGACGTCGCTGCCCCGCGCGACCTTGCGCACGCCGTCCGAAAACCCCTCGATCTCCATCCGCACCCGCCGCGGCCAGGGCTCGTCGCCCAACAGCGGCAGCCGACGCACCCACAGCCCCGCGATCGCGGGCCGTGCCACCGCCAGCGCCACGATGCTGGCCACCGCGACCGCCGCGGCCATGGCGAGTGCCGTCAGGGCCCTGCGACGGAAGATCCGGTCGGCCTTCACCAGGCTGAGGTGTGCCGCGGCCTCCGCCGTGGTCCGGGCGAGCAGCTCCGGATCGATCTCGTCGGGCGGCTCGTCTGCCAGCTCGATCGCCGTCGACAGGCTGTCCCGAAACGCGGGATGGGACCGCTCGACGACGACCGCCAGGCTCGCGTCGCGGAGCCCCGTCGCCAGCCGCGACCAGAGCTTGCGTTGCAGCAGCACCGCCAGGCCGCACGCGGCCGCGGCCAGGAGCGCCGCCCGCACGAACCGCGGCGGCTCGACCGCCCAGTCGATCAGGAGCGATCCCCAGAAGAAGGCCGCCAGCGCGAGGCAGGCCAGGGCCAGCGACTCCACCCAGATCCAGCGGTGCACCTGCCGGCGCAGGCCCGCGAGCATGCGGCGCAGCGGCTCCATCGTGGCGGCGAGCCGCGCCGGCGGGGAGGTGGCGAGGGGATCGCTGACGGTCGTCACTGCACCGGATCTCCGCACGTCGGGAACGGGTTGAAAGGCATGGTGAAGGATCGGAATCGAACGGAACGCATGGGCACGGCCTGTCGCGGCGGCTCGCTGCGGCTCACGCGAGTTTCGCCAGCCGCCGGATGATCCACTCCACGCAGAGGAGCCCGGCGCCGAGTCCGAGCAGGATACCGTTGAGCCGGCGCTTGAAATCGGCGTCGGCCGAGCCGGTCTCGTACTCGCGGCGCGACCGGTCCTCCAGGGCAGCAGCGAGCCCGCGGGCGTCCTCGGCGGACCAGCCGTCGGCCTCGAGGAACCGGGCCCTGCCTCCCGACAGCGCGGCCAGCTGCTCGAGCATGCCGCGGTCGAGCCGCGGCCGCTCCAGCTCGCGATCCGGCAGCCGCGCCTGGATGCGTCGCGACAGCTTCTCGCCGCTGCCGCCGCCGAGTTCGACGTCGATCCGCCAGGCGCCCTCGCGCGACGCCACGAACGTCCCCTGCAACGTGCCCGGCCGATCCCGTTCGGGCATGAGCGGCACGGTCACCGCGGTGCCGTCGGGCCCGTGGGCCCGGCACTCGCGGACGGCGGCGGCCTCCCCCTCGGGCACGACGAGCCGCACCATCACGTTGGCACCGACGGCGAAGCGGTCGCGGTCCACGAGCAGTCGCGCCCGCTGCGAGCCGCGGAGCAGCCGCCCCTGCGACACGTGCCGCACGAGCTGCGTCACGAATCGCTCGTGCAGGGCGTCGTCCAGCGACCGCAGCCGCCAGGTCTCGCCGCTCCCCATGAAGAAGACGTTTCCCGACCCGTAGAACTGCCCCGCCAGATAGACGGGGTTGGTCTCCGGGCTGCCGGCCCCTCCCGGCCGGGCCGCCCGCGCGTAGACCGTGGCGCCGGGCTTGGGGCCGCCGGAGTCGAAGCAGGAGTACACCCCCTTGAACTCGCTCCAGATGGTCTGGCTGGCGACCCTGCTCGAGGCGAGCCAGAGGAACTCGGCATCCAGGCCGTCGCGCGAGAAGACCAGCGGCATCGGCTCCTCGACGCCTCCCGGGTCGTCCGCCACCAGACGGCCCGTGCGGCGCAGCTCCACCGGGTGCAGGTTGCGGATCACCGTGGTCTGCGGATCGGACAGCCACGTGTCCATGAAGATGCCGCCGGCGACCATGACGAGGCCGCCCGACTCCCGCGACACCCAGTTCTCGAGCCGCGACTGTGCCGCGGCGTCGAGCCGGCGCCAGTCGTAGTCGAAGGCCACCACGACGTCGTATTCGTCCAACGCCTCGGCGGTGCCGGGGAACGTCGCCAGGATCCTGCGCGCGTCCTGGGAGGCTCCCTTCCCCGCCGTGCCGAGGAGCACGTCCACGGCGAAGCTCTTGTCGCGCTCGAGGATGTTCCTCATGAACTGATACTCACGGCTCGGGCCGCCCGCCATCAGCAGCACCTGGGTGACGCGGTCCACGACCTCGACCTCCGCCACCTGACGGTCATCGGCCGGCGTCCGATCGGCGGCCGGGGGGACGACCCGCACCACCAGATCCCGCCGTCCCGGAGCAGTCAGCCCGGGCACGTCGAACCGCACGGCCACCATCTCGCCGCCGCCGCCGAGCACCGCCTCGGCGGTGTCGATGACGCGGCCCGCGGCGGCCGCGGGGCCGCGGTCATTGCCGCCGTCGTCAGCCTGCAGTTCGGCCAGTTCGACCCGCACCGTCTGACCGGCCAGCCCCTGCGACTGCAGGTAGCCGGTCACCGCAAAACGATCGCCCGGAAACACCCGCGACGGCACGATGACGTCCGCCACCCGCACGTTCGCAGGCAGCCGGTCCGACCCGACGCCCAGCGGAAACACCGGGACGCCGGCCTTCCCGAGCGCGACCACCGCCGACGCCGGATCGATGCCCGCGTTGTTCGCCCCGTCGGTCAGCACGATCACACCGGCGAGCGCTCCCGCCGGCTCGTGATCGAGCACGCGGGCCAGCGCCTCGCCGAGCCGCGTCTCGTAGCCGCGGGCGCTCAGCCGCGTCGCCCACTCACCATCGGCAGGGGCCCCGGCGGCATCGGCCGCGGTCCCGTCGGCGGTGCCTGAATCCGGCGGGACGATCACCGCCACGGCGTCGGCCGTCGGCAGCACGACGAGCGGCTCCGCGTCGGCATCGAACCGCCACACCGACACCTCGTGCTGCGGCGCGAGGGCGGCGAGCAGGCCGCCCCCCCGAAGCACGTCGACGGCTCGCTCCGCGCGGGTCGCAGGCTCGGCGTGGGAACCGGCAGGGGCTTCCGGCGGCGCACTGGCCGGCATCACAGCCGGCGCACTGGCCGGCGCGACACGCGGCGCGGCCTCGTCGCGCAGCGTCATGCTGGCGCTTGAATCGACGAGCACCGCCACCCGCGACGGAAACACGATCTCGTGCTCGGCGGTCCGCTCGAAATCGAGGTAGGCTGCGACGAGCGCCGCCACGGCGGCGAGCCGCAGAGCCGCCAGGAACAGGCCCACGCCGCGGGGCAGTTCGGCCGCGTCACGCCGGTACATCCAGACGATGAAGCTCGCCAACGCCGCGACCGCCAGCACCAGCGCCGGCATCTGCCACCACTGCGAAAAGCCTTCGATCAGCCCGCTCGTGATGCGGTGCCGCACGCTCTCGGTGGCGGCAAGCAGGCAGCACGCGGTGGATGGCATAGGGGGCATGGGATCGAGGCGGACGGCGGGTGGCCCGCGTCACGAGGCGGCCGGCCGGCGGCCTGAGGAATGGTAGCTGGCGGAGAACGAGAGCAGCTGTTCGAGGATCAGCACGGCCGCCAGCAGCAGCAGCAGCGGCTTCGCGAGGGGCACACCCGCCACGGACGTGGTGTCGGGCTGGAGCGATTCGGCGCGCTCGTATCTGTAGTCCACGCCCGCCAGCTCGCGATCGAGCCGGTCGCGGCCCATGCATTCGATCTGGCCCTCCTCGGCGGCGACGTTGACGGCGAAGGCCCGCTCCCGCTCCGTGCCGTCCAGCCGCCGCCAGCGTGCCGTGTAGCTCCCCGCCGTCTCCGTGGCCGGCAGCGACGCCTCCGCAGCGGTGGCCGTCACGACCGCCGTCTGATGGACGATCGCCCCCTCCGGCGGCACCGAGAAGTCGACCTCGATCTCGTCGATCGTCGGGTCGAGCCGCACGGCGACCGGGTCGCCGACCTCGAGCGACTCCGCGCGGCGGCGGCTCCTCGCCAGGTGGCTCTCGAGTTCGAGCATCACCACGACCCAGCTGGGATTGCCGCGGGACCAGTTGTTCCACACGGGCGCCGCGGTGGTGAGCACCGCCACGACCAGGCCGTCGCCGAACGGCCGCTCCACCATGAGCGGCGCGCCCGTCCGCAGCGACAACAGCCGGCGCACCCCCCCGGCGCTCGCAGGGTCGAAGCCCCGCTCCACAGCCATGAACCGCTCGATCCGCACCGCGTCGAGCAGCGGGTTCCGCTGGCCGGACAGCACCGCCACCACGGGATGCTCCTCGACGGCCACGTCGGGCACGGCGGCGCCCTGATCCTCGAGGAGGTCGACCGCCCCCGCCAACGGCACGGGGAAGATGCCCTCGCCGCCACGATGCAGCGCCCGATTCACGAACTCGGGATTCGTGCGCGGGCCCGTGAAGAACACCACGCCGCCCCCGTTTCTGGCGAACGCCTCGACCGCGGCGATCTCCTGCGGGTCGAGCCGCTCCGGGTCGAGGATCCAGATGCAGGCGAACGAGGCGAGGTCGAGCGTGACGAGGCTCCGCGGCGGCTCGATCCGCGGCCGCAGTCCCGTGGGCGCGCCGCCGCCGGGGGCCAGGGCCGCCGCTGCGTAGAACGCATCCCCCGCGCGGGCCCCGCCCCGCGGGTCGCCGTCGACGAGCAGCACGTCGACGCGATCGACCACGTCGATGGCCGCGGTCCGCACGTTGTCGGCCGTGACGGCGTCGGCGGCAATCCGCGCCTCGACCACGTGACCGCCGGGCTTGACGAACCGCGCCTCGAAACGCTGGACTCCGAGTCCGCCGGGAGGGATCTCCGCGATCCGCGCGCCGGGCCGGGCCAGCCCGTCCTCGCGCAGATCGACGGCCACGTCGCGGACCGGACGGTCGCCGTTGTTGCGGACCGCGACCTCCAGCGGCACGAGCACTCCCGTGGCGGGCACGCCCCCGACCATCTCCAGCCGTTCGACCGTGAGGTTCCCCGGCACCCTGCCGAGGCCGGCGGAGCAGTCGATGAGCCGCAGCTCGCAGCCCGCATCGGCGAGCTGCCTGAGGAGGCGGGCGATCTCGTCGGCGGCCTTCCAATCCTTGGCGCGAAAGTCGCTGACGATCCAGATGACGTTCGTCGCGCCGCTGCCTCCGCCGAGCAGCTCGGCCGTCGCCGCGAGGCCGCCGCGCGGGCCGGCCTGCCCCTCCGTGGTCGTGAACCCGGCCAGCTCCTCGCGCACCCGCTGCACGTGGCGGGGCGTCACCACCTCCAGCGGCACGTCGAACCCGCCCCGGACCGCCGGACCGCCCCCCTGCCCTTCCCGTGCGAACGCCTGGAACCTGCCAACGGCCAGCTCCTGCCGCCCACGGGCCGCCGCGAGCTCGTCGCAGATCCGCCCGATCACCAGGCGGCCCCGGTCGAACGCCGACACGCCCCCGATGCCGCCGTCGTCGGCCGAGAGGTCCTGCATGGAGAAGCTGTCGTCGAGCAGCACCACGTGCGCCGTGCGGCCGCCGCCGAGCATGTGGCCGAGCGCCGCCTTCCAGCGGGGCTGCGCCAGCGCCAGCACGATGCCGAGCACCGCCGCCACCCGCAGCGCCAGGAGCAACAGCTGCTTGAGCAGCACCCGCGTGCGGTACTTCCGCTGGCTGGCCAGCAGGAATTCCATCGCCGCCCAGGGCACCTTGCGGTGCCGCAGCAGGTTGATGAGGTGGATGACGACGGGCGCCGCCGCCAGGGGCAGTCCCCACCACAGCAGCGGAAGGAAGTCGAACGTCGGCATGGCCACCCCTAGACCGCCATGCTGGCGCGACGTGAGAGAAACTTGACGAGTGCCCCGTCGACCGGTTCACCGGTGCGGATCAGCGAATAGTCGCAGCGGGCCGCCGCGGATCGGGCCCGCACCTCGGTCAGGAAGCCGCCCACGGCCTCCAGGTAGCCCGCCCGCAGGGCCCGCGGATTGCAGGCGATCGCCTCGGGCAGCTCGAGCCCCTCGAAGCGGGTCGGCCCCTCGAACGGGAAGTCGATCTCGTCGTCGTCCATCACGTGGAGCAGCACGAGGTCGTGCCCCCGCTTCCGCAGCAGCTGCATCCCCTGAAACACGCCCTCGCGGTCGCCGAGCATGTCGGAGATCACCACCACCATGCCGCGCCGCGGCAGCGTTTCGGCCAGCGCGCGCAGCACCGGGAGGAAGGCCGTCTGCCGGCCCCCGCGCGGCGTCTCGAGCACCTCGACGACGCTGGCCAGGTGCGACCGCTTCGTCCGCGCCGGCACGCTCGCGCGCAGCCGGTCGTCAAACACCGCGCAGCCCACGGCGTCGCCGTGCGACAGCGCCAGCCATGCCAGGCTCGCGGCGAGCGTGGCCGCGTAGTCGTACTTGCCGAGCGGCCCCGAGCGGTAGTCCATGCTGGCCGAGCCGTCCACCAGCAGCGTGAGCCGCAGGTTCGTCTCCTCCTCGAACTCCTTGACGTAGAGCCGGTCCTGCCGGCCCCACACCTTCCAGTCGACGCGGCGCAGGTCGTCGCCGCGCACGTACTCGCGGTGCTGGAGGAACTCCACCGACTGCCCCTTGTAGGGGCTCTTGTGGAGGCCCGCGAGCACGCCCTCGACGACGGCCCGCGCCCGCAGCTCGAGCCGCGCGATCCGCGCGATCGCCTCAGGATGCAAATATCGTCTGGAACCGGGCGTCACGGGTGAGCTCGTCCTCTCTGGCCGGGGTCGTGTCGATGATCCGCTGGATGATGGTGTCGGGCGTGACGCCCTCGCTCTCGGCGGCGAAGCCCACGACGATGCGGTGCCGCAGCGCCGGCGCGGCCAGCGCCTGGATGTCTTCGACGGTCACGTGGCTGCGGCCCTGCAGCAGCGCCCGCGCCTTCGCGCCGATGATGAGGAACTGCACGGCCCGCGGGCCGGCGCCCCAGGCGAGCTGGTCGGAGACGAACTCGGGCGTGCCCGGCTCGCCCGCCCGCGTCTGCCGCACGATCGCCAGCGCGTACCGCAGGAGGTGGTCGCTCACAGGCACGCCGCGCACCGCCTGCTGCAGCGCCACGATGTCCGCCGCCGACAGCACCGGCCGCGGCTCCTCGGTCGGCAGGCCGGTGGTCCGCCGGGCGATCTCGAACTCCTCATGGAAGCTCGGATACCGCACGAACACCTTGAACATGAAGCGGTCCTGCTGGGCCTCCGGGAGCGGGTAGGTGCCCTCTTGCTCGATCGGATTCTGCGTCGCCAGCACGAAGAACGGATCGACGAGCCGGTGCCGCACGCGGCCGACGCTGACCTGCCGCTCCTGCATCGCCTCCAAGAGGGCGGCCTGCGTCTTGGGCGGCGTGCGGTTGATCTCGTCGGCCAGCACCACGTTGGCGAAGAGCGGACCCTCGAGAAACCGCAGCTGCCTCGCGCCCGTCGCCTTGTCCTCCTCGAGCACGTCGGTGCCGATGATGTCGGCGGGCATGAGGTCGGGCGTGAACTGGATGCGGCTGAACGAGAGGTCGAGGCTCTTCGCCAGCGTGCTGATCAGCAGCGTCTTGGCCAGCCCGGGAACGCCCTCGAGCAGGCAGTGGCCGCGGCTGAACAGGCAGATCAACAGCTCCTCGATCACCTGGTGCTGCCCCACGATCACCCGCGAGAGCTGATCGAGGATGCGGTCGTGGGCCTCGTGGAGGCGGGCGACCGCAGAGGCGTCGGGGGGGCTGGACGTCATGGGTTCTCCAGTGGGGTGCCTGTGTGGGGACGTGCTCTGGAAGCCGTGGTCTGGAAGTCGTGATATGGGAGTCGCGTCGGCCATGCCCGGCGGTCCGACGCGGCGGCCTCCGGCCAGCCCGGCCACGGCTGCCGACGCCGGCTCGCGGCGTCGGGTCAACGCTGGTAGATGGGAAGCGTTCCCCGGTCGAGCTGCAGGATGGTGAGGTTCGTGGCGGTAGTGTAGACGGGACCGATGTAGCCCTGCGGCCAGGAGACGCCGTCGCGGTCGTTCTGGGCCTCCGACACGAGCCGCTCCTCGATCTGCCTCCTGTAGGTGGCCCACTTCTCGCCTCCTTCGCGGTACATGACCTGCGCGTAGTAGAAGTGGGCGTAGTGCCAGTGGCCGAACCCGTTGTTGGCGATGTTGCCGAGGTGCTTCTCCGCATAATCGAGCATCCGGGGCACGTGGGTGTCGTCGTACTCCCCGGCGTTGAACAGGCAGGCGATCGCCGCGGCGGAGATAGCCGGCCGGCCGCCGCCCCCCTTGGAGCTGTACTGCACGCCGCCGTCGGCCATCGTGCACTTGTGGATGTAGCCGATCGCCTTGTCGATGATCTCCCGCGGCACGGCGATGCCGGCGTTGCGGCATCCCCGCAGCCCCTGCACCTGCGTGATGGTTGTGGATCCCTCGTCGAAGTTGTTGCCGTCCTTCGCGCTGACGTAACCCCAGCCGCCATCCGACGTCTGCGCCCTGCCGGAAAACTCCACGGCCTTGTCGAGCACGCGGACGAGCTCCTCACGCCGCCGCTCATCCTCCTCCTCGCCGAGCACCTGCGAGAGGAAGAGCATCGAGAAGCCGTGGCCGTAGGTGTAGCGGTCGTCCCCCTTCGGATCGCCGATCAGGCCGTTGGGCCGGGAGCGGCTCACCAAATAGTCGACGGCCTGACGGACGGCCTCCGCATAGCGGCCCTGCGTGGTCGTCGACCCCTCCATGATCAGCGCCGTGCCGGCCAGCGCCGTCATGGCGGTGGGATACCGGCCCTCGTTGGCCGCCCAGCTGCCGCGCCGCGACTGCTTGCGGGTGAGCCAATCGAGCCCCTTGGCCACGACGAGGTCGACCTTCTCCTCGGACGGCGCCGCCCGCAGGGGTGCGGCACAGACCGCGACGGCGGCCAGCGCCGCGATGCCGACGCGGAAGGCCGCGCGGACGGGTGCCGGCGGCAGGCGGAGCGAGTGGGATGGCATGGGCGACCGAGAGGCTTTCGAGAACGACTCAGAAACGGAACGGCAGCGCGATCGCCTTCTTGATCCAGTATTCGATGTCGAGCACCGAATCGGCGGCCGTCGCGGGCGGCGTCGTCGCCTGGAACGGCGGCCGCGGCGCCGTGGGCTGTCCGGTGAATTCGAGCTGCAGATCGGGCGCGTCGCGGCCGCCGTGGGAGAACGAGATGGTGTGGCCGTCAGGATCGCCGCTGATGCTGCACCCCAGCATCATCGTATCAGGCCGCGTCGGCGTGCGGCCGCTGAAGCGGTCGTCGACGAACACCGCCTGGCCCGTCCGCTTGTCGATGCACAGCAGGCTCAGCCGCGGCCGTTCGGGCTCGCGGGCCGGCTGGATCGACCGCGCGAAGAGCATCACGGGCAGCTCCGAGGCCTGGTACCGCTGGAGCGAATGCCGCAGGATTGTCACCGGCACCGGCCAGAGCATGTCGCCGGTGTCGCGGGCAACCGCCCAGATCGACCCCGTGGTCACCTGGGGCAGCTCGCGGCCCGGCATTCCCGGCAGCGGACCGACGGCCCCGATCCGCTCGAGCTGCTTCTGTTCCTCGGCCGTCTCGGCACGGCCCACCAGCACCAGGTAGCGGTCGCGCCAGGGCATCACCTGGACGTGCTGCATGCCGGCGGGCATGTCGGCGAGCCGCACGCGAAACACCACCCGCTCCCCCTCGACGTCCAGCAGCGTGAGATCCCCCGACGGCTCGACGACCGCCAGCCGATCCGGGCCGGCCTCCGCCGTCCGCGATTCTCCCGGAAAGTCGCCCAGCGGCCGCCGGTCGCCGGTGAACGGATCGCAGACCTCCAGCCGCACACGGCGGGCCCAGGCCTCGCCGGCCCCGGCTTCGACCGGCCGCGCCGCCACGATCCGCCGACCGCTGCTGGCCAGCCGCTGCTCCACGGGCGGAATGTCGAGCGTCCGCAGCACACGGCCATCCGCCATGGAGATCACCGCGGCCTGCCGTCCGTCGGGCGGGCAGACCACCAGCACCTCGTCGTCGCCGATCAGCTCGCTGCCCGGCGGAATCCGCTGCCGCTCCCAGATCACCCCGCCGGTCCGCGGGTCGTGCAGGCGGAGCGACCGGTCCACGAGCAGCGGCACGCCCGTGCATCGCGCCCGGCCGCACTGCATCGCCAGCCGCCGCGTGTCGTCGTCTGCGGCCCTCGGCTCGGAGATGCGGGCCCCGAGGGGAACCGAGCCGTCCCGCGCGGCGCGGCCGGCACCCACATTCATCACGAACCCGGCGGCCCGCGCGTCGGCCGATGTGTCGGACGGCTCGGACGCCATCCACAGGCTGCGATTCCTCGGGGCAGCGGGTCCGCCGGCCGCGGCGGCCTGCCCGATCGCCCGGGGCTGCCCCGACACGTCGAACGCGGCGAGCGAGCCACCGGCACGCACAAACACGACCCGGCCGAGCAGCGAGGCCTCGTCCATGCCGGCGGGCTGGAACATCGGCAGCTGCCGCGCCGCGTCCTGCCGTGTCTTCGCGCCGAACGGCTCTCCCAACTGGCGGCCGAAGCCGTCCGTGGCGACGATGCCTCCCTGCTGATGGAGGTCGAAGGCGAGCTCGAGCCCCGGCAGGAACGAGTCGGCCCCCGCCGCCACGGGAATGTTCATCAGCCGCGACCGCATGAACCGCAGCTCCTGGCCGGCGTCGGCCCGCGTCGACGCGGTCACCGACACCCGCAGGCCCGCGCCGCGGCGCTGCATAACCCTGCCGATGGGCCACTCGGCCCCGGCGGCGGCGTCGGCCTCGCCGGCTCCCGTGCGGACGGTGCCCAGCAACGCCACGGCGTACTCCCGATCGGCCGGCAGCCCCACGCGGGCGAGATCGAGCAGCAGGAAGTCACGGGCGATGATCAGGTCGCGACGCTCGTCTCCGGGAGCCGCGGCCTCGATCTCCGCGCCGAGCATCTCGACGAGCCGGCGACGGGCGGCGCGGGCGGCATCGTGACGCCCGAACTGCTCGATGGCGTCGCGGAGGCCGGCGAGACGGTCATCACGGGCGGCGTCCCGCGGACCGCCGCCCACGGCCGGTGACGCGGCGGCCGCACACTGCTCCGCGACGAACGCGTCGAGTTCCCTGCGGAGGGGCGGCTCGGCCTTGGCGAACAGGTCGGCCAGCCGGCCCTGCAGCCACCGCTGCGGCGCCACGGCCAGATGCGGGTCGGCACCGTCGCTCACGAGCAGCGCCGCCGCGGGCTCCGGGCCGGCACCGTCGACCGCCTCGTCGGCGGGACGCGTCAGGAGTCCGCGGGCCGCCTCCCAGGCCTGCGGCATGTCGCCGAGCCGCATGAAGCCGTCCACTGCCGTCCGCAGCACCGTCGCCGCATCCCGCGGCGAGCCGCTCAGCGCGACGGCCTCGCGCCATAGACCTGCAGCACGGGCGAAGTCCTGCTCCAGGGCGAATCGCAGGGCGTCCGCGACCATCGAGGCGGGCACCCGCGCCGGCTGCGCGGCATGGGCGGCCCGCACCTTCGCGATCCCGTCGGCGATGTCACCCCGGTCGAGCTGGAGTTGGCCGCGCCACAGCATCGCCCATGCGTCTCCGGCGTCCGCTTTGAGCGCCGTCTCGATCCGCGCGTCGAGCGGCGCCGACTGGTGGAACACGTCGAGCGAATCGACGCCCTGCGAAATCACCTCGCCGCGGTAGGCCATGAGGTTGCCCGGAACGGCGTTGCCACGCGCGGCGGACCGGCCCGCGATCCGGCCGTCGGCGAGATCGATCTCCACGACCTCCGGGGTGTCGAGCGGCAGGAACAGCCGCTGCGAGGAGAGGATGCCCCGCCCGCTCGCGCTGCCGTGATCGCCCTCCAGCGGCCGATGCCAGACGACGTTGCCGGTGCCCAAGTCGAGCGCTTCCACGCCGGTGCGACCCACCACGATCACGCGGCCGTCGACGGCGCCGGCGACGAACAGCCGTTCCTTCCGCGGCGCCTTCCAGGCGAGCTCCCCGCGGCGCAGGTCCAGGCAGTGCAGGTCGGGCGATTCGGCCGGCGCGAGCAGCGCGCGGCCCTCGTGCAGGATCGGCGTCGAGTCGAGCCACCGTGCGTGCGCCGTCTCGCGCCCGATGACGAGGTTGCCCGGCATCCGCCCGGCCACCGGCACGTTGCCGCGCCGCATGCGGATGCCGTTGGGCAGCACGACGGCGTCGCCCTGGGCAGCCTGGGGGTAGTCGTAGGCCCAGAGGAGCGTGCGGGTCGCGAGATCGACGGCGACGACCGCGCCGGCGCCGGTGGGGCAGACGAGCACGCCATCGGCCAGCGCCGGCGACAGCCCCGCGAGCCGCCGTCCGCTGCTGTCGCGGCTGTCGACCGCACGGTCCTCGTCCACCTCCGCGAGCGGCTGCGACCAGGCGACGCGGCCGGTGGCCCCGTCGAGCACGTCGAGCCGGATCTCCCCCTTCTCCTCGACGAGCACGTACAGTTCGTCCCCGACCGGCAGAGGCGCGCCGAGGAACCATGCGGCGCCCGTCGCCCCGCCCGGCCCGACCCGCGGCGCCGGCTCCTCCCCGCGCACGGGCAGCCGCCACCGCAGGCTCCCTCGGCCACGCAGGTCGTATGCGGAGAGCGTGTTGCCCCCCTTCCATCCCCCCACGGCGTTGGGCCCCAGCATTCCCGGCAGTCCCCCGCGGCCCACGGCGGCGGCCGACGACACGGCGTCGGGGTGGCTCTCGACGGCAAACACACAGCGGCCGTCACTGGAGAGCGTGCCACTGGTGGCGTCTTCGAACACGCTGCTGAACGAGCCCGGCGCGTCGGCATCGCCGCGTTCCGCGGCGCCGTCCGCGGCGGCGGCCGACGCCGCGGACACCCCCGGCTGCAGCCAGATCCGCTTGCCGGTCTCGAAGTCGACGGCGAGCAGTCCCATCGTGGTGTGCAGCACGACCGTGCCGTCGACGGCGAGGGACGAGCCGACGGGCAGAATCGGCGTCTCCTGATCGGCGGCCAGCCGGCGTCGTGCCTCCAGAAGCCGGGCCTCCTCGGGATGGCGGGCCAGGGGCACGCGGTAGCGCGGCACGAGCAGCGGCCGCGAAACGGCGGCGATCCCGTTGCGGCTTGCTTCACCCCGGTGCATCGGCCACTCGCCGCCGTGGCCGCCGGCCCCGCCGCGGCCGGTACCCACGAGACCGGTCAGCCAGTCCAGGCCTCCTCCCGGCGAAAACGCGACGTTCACGTCCTTGCCGCCCAGCCGCACCACCGTGCGGCCCCCCTTCGCAGCCTTTTCAATGATTCCAGCCGCTGCCGCCCGGTCACCGGCCCGCAGCCACGCGGTCGCCCGCATCACCGAGAGCGTGGGCTCGAAACCGGCGGCGTCGTCCGCGGCGGCAAGACGGTCGAGCCAGGCAGCCGCGGCCAGCGGCTGGTTCGCCTCGAGGGCTTCGATGGCCGACAGCAGCGTCGCCCGCCGACCTGCGGGCGTGTGGGACCAGCGACGGGCGACGGCGACAACGCCGGCGGAGTCGTTCGCAGCGATCGCCTGCTCCAGCAGGCGGTCGGCCCGCGCCCGAAACTGGAGCTCGTAGGCCTCACGGCCCGCTGCGGGCAACGATCCGATCAGGCGGCCGGCCTCGGACTTGATGCTCTGCCACGTCCGCTGCTGCCGGTCGATGCGAGAGAAGGCGTCGCGGTCGGCGGTCAGGATCTCGTCGAGCAGCGTCGCTGCATCGCTCCACCGCTGCTCTGCCACCAGCCGTCTGGCCCGATCGAGCTGCCGCTCGCGGAGCCGATCCCCCGGAAAGCCGATGCCACCGTCGGCATCGGCATCGTTCTGGGGCGACTCTTTCTCGTCGGCATCGTCGGCCGCACGGGCGGCTCGGCTGAGGGGAGAATTCGACACCGTGAGACAGATCGCCAGCGCGAGCCCCGCCGCTAACGCAAGCAACGCAGGAGGCGTCGCGGCGGTCGCCAGACTGCACGAGCCCCCTGGCCGACAGGACCGCCGCCGCGACGAGGACGTGTGGCGCGGTGGAGCCACCACGTTCGGGCCGGACGTCGACCGTGAAAACCGACCCGATTTCATTCGCTGTTCACCCGGTGGCGGCCTCGCGGCAGGGAGGGCTGCGGGCCCTCCGGATACGTCCACGGCCGGAGGCCGGCCGCCCCGCCGGCCCGCCAGATCCCTGTCCAGATCCCTGTCTCAAGCATCGTATCACACCCCCGGATTTCGGCCTGCGGCATGCCCTGCGCCGGCCCGAAAACCATGCAGGACAGCCTGTTTTCCTCGGCTCGAGCCGCGGCGGCACTGGTTTCAAGCCGGAAACCGCCGTTTTTCGGGTTGCATTTTCATTCCCAGAGTCTCTAATCAGCCCGCTTTCGGCACTCTGGTGCCGGGCTCCGGTACGCGGTGGGGTATTGCCGCACACAATTTTTCGACCCTTGGGAGGTAGTGGAAATGGCGAAGAAGTCGGGAAGCAAGCCCATGACGAAGACCGAGATCATGCGGAGCATCTCGGAGACGACCGGTCTGCAGAAGAAGGACGTCGTCGCGGTGATGGAGGCGCTCACGGACGAGATTCAAAAGTCCCTGAAGGGCTCGGGGATCGGCGTGTTCTCAATCCCCGGTCTCGTGAAGATCGAGCGCCGCAAGGTGCCGGCCCGCCCCGCTCAGAAGGGTGTGAAGAACCCCTTCACCGGTGAGCTGCAGGATCGTCCCGCCAAGCCGGCCAGCGTGAAGGTCCGCGTGCGGGCCCTCAAGAACCTCAAGGCGATGGTTTCGCACTGATCCGCTTGGAGTCCGTTCGGGCTCGGTGGCCGGCACATGTGCCCGCCCGCCCGACTCGGACGGCAGTGCGTTCTTTCGTCGGCGATACAGGCGGGCGGTGCCTCCGGGCACCGCCCGTTTTTTTGCCGACTTTTTTGTTTGCCGACGTTGTCGCCGACGCGGGCAGGCCTCCGTCGGCCCCCGCGGGCGTCGTCACCCTCCCGCTCACACCGAGAACGTGGACAGGGCGGGCAGGACGAGAAAGTGGACAGGGCCGGAATCGAACCGGCGACACACGGATTTTCAGTCCGTTGCTCTACCAACTGAGCTACCTGTCCAGCGTCTTCCAGGCTCTTTCCTAGGCCGCAAAGCCGGCCCTGTCAACGCTCGGGCCCGACGAGCGGACCAGAGGACTTCCCGCGACTTCGCCACCGGCCCAGTGCCGCGTGTGCCTGCCACGCGAGCGCGACCCCGAACGCCCCCCACCCCGGTATCGCGCCGCCGGGGACGCCCGCTGGCCACACCCTCCGGCAGGCCACCGCGACCAGCCCGCCGATGACCGCCGCGAGGGCGACGCACCGCGCGCTCGTGATGGCGAGGCCGCCGATCGCTCCCACGACCGCCGCCGCGCCGCCCGGTCGAGCCGAGGCCGCCTCCGGGCCCGGCCGATGGCGGGAAGCCAGCGGCCGCAGCCCCCACCACGTCTCCTCCGCCTCAGATCCGCTGCCGCGTGTCGTCTGGTGGCCGGCCTGCGAGGAATCGCCCGCTCCATCGATGCTCGACCCCGTCGACAGGATCGGTCCGCCCGCCGCAGCCGGCACGCCGCCGACCGCGGCCGACCGCTTCCCGGCCCGCGACATCGCCACCGGCTGCCGCGGAATCCACGGCCGTAGGCGATCGATCACAGCTTCAGCCGACTGGAGGCGGCTGCCGGAATCCTTCTCCATCATCGCCTCGACCACCTTGCACAGCTTCTTGTCCACGCCCGGCCGCAGCTGCAGGATCGGCCGCGGCTGCTCGGCAAGCTGTCGCTTCGCCTTCTCCTGGCGGCTGCCGCCGTGGAACGGCGGCTCGCCCGTGAGCGTGAAGTAGAGCGTGCAGCCCAGGGCGTAGATGTCCGCCTGCGGACCGACCGCGTCGGGCGCCCGGATCTGCTCCGGCGCCATGTAATCCATCGTGCCGACGACCCGCCCCAGCCGCGTCGACTCCTCCTCGAACACCGAGCCGGCCAGCCCCAGGTCGAGCAGCTTCACGCGACCGTCCGGCGTGACGAGGAGGTTGGACGGCTTGACGTCACGATGGACGAGGCCTTGGCCGTGCGCGTAGGCCAGGCCCTCCGCCGCCTGCGCGATCACCGAGGCCGCCGCGGCTTCATCGAGCGGGCCGTGCCGCAGCACCTGGCGGCGCAGGTCGAGGCCCTCGATCAGCTCGGTGACGAGGTAGTAGACCTTGCCGTCGTGCCCCGCATCGAGCGCCCGCACGAGGTGCGCGTGATCGAGCCGGGCCAGCATGCGAATCTCCCGCTGAAAGGCCGCCTCCGCCTGCGGCGTCGACTTCGAGCGGGGCAGGACCTTGATCGCCACCATCCTGCCCATCAGCGCATGGCGGGCACGGAACACCTGCCCCATCCCGCCGCGGCCCAATTCGTCGAGGATCTCGTACTGGCCGAGGCTGAGCTTGCTCCGCCCCGCCAGCAATTGGTCGGCCTGGAACCGGGTCAGCCCGCCCTGCTGAACGAGAAGCGTCGCGCACGCGGCGTCCCAGCCGCGGTGGTCGGTTCGGAGGGGAGCGTCGCGCTGGCCCGCGACCTGCTTCTCGCACGACTCGAGCTGCGCAGCGGTGACCAGCCCGCTGGCCACCGCCGTATCGCGAAACCGCCGTGCCGGCTTGCTGCTGCCTGCGGAGCCCGGCGACGGATCGGACGGCGGTGCCATGTGCGGGGACTTCCATCCGGGAAGATGCGGGCTTTCCCGCGGATCAGCCGCGGAGAAAACAGGAAGGGGCGAACCGTTCCACGACCCGTCAGGAGTCTACCTCCGGCCGCCGCGCACGGGAGCGGCCCCGTGCAGGGCCGTCGAGCGGCAGGCTCGGAAACCGTGCGGCCCATGCCGCCGGACATGCAGCGGCGACCGTGGTGGCCCGGCCCGTGGCGGGATGGTCGAAGGACAGCCGCAGGGCGTGCAGGGCGATGGCTGTGCGGGTGTCCCCCAGGAAGGGCAGCCTCGCTCCGTAGCCGCGATCACCCACGATCGGGCAGCCGTGGCCGGCAAGCTGCGCCCGCAACTGATGCCGGCGGCCGGTGGACGGCTCGAGTTCCACCAGCGAAACCTCGCCGGCGCGGTGCACCACGCGAGCCCTCACATGGCACGACTCGCCGTCTGCTCCATTGCGCCCGGCCGGCGCCGTCGTCGGGCCGTCGTCGTCGTCGACGATGTCTTCAGGAACGTCGTCCTCCGCGCCGGGGGCCGGCCGCGTTCCCACATGGGGGCCGCGCTGCAGCCGCGAACGCCGCTCCTGATCGCATCGCTCAATCCGGTCGTGCCAGTCGACCCACTGGCCCAGCGGCGCCGGGAACCGCCCCTCGACGACGGCCGTGTAGACCTTCGCGACCTGCCGCTCGCGGAACTGCCGCGACAGGTCGGCCGCGGCGGCACGGGTCTTCGCCAACAGCAGGACTCCCGACACCGGTGCGTCGAGCCTGCTCACAACGCCGAGGAAATCGCCCGCGGGCAGCGTGCTCCGCAGGATGCTGTACACGCTCAGGACTCCCGCCGGCGCGTTGACAGTCGGCAGTCCGGCCGGCTTGACAACCGCCAGCAGCTGCTCGTCCTCCAGGACCACGTCCAGATGCGGTAGGCTCGTGCCCATGCCTCCAGATTCGCCTCAGCGCATCGTGCTTGCAAGCGGCTCCCCCCGCCGCCGACAGATCGCCCTGGCCGAGGGCTGGAACGTCCAGATCCTGCCGCCCCCCGCGTCAGCCGAGGCCGAGGCGGCCCCCCGGCAGCCGCGGGAGACGCTCGAGGACTACGTCCTGCGAATGGCCCGCACGAAAGGGGAGGCCGTGGCCGCGACCGGCGTCACCGACCTCATTCTCGCCTGCGACACGCTCAGCGAGGTCGACGGCCACGCCCTCGGCAAGCCCCGCGATCGTGCAGACGCGCACAGGATGCTCGCCGCGCTTTCCGGCCGCACCCACAGGGTGCTGACGGGAGTGTGGCTGCGGCCCTGTTGCAAGGGCGGGTTCGAGGGCGGCCCGCGGCCCGCTCTCGAGGCCGTCGAGGAGAGCCTCCTCGAGATGGGTCCGTTGTCGGACGATTTTCTCGGCTGGTATCTCGAGAGCGGCCTGTGGCGAGGCAAGGCGGGGGCGTGCGGCTTCCAGGACGAGCGACTGCCCCTGCGAGTCGTCAGCGGCAGCGAATCCAACGTGGTTGGGCTGCCGCTGGAAAGGGTCCGCAGCCTGATCGCCGCTCTCGACGGCTGACTCGCGCCGCCGTCGCGGCCCAGGAACACGCTGCCTGAGAACACGCTGCCCGGAAACACGCGGCCACAAAAAAACCGACCCGCGGGGCTGTTGGCCCCACGGGTCGGTCGAAGAAAAATCCGGCGATACCTACTCTCGCGCTTGTGGCACTACCATCGGCTCTGAAAGCTTAACTACCGTGTTCGGGATGGGAACGGGTGTGACCTTTCAGATATGTTCACCGGAAAGTTTCCGTCGCCGCTCTCGCGGCGTGTATTGCCCCCCGGCTTTCACCGAGGGAGGTCGTGGTAATCAGCATGCTTCGCTCCGGAAGCACTCGATACGAGTGGTCAAGCATTCGTCCGTTAGTACCGGTTAGCTAAGTGCATTGCTGCACGTACACATCCGGCCTATCAACCTGGTCGTCTTCCAGGGGACTTTCGGGTTAAACCCTACGAAACCTCATCTTGGGGCGGGCTTCACGCTTATATGCTTTCAGCGTTTATCCGTTCCGTTCATAGCTATCCAGCCGTGCCGCTAGCGCGACAACTGGGACACCAGAGGAACGTCCTTCCAAATCCTCTCGTACTAAAGAA
>Ga0209401_1000017_pt1 | contig 137537 bp, 142 predicted proteins | sample M_140807_MF_Meta_FD_187318 | JGI IMG/M metagenome (GOLD analysis project Ga0209401, IMG submission 187318) | Freshwater microbial communities from Lake Montjoie, Canada to study carbon cycling - M_140807_MF_MetaG (SPAdes) (version 2) | ecosystem: Environmental > Aquatic > Freshwater > Lake...
CCTGCAAACCTTGAATACCTTGAATACCTTGAACGCTAGTGCCTGTAGTACCTTGAATACCTTGAATACCTTGAACGCTAGTGCCTGTAGTACCTTGAATACCTTGAATAGATGCACCATTTGTACCTTGTAAACCTTGAGTACCTTGAATACCTTGTATGCTTGCACCGGTTGTACCTTGAAATCCTGTTGTACCCTGTGTGCCCGTTGTACCTTGTAGTCCTTGGGTTCCTTGGGCTCCTGTTGTACCCTGTGTGCCAGCGCCTTGAAGCCCTTGTAGTCCTTGAAGCCCTTGTAGTCCAGTTATGCCTTGGATACCTTGCGAGCCAGTTGTTCCTTGGGCTCCAACTGGACTTATAGAATCAAGTGAGCCGTCACCCTTTACATACTGAGCAGAAGTTCCACCTTGAGTGATGAACTTATCGGCGTTGATTAGCTGAAAATAGTCAATGGAGTTTGTTGTTCCACCGGTGCCCGATGAGGCAACTAAGGTTGAACTTGTCTTATTGTATACGCAGTTGAGGATTGAGTAGAAGCCGTTCAAAACGACTGGTGCGACATTGTTTAGTGCGGAAGTCAGTAGTTGACAGTTTGCTAAAGTAATCGTACTTGAGGCAGCCGATGTCACGGCATAGGTCACAGCAGCAGCGACTACAGAATCTACAATACTCAGTGTTCCTGCAGTTAGAACAGGGGCAACGGTGACAGCACTTTTTACAATCACATTGGCACTAGCGTTGTTGACGGTTATGAAGTTTGGGTTACCACCAAAGATGGCAACTACACCAGACCCAGTAATGCTTGCGGCAGCAAGGTCGCACAAACGAAGGACAACGTAGTCAGCGTTGCTACTTTTTGTAAAAGTTCCAGAAACCTCACAGTTAAGAATGTTTACGTTTCCCGTACCAGTGGGCGTAGTGACAGTAAGGTTTGTCATCTTTATGCCCGCAATAGTACAGCCAGTACTTGTGCTTACAGTTCCAGAGATTACGATGTTTCCACCAATAAGACCAGGTCCAGTTATGGTCGTGTACTGAGTAGTTATTGATGGGCTTTCAGTGTAAGTTCCTGGGTGAACAACAATGGTTTTACGCTGTGAATCTACTAAAGTCAATGCCTTAGTAATAGAAGCGACTGGGGTTAGTAGGTCACCATTACCGGTGGTGTCATTTCCGTCTACCTGGCTGACGTGGATCTCGTAGTCATAGCCTGTGAAGGTTGTGCCTTGTACACCTTGAATACCTTGAATACCTTGAATACCCTGAGAACCTATGGTTCCCTGTATACCCTGAACACCCTGAGTACCCTGAGTTCCTTGTAGACCCTGAGTACCCTGAGTTCCTTGTAGACCCTGAACACCTTGAGTACCTGTAGTACCTTGTAAGCCAGTGGCACCTTGAGTACCTGTAGTACCTTGAGACCCTGTTAGGCCTTGTAGTCCAGTTAATCCTTGTAGTCCAGTTAATCCTTGGGTACCAGTAGTTCCCTGCAATCCTTGAACACCTTGAACGCCTTGGTCACCGTTGCCTCTAAACTCAACTACTACCGCACCAGAAGGTATGCTTCCAGAGACGTATGCAACTGGAATCTTGTAGTATCCGGTGCCGTTAATTATTGACCCGGTAATGTTAAAAATTATTGAGTTGGTGACTGCAGAGGTAAATGATTGAATTATCAGCTGGCCTTTTATAGCTGATGTCGAGTCATCAAAGCTGTTGTACCAGGCTGTTTGGTCAGAGGAAGCTAAGTCGTTTTGATCGATGTAGATAAAGGTTGCTAACGAGTCGGTAGCGTTGTTAAATCTCATGCTTCCGCTGCCGGGGTCGCCATCAGTAGTAGTAGCGCTTAAGGTATAGCGGACTCCGCCTCGAGCTCCTGTGGCGCTAATTCCCTGGATACCTTGCGTACCTTGAGTACCTTGTACTCCTTGATTACCTTGAATACCCTGAGTACCTTGTACTCCTTGATTACCTTGGATACCTTGAGTACCTTGAGTTCCTGTTCCAGTTGTTCCCTGTAAACCTTGGATCCCTTGTATGCCTTGAATTCCCTGAATACCCTGCAACTGAGCGTAACCTAGCCCCTGTATACCTTGTAATCCTTGGATTCCTTGTGCGCCTTGAATACCTTGGATACCTTGTAGACCAGTATTTCCCACAGCAACAATAATAAATATAAGTGAATGATTGCTTGCAAAGTTTGTTGTACCAGTACCAGCACTATCCAAAAGAGTTACTGGAAAATTATCCCAAGTAGCGTTATAAGTTGGGGTTCCATTGACTTCCCATTTCTGGTAATTAGCCGAGTTGTTTTGATCCTGGATGATAAGGATGTCGCCTTGGTTGATTAGATCTAGGAATATGCTGTCGTCTTGGTTATCTGCGTCAATATGGCTTACTCGAAGAGCTGTAGAACTTATTTGAGTTGTGTTATTCCAACCTAATTGGTTATTAGTCGGGTCTCCCGAAATTGTGTTAGTTCTAGCGTTATAGTGGTAATGAGACGCTGAACCACCAGTAGGACCTGTCTCACCAGTAACGCCTTGGATACCTTGAATACCTTGTAAGCCAGTAGTACCTTGAGTACCTTGAGCAGCGATTTGTCCTTGAATACCTTGTAAACCTTGAACTCCTTGAACTCCTTGGATACCTTGTATCCCTTGTAAACCTTGAAGGCCTTGTGCTCCAGTTATGCCTTGTGTACCAGTTGTTCCTTGTGATCCTGTTGTACCTTGGTTGCCTTGAGTTCCCTGTACACCTTGCGTACCTTGCGCACCAGTCGTACCTTGCGTACCTTGCGCACCAGTCGTACCCTGATTGCCCTGAATGCCTTGTGTACCTTGTGTACCTTGTGTACCTGTCGCACCCTGTGTGCCTTGTATTCCCTGTGTACCTTGAAGTTGGGCATATCCAAAACCTTGTGTACCTTGTGTACCTTGTACGCCTTGTGTACCTTGTAGACCTTGAAAACCGGTAATGCCTTGTGTTCCCTGAGAACCTGTTGTTCCCTGAGAACCTGTTGTTCCCTGAGAACCTGTTGTTCCCTGAGAACCTGTTGTTCCCTGAGAACCTGTTGTTCCCTGAATTCCTTGTACGCCTTGTGCACCTATTGTGCCTTGAGCACCTATTAATCCTTGAAGACCAGTTAATCCCTGAACTCCCTGAATTCCCTGAATTCCTTGAGTACCCTGTCTGCCTTGGATACCTTGAGTTCCTTGTACACCTTGAATACCTTGAATACCCTGAGAACCTATGGTTCCCTGTATACCCTGAACACCCTGAGTACCCTGAGTTCCTTGTAGTTGGGCATATCCAAAACCTTGTAGTCCTTGGGTTCCTTGTGTACCTTGTACACCCTGAATACCTTGTAATCCAGTAGCACCTTGCGATCCAACAGTGGAAACAATTACTTTATTTTCTTCATCTTGAATAATTATGTTATTTACATCTGAAGAGCTGATTATTACTTTATTTGGGAGATCTTCATATATTGGAGACATTATCTAGTCACCTGAGCTTTTACTTTAAAATTCCCCTCTACAATGGTAGTCTTCTGTCCTCCTCCAGAAATTAGCTCAAGATCATAAACATACTGTCCGGCATTAACCATTGACATATTAGCTGCTGGAACATTTAAAGTTACTGTACCGGCTGATCCGCCTAAAACTATGTAACCATTTGAAGTACTGAGTTCAATAACTACAGTATCCGAGGTAGCAGAAGTTCTTACTTGCATTTTTGCAGTATATCCATTTAAATTATAGGGAACTTTGGCATTATTAGTCCAAGTAAGAACTCTTGAAAAAGTGTCTCCTTGTGTAGTGGTAATGTTGTAAGTTCCAGAAGATCCGCAACAGCTCATTGGAATTCCTTAAATTATAAGTTGTCCTATAATTTTACCTTATTTAATCTGGTACTATTAGCCTATATAATATATTTTAAATTTGAAAGTAGTTAAATGTTTGGTATTGACGTACTTGAACGAACTGATGTCTCTGATACTGATAATTCAGAGGATTTTGCTCATTACGCAGAAGCTGCCAAAGTTACAGAGGGGTATATCATGGGAACTCCTGTAATAGCCCTATGCGGAATAGAGTTTGTACCCCATAGAGACCCTTTAAAATTAAGGGTATGTCCGATTTGCAAGCAGATCGTAGATGCACTATATTTAAATCACGACTAATACTCCTAATTCTTTTTATGGGGTATACTAGTAAAACATTAAATACTCCCCGAAGAAGAAGGTATAACTATATATGTTCTCATTTAAATTAAATGAAGAGTTCGTAGCGGAGTACAAGCAAAGAGAATCTCCTTTCGGTTACAAAGATGCCGCTGGCAACTCTGTAGGCGAGATTACATTCTTGCGCACGTACTCACGCAAAAAAGAAGATGGCACTAAGGAAACTTGGGCCGAAGTATGTGAGCGTGTTACTAACGGCACTTACTCAATCCAGAAAGACCACGCAAAGCAGAACCGCTTGCCATGGTCTGACGCTAAGGCTGCTGCCTCAGCTAAGGAGTTTTTTGACTCCCTATTTAACCTTAAGTGGTCTCCACCGGGACGTGGTCTCTGGGTCATGGGAACTCCAATTGTAAATATTCAAAAGAACTCGGCTGCTCTGCAGAACTGTGCTTTTGTTTCTACTTTAGAAATGACTAAGCAAAATCCAGCTAAACCTTTTGCGTTCCTTATGGAAGCATCGATGCTGGGTGTTGGCGTTGGTTTTGATGATAAGGGTGCTGATAAAGGCTTTGAGATCTACATTCCTGGTGAGTCTCAGGGTGCTTATGTTATCCCGGACACTCGTGAAGGTTGGCAGGAAAGCACTGTTGCTCTAATCAACTCATACCTAAAGCCAGAGCAAGCAAGCCTAGAGTTTGACTACAGCGAGATTCGTCCCTATGGCACTCCTATTGCTACCTTTGGTGGTACTGCATCTGGTCCAGATCCTTTGATTTCTTTGCATGACAAGATTCGTGAGATCTTCAATGGACGTGCTGGCGAGCTTCTAACTACAGTTGATATTGCTGATATTGGAAACTTAATTGGTCGCTGTGTTGTATCTGGAAACGTTCGTCGTTCGGCTGAGCTTCTAATCGGTCGCATTGAAAATGATAACTTCCTAAACCTAAAGAATGCTGAGCAGTTCCCTGCTCGTAACTCTTACGACTCAGAGAATCCAGGTTGGGGTTGGATGTCTAATAACTCAGTCATGGTTAACGTTGGGACTGACTTCTCAAAGATTATCGATGGAATTACCCTCAATGGTGAGCCAGGGGTTATTTGGGAAGACATTTCAAAGGCATATGGTCGTTTGGGAGATCCAATCAACAACAAGGATCACCGAATCATGGGCTACAACCCTTGTGCAGAGCAGTCTTTGGAGAGCTACGAAATGTGTACTCTTGTTGAGACCTACCTAAACCGCCACGAGAGCAAGGAAGACTATCTTCGTACTTTGAAGTTTGCCTACCTATACGCTAAGACTGTAACTCTTCTACCTACCCACTGGGAAGAGACCAACGCAATCATGCAGAGAAACCGTCGTATCGGAACTTCGATGTCTGGTATTGCTAACTTTGCTGACCGCAAGGGTCTTCCAGAGCTTCGTACTTGGATGGACGAGGGCTACGCAGTAGTAAAGAAGTATGACGTTACTTACTCTGAGTGGCTAGGTATCCGTGAGTCAATCAAAACCACAACTGTAAAGCCATCAGGTACTGTATCTATCTTGGCTGGTGAGAGCCCAGGTGTTCACTGGACTCCAGGTGGTAAGTTCTTCAACCGTGCTATTCGTTTTGGAAACGATGACCCAATGTTGGCTCTATTTAAAATGGCTAACTACACGGTTGAGCCGGACGTATCTAATCCAGATCACACAACGGTTGTTTACTTTCCGATTAAGTCTCTTGCAGAACGTGCAGAACGAGATGTAACTATCTTTGAGAAGATGGCACTTGCTGCTACTGCTCAGCGTTACTGGTCAGACAACTCTGTATCTGTGACTATCTCGTTTGACCCTGACACTGAATCACGCCACATTGAATCAGTGTTGCATATGTATGATGGTCAACTTAAGACTGTATCATTTTTGCCTTCAGGCAATATGACCTATCCTCAGATGCCGTATACACAGATCACTGAGGAGGAGTACTTAGCTGCAACTGAAAAGCTATTTCCTATCTCTCTTGACGGTATCTACCGGGGTATGGGTCTAGAGGCCATCGGTGATGCCTACTGCACCACAGACGCCTGTGAGGTTAAGCTGATTACTGAAAATCTAAAAGATAAATAGCTCTAAATAGAAAGGCCGTCCTTCGGGACGGCTTTTTTATTATGCTATACAATTGCTTTATGGCTACTTATGATTACAAGTGCTCGGAGCACCCAGAAGACAAAGAACACAGATACTCTGAAGATCGGAGTATGAATGATCCATCCCCTCAGGATTTGATTTGCAAATTTGAAGGGTGTGATGCTAAGCTAATACGTATATTCACTGCCCCTCCTATTCAGTTTAAGGGGGGTGGGTATAGTACCTCTAAACCTTGGCGATAAGCCAGAAAGATAATGACGCACATGGAAGACATCATACCTAAGGATTACCCTGATTTTTTTAAGGAGGGAGACCCACCATGCTCTACTACAGATCCAGAAGCTTTTTTTCCTCAGGATATAGAGGGATATAGGGCCGCTCAATACTATAATGAAGCTGGAGCAAAAAGTGTTTGTAGGGAATGCCCGTACATGATTGAATGTTTAACTTATGCTGTTAAATATGATGAGATGGGTATTTGGGGTGGAACTACTGAAGGTCAGAGGAGACAAATTCGTAGAAGTTTAAATGCGGGTAAATCCATCGAAGAAATAGCGGTTAGAATAAAGCGGTAAACTGGGTATAGGCCTGGGAGAGAGGTTAATTTAACCCTACTATCCCCGGGAGATCCCATGAAAACAGCTTTAATTATTCTTAAGAGAACTATTGCTCTTGTAATTTTAAAAGTCAGTAGTGTTCTTGCTGCTGGTAGCATTGCTGGTATTGAACTTTGGAAGTCTTCACTTGTAGCTGCATTTGTTGGAGTTGCAGAAGTAGCTGAGTCTTTGGCTCGTGCTTACGTCGTAGACGGAAAACTTGACAATGATGAAATCAACGTTGCTTTTGCTAGCTCTGCTGAGGCAGCTTTGGCTGAAACTAAAAAAGTTAATAAATAACTAAATAAAAAGCCCCCGGTATTCAGCCGGGGGTTTTTTGTTAAACAATTTCTTTTTGTTTTATTTTTGTTTTTGCCACTGCATAATAGAGCGGATTAGCTGAACTTAACCCCATAGCTTTAGCGATCTTACTCAGGGATATACCGTTATCTTCATACTGAACCCTGATAGTTTCGTGGTAATTTTCAACATCTCCTGTTCCCTTAGCAAAAAGAATAGATGTGACTGCTGAGCTAATCTCTTCTGCAGTAGCTTTGCTACGAGTTCTTTTGTCTTTTGGTCTTATGTCATCAGTTAAAATTCTTCTGCGCAATCCGGCATAAGTTACTCCAAGGGCATCTGCTAGTTTTAACAGACTTCCACCTTTTGAATAGTATTCAATAGCTAGACGGGTATATTCCCGGCTTGCATCGTGTTGAACTGAAACTGTATCTCTTGATCCATAAGCTTTACGGGCTAGGGGTAGTAGTGGACGCATTAGATCTGCGTATTCTTCTGTCATTTGTCTTCCTTAGTTATGTATTCATTATTGAATAAAATTATTATATACACGTGTTGATCTACATGTCAAATTAAAATGTGTTATTATTTTTATACATCGCGGGGTAGAGCAGTTCGGTAGCTCGCTAGCGTCATAAGCTAGAGGTCGTAGGTTCAAATCCTGCCCCCGCAACGCAGTAACGACAATAGGAGAATGACATGGCAAAAGGTAAACCTGGTGGAAAGCCGGTACCAGAAGTAAAAAGTTCTGGAAGACAGAACGGTAAGGCATTTAAAAAGCGTCCTAAGATCTTTGATAAGATTAAACGTAAGCTAGTAAATATAACTAAATAGTGAACAAGGGGATGACTGGTTTCGACAGTTATTCTGAAGTTGGTGAAGCAAGCAGAGATGACAGTATCTCTTGAATCTGTCAAAACAATAAATGCTAATACATCTGCATACGCTCTAGCCGCGTGATTTAATCGCAACGCTTAGGCCCCTGACAAAGCACTAGTTCTAGGTGGGCAGTCAGGTTTTAAATAAATAGAACAAACCCTCTCGTAATACCCTGCAGTACCGTGGCTGGTAAAGCCTAAGCTTGTAGAAGAACAATTGATCCATAGCTGGACCGGGGTTCGACTCCCCGCATCTCCACGCTTGTAGACAAAGGAGCGTAAAGCGGTCTACCCGTCCTAGGCAACGGAATCTCCAAGGACTGGCGTAGCCAAGGTGCTACGAGTCGATTCGGTAAGTAGTAGTCGGTAGTGCAAATCTACACAGTCCACGGATTAGATAAGGAGTAAGTAATGGCTGGTGGCTTCATGAATCCTTACCCAGACCCCATTCCAGACGATTCACATCATAGGGAGAAGTATTGGACTGGTTGGCTTGGCTGGAGGAATGAATGGAAGAGTTGTTTACTTCTAGTAGGTGGGCTTACTCTTTTTGGCTTGGTATTAATTGGGGCAATAGTTCTAGTAAACTACTTATACTCTTAAATAACTAGAGGCTCTTTACTGCTGAGTCCACAAGACCAACCAGCAGAGCGAAAGCTTGAGACGACTCGAAAGAGTGGGAACCTCTGAAGCCAAGGTCCAAACTTGGTGGAAGTCAGTACTAGGTCAGCCAAACTTTTATGTTAGTATTTTTCTATGAGTAAAAGTATTGAGCACAGAGTCTGGGAGATTGTTTCTACAGATGAAGATCTTTTAGAGAAAGAATTCTCGACGGAGTCTTTAGATGCGCAGCGTGATGCTGTTAGGTATGCTCTAGAACTTTGGATGAAGTTTAATGATCTTCAGCTTCATTTTCATCACACCTATAACACAATCAGGTCTTCTGCAAATCAGTCAGATGATTTTAAAAAAGAATATTATAGTTTGATAGCTTCGCATCCTGAAAAGGAAGCTTTAGATCTTCTTTTTAAAAATGAAGAAATTGATAATTTAATATGGAAAAAACTTGAACCTAAATCAAGTTTTGATATAGAATAAAGAACTACCCTGATATTAGGTAAATTTAATAGTCAGTAGTAGAGGTTATTGATTTGGTTGCAAACAAATCTTTTACTGAAGCTTGATCGTGCTGGATGGTTGGAGAAGAGGTTCCAGTGAGGCTGAATGGGGATGCCCGTCTAATCTCCCTCGGGAGTGTGTCCTTCTATGGTAATAGAAGTTCGGATGGTGGTTGGTTCGAGACCAACGCAGTCTGCGGAAGTACTATTAAAGATCTTTGGAGGTTTGTATGAGCATTGAATCTTATAATCATGGTAAAAGAGATGGTTTTGATGAAGCCTGTAAAAAGATCCTAGATTGGATCGAAGAAAACAGGACTGGTATGGAACTAAGTGATGACGTTACTATGTATAGAGATCACTTTAGAAGTGAACATATAATCGAGTTTATTAACTCTTTAAGATCTACTGAGGAGTAGCTTTATCCTCGGTGATTGGTCCACCAACAACCCAGGCATTACAGGTTCTTGAGGCAGCACACTTAAAGTCAAATGCTTCGCAGTAGCCTAGCTCTGCTTTGTCGATGGCGTCCCAAGCGTTTTGCTCGCTTGAATCTCCTGCTTCTAGACCGCTACTAATGCAGTCCAGCATCTCTGGAGTACGAATAAACATTACACAAGTTCCGCATGTGCTCTTTTTAGCTTCTTCAATGCGAACTTTCCAGCGATCAGCTTTGGACTGCCAAAACTCTTCGTTAGGTTCTTTAGGATTTAGTGGGCCGTACTCGGCATCATCGATAGCCTTCTGTCGGTTGTCTAGGTTAGTCTTAATATCCTGAGTAGCTACAGGGCATGAGTTATCGTCTAGAGCTGCAACTAGAGAAGCAAGTAGTGGTTGAATAGTAGAAGCTTCGTGACTTCTTGGGTGCATCTTTGGAAGTAGATCATTGTCTTGAACGTACTTAGAATTATTAGGCTTACCTGATTTGACTAGCTTTAGAAAAGCATTTACACGAGCCATAGCCCATGAGTTTCGGTTCTGATCTGGTCTGTGGGAAGATGAAAAAGCTCCAGCTCCTCGTCTATAAACAGCTTTTAGCTTTGTAAGAGTGACTTTGCGACCGTTTGGAGCTTTAGCGTTGTGGTCAGCTACCTTCTTTTCAAGAGCTTTGGTGATCTCTTCTGTGAATGTTACGCCTTTTCCGGTGTCTGCTGATCCTTTATCGTTCTTGTCAGAACCTTTGATCTGATCCTTTTTTGGTGCAGGTTTAGAGCCAGCAGTAGCAGTTACAGCTCCGTCTGGTAGAACTGCGAAGCGACATAAACCGCCTTCTTCGGTTTCGTGAGAAATGATCTCACAACCGTTTGGAGCTTGCCAGAATACGCAGTTGCCGCACTTTACTCCTATGGAAGCGTTCTCTGCATTCTTCTCGGCAGAGTCATAGCCAGCCCAAACTCCGGTGTTATCGGCATTAAACTTGCCATGCTTATTAACGACGGTGCGCAAAGCGTCCGCTAGATCGCGTTCTTCGGGTACGAGATTTTCTTCCATAAAGACATTGTAAACCCTGTAAACATAAGCGATTTAGCTGTATAAACTTAGGTTTAAGTTTACATGGGGGATCTGAAAAAGCCTCTGTACAAAAATGATACCTTATATTATATAACTCTTCTGGGGAGGGATATTCGTACATTTGTTCGAAGTTTTCATTGGAAGTTGGACTTGACATGGGTTTTCTTTTGTGTGTATACTAATAGTGGATTAGGTAAGCCCAGACTAGTTTTAATTCTGTTTTGTCGAAGTGGCAACCTTGCCGGATCAGATATCCGGACACGCCAGTAAGAATCCTCTGGCTTCTAAGCTTTGGAGAAAAATGATCGACGTCCCTAAGTCAGTCAAAATCGGAGTTCAGATCTTCGATGTGATTGAGCGTACCCAGAAGGAAGATGGGATGTTGAATGATGGTAGCTATGGCTACACTTTAGATACGCACAATCTTATTGTCATAGATTCTGGTATGCATATAACTAAGAAAAAGGTCACCGTCTTGCATGAAGTTCTTCACGCGGCTAGAATGGTTTTTGATAACTCTGTCAAACCTAAGAAGTCAGATGATTTTGAAGCTTGGGAGCACTACTTCATCGGTGTTTGGGAGAACTCATTGATCATGGTTATGCGAGACAACCCGGAGCTAATACAATGGCTTGTATCGGAAGAGTGATTAAAAAGCGTCGACGTCCAGAAGAAAAGAAGACAAATATGACAAACAAAGAATACGAAAAGCTTATAAAAGAGATCAGATTTGATCGTCAAATGCAGAAAAAAAGACTGTATGAACAGGCTAAGAGAGCCAATGCAAAAGAAAAGAAAAAAGATAATGTTTGAGTATAACCTCCAGTTTACCGGTGGTACTGAGTATATGGCTCTGAATTTCCATGAGAGGGTGGCATTTAACGTTCCCAAGCTAAAGGATCATGTGTGCATTATTATCCCCGGAAAAGTTTTGAGTTGGGATAAAGATTTCTATCTAGATAAGAAAATAATCATATGGGCTCATAATGCTATGTACACTACTAGCATAAAAAAGTGGGCTCTTGAGACTTTTAATAGCCCTGAAATATCTAAGAATATTGTGCGTATTATAGGTATTTCCGAATTCCATAAAAAAACTCTGATGCAAGACTTTAATAAGGTTCCGGAGGATAGGTTTGTGGTTATCCCTAATGCGTTTGATCCTATAGCTTTTAATCCGCAAAAATTCGTCGACGTCCAGAAGGTAAAAATAGTACACGCCTCTCATAGTTCTAGAGGTATGGGTCTCTTATTGAAATCTTTAAAGTATGTAGATGAAGACTTTGAGTTGAACATCTTTAATGACTACTATCCAGAAGATCTAGAGCACATGTTTGATGATTATCCGGATGATCCTAGGGTCACTTTTTGGGGGAAAACTCCTAGGAAAACAGTCCATAAGATTATGAGTGAGTCCCATATCCATGCTTATCCATCTACAGTAGAAGAAGCTTTTTGTCTAGTTCAAGTAGAAGCTATGTCTGCAGGATTACTGTCTGTGTATTCTGGCTATGGTGCTTTATCTGAAGTCTCTTTAGGGTATGGTGTCGAGGTTCCTTATAATGTTTTAAGTGCTACTTCTTATGCTAAAGCTCTAACTGAGGCTATTCTTACAATTAAGAATGGTCAACATAGTTTTGGTGATCAGAGCACCACTGTCAATGAGAAATACTCCTGGGATGTTTTTGTAGAGAATTGGAAAGATTTAGAGAAGAACCTCTAATGGATGATGAAGAAGCTAGAGTCATTTGGATGGCCGGAGAAGAAGTTGGTCGACGTGAGGAACGTGTCAGAATAATTGAACTACTTGACAGCCTTACATGTAATCATGCATACTGTAGGGAAGCAAAGATAATGCGAACCCATGCAAGTTGCAGGGCTGTTCGTGAGCATATTGAATTGATTGAGAAAGATGCCATATAAAGATAAAGACAAACAACGTAAGTATCAAACTGAGTGGCTTAAAGCTAATCGTGATGCTTTTATAGCTTCTCGTGGTGGTTGCTGTGAGAAGTGTGGATCCGTTAATGCTTTAGAAGTGGATCATATAGATAGAAGTTTAAAGACTATGAACCCAACTAGAATATGGTCACGTACAGCTGAAATACAAGAAAAAGAGTTGTCTAATTGCCAAGTGTTATGCTATGGTTGCCATAAGAAAAAAACTAGTGAAGAACGACGTATAGATAATGCTCATGGGATTTATGCAAAATATAAAGAGGGCTGTAGATGTACAGACTGTCGTGCTGCCAATGCTGAACGTTCAAGAATTGCTAGAGCTAGACGTAAAGGATCTACAAATGAATGAAGAAAACGCTAGAGCAATAGCAGTTGGCTGGGAAGCTGGTGAAGCTGCAGAGCAAGAGCGTATTATTAACTTGCTAAAAGATCGTCACAAGGCTTACACTGCTAAGCATTACATTGATGGCATTGTGGAAATGGAAGAGCTTATTGCTCTGATCAAAGGAGAACGAATGAGTGATCCGGGCAACAGTGCTGCTCGTAATACTATGAGCGAGTTTGAACGCCAGTGTTATGACTGGGGGTTTGAAGATGCTGAGGAACGCATTATCAAATTGCTAGAGAATCATCATAACTTTGACCAAATCTTTTTGGATGCAGTAGATCAAGTTATTGCTCTTATCAAAGGAGAAAAGAATGAATGAAAAAATAACTAAAAAAGAAGTTATTGCATTTGTGTTAATTGTTGTTGCAATGCTTGGATCTTTGGTTTATGGATATTTCTTGATAAAAGAGAACCAAAAGCCAGCTCCTCTAAATTGCTGGGAGCAGTATGAGGATCAAGGTGAGGATGTGGCAATACAAATGTGTGAGGTTCATCCTGTTGAGTAGCGAGGCAAAGATGGTAATCACTACTTTCATGGTGATTCTTGGTGTTATTGGTGTATTGTATGTTTTTCAGCATTACAAATGTGATGTTGTTGAGTATCAAAACTTGAGTGGCCCTCACTCGGAAAGAGTCTGCACATGGGAAAAATAAATAAAGATGCTTTGATTGCCTTGCTATTTTGGTTTGGGTATCACGAAACAGTCGCAAGTATTGTTTCCTATGGTACTGGTTTTAATTGGTGGATTATGCAACCGTTTGTTGTGTTTGTATCCTTACTTATGTTTGGTGTAACATATGGTAGCCAAACAAAAATGGATACGGAATGGCATGAAGACAATTAAGGAAAATACTTAATGGAGCATTACAACGTTTTGATTGCAACTCCTGGAAAGCAGATGCACGCTTCTTATGTTAAAAGCTTGATTAAAACTATTACATGGTTAGAGTCTGTTGGATTTACATACAGGTTTTTAACAATGGGTGGATCTTTTATCCCTTTAACTAGAGAAATGACAGCTTTAGATCGAGGTCCTGATTTTGATAAAAACAATTCTTTAAAACTGGAATACGGAACTGTTGGATCTAAGCAATACACTTATGACAAGATCTTTTGGATTGACTCTGATATCGAGTGGGAAGTTAAAGATTTTAAAAAACTATATGAGTCGGATTTTGATGTAATCTCTGGAATCACTGCACTGACCAGTGAGGGCGTTGTTAATGCTTCAAATTTCAATCAAGACTACTATTCTCGTGGGATTGAAAGACCTACTACAAATTTACATGAGTTTGCTTTTTTTGGTAAAGTAGATCCAATTGAAGTCTTTGGGGTTGGATTCGGATTTATCACTATGAAAAGTGGAGTTTTTGAGAGTATGGATCGTCCTTGGTTTAGGATTGAACATCTGAGCTGGGATAACTCTGAACTTGAAACTTATGTAGGAGAAGATTACTCTTGGTGTATGAATGCTAGAAGAAATGGGTATAAAATATACATAGACCCTACAGTAAAACTTAAGCACCACAAAGAGACCGTTTATATAGTAAACTAGAAGAAAGTTGCAGCAAAATGATTAAGGATATTAAAACTGATGAATATGATCAAGAAGTGGTTGATGGTGGCGGGTTGGTACTTGTCGATTTCTGGGCTACTTGGTGTGGTCCTTGTAGGATGGTTGCTCCAATCCTTAATGAGCTTGCTGAAGAGTATTCTGGCAAACTAAAGATTGTGAAGGTAAATGCAGATGAAGAGCCTGATTTATTGGGTAGGTTCAATATTAGCTCTATCCCTACTATATTGGTTTACAATAACGGGGAGATAGTCAAGACTATTATTGGTGCTAGGCCTAAGCCTGGCATTTTAAAAGATTTGGCAGAATATCTGGGTACGGAATAATATATTAAATCGACCATAGTGCCTGTCAAAATAGAGCCCCTCGGGAGTTATGACCCGGGGGGTTTTTTATAGGGTAAGTAAAGTATTGGTAAGATTACTATATGAAGACTGCAATTGACACGGATGATCTGCTGATGTGGGTTGGTGATGGTCGGGTTGTTACCGCCGACGTCCGTAAGGAGGGTTCCGGTTACTCTTGTGAGTGGTGGGTATCAGGTAACTTTAAGGGAAGTTTACAGGTTATGGGAGTTATGAACTTTCCGATCTATGGAAATAATGAGATAGAAGCTCGTCAACGTGCAGGATTTCTACTGGAAGACGTTCTTTATATTGCAAAAACGTTTTATGGTGGGGGTGGTGTAGTAGGTAATATCATTCCGGACTCTAAAAAGAGAACTGCACTAGCTATGATGCATCTTGCTGGTCATTGGAAAGATATGAGCATTGGTCTAACTGTGTTGGAGCGAACCGCTGAGGAATATTTATTTCTAAAGCAGTTTGGGATCTCTAATGTGGCTCAAACAATTGCTAATATTGAAGGGGTTTCTTCCGTTAGAACTATTCACGAAAGAATATTTTTAGCAAAACAAAAAAGATTAATCAAGGAGAGTTAAGTGATCAGTATTTTAATGCCAACTAGGGAGAGACCTTTAAATATATACAGATTGTGGCAGTCTATTCTAGAAACTGCTGATGATGTTTCTAACATAGAAATGATTTTATACATTGATGAAGACGATCACAGCTACGACAACTTAGAAGTTCCTTTTACAAAAGTGTCTGGTGAGAGAATTATTTTAAGTGAGATGTGGAACAAGTGCTATGAAAAAGCTTCTGGAGATATTCTTATGCATTGTGGGGATGACATTATTTTTAGAACTAAAGGGTGGGACACTATAGTTTCTAATAAATTTAAAGAGTACCCTGACAATATTGCTTTTGTATATGGGAATGATGGTAGCCATTTTAATGGGGTTTTTGGTACTCATGGTTTTATTCACAGGGATTGGGTTGAAGCTGTAGGATACTTTGTTCCTCCGTATTTTGTTAGTGACTACAACGACACTTGGCTAAATGACGTAGCTAAGATGATAGGTCGTCATATCCATGTCGACATTTTTACTGAGCATATGCACTACCTGTTTGGAAAAGCTGTGATCGATAAGAACACGCTTGATAGATTGGATAGACATAATCAGAATGGTGGAGTCGCTTCTCTTTATAGTAGTTTGGAAATGCAAAAAAAGCGAATTAGTGACGCTGAAAAACTAAAAGAAAAAATGCTAAAGAATGTAGGAAACTAAGTTGAAAATAGGTTTTGTTGGGTTAGGAAAGCTTGGGTTCCCTGTAGCTTTGGCTATTGAGTCTAAAGGACATGAGATTTTTGGGTATGATGTAAACCCGGACATTCAAAAGTATTTGGATACTAAATCCATTCCTTTTGTTGAAAAAGGTATTGAACCTCTTTTAGATTCTACGAAGCTTAAGCTAAAAAGTCTTGAGTACATAGTAGCCAGATCAGACATTATCTTTGTTCCGATCCAAACTCCTCACGATCCTCAGTATGAGGGCTCTACCTCTCTTCCGAAGCTTAGAAAGGATTTTGACTATTCGTACCTCATAGATGGCATTGAAAGTATTGCTAGGATCGCTAAAGAGGGGAAGAAGAAGACAATTGTTGCAGTTATCTCGACTTGCCTACCTACAACATACGAAAAGAAGATAAAGCCTCTATTGAATGAGTATATTGAGTATGTCTATACTCCTCAGTTTATTGCAATGGGCACTGCTATTGAAGACTATTTAGATCCAGAATTTGCTTTAATTGGGGTAGAAAGTGATCGTGCTAGCTCTAAACTTCAAGAGTTTTATGGGACTCTGTTTGACAAGCCTCATATTGTTACTGATATAACAACTGCAGAGGGTATCAAAGTTTCATACAACACCTGGATTACTGCAAAAACGGTTATTGCAAATACTTGGGGAGAGCTTGCTCATAAGACTGGTATGAATTTTGATGACATCTTTAAAGCATGGTCTGTCTCAACTAAAAGACTTATTTCCCCTAAGTATATGAGAGCTGGCATGAGTGACGGTGGCGGTTGCCACCCTAGAGATAATATTGCTCTAAGCTGGTTAGCCGAAAGTGTTGGGCTAAGCCACAACATATTTGAAGATCTTATGAAGTCTAGAGAAGATTATGAGAAGTGGCATGGAGAGTTTGCTGCGTCTGTAGCTGAAGAGAATGGTTTAGATCTTTACATTCTAGGTAAGGCATTTAAACCTGAAACAAATATTGAAACTGGAAGTCCGGCTATTTTAGTATCTAATCTGATCGACTACCCTCACAAGCATGTAACTGAAATTGAAGGTGTTGGAGTCTATTTTGTTGCCACTGCCCATGAAAGATATACTGATGGCTACCCTGAAGGGTCGATTGTAATAGATCCTTTTGGATATGTAACCTATACTAATGTAATTAAATTAGGTAGAAAATAGTAAATATATCTTGACAAATGTGGTAAACGTCAGTATGGTTTGAGTATGCAAACATTTCTACCGTATAAGGACTTCAACAAGTCCGCAGAAGTACTAGACAATAAGCGATTGAACAAGCAGATTCTAGAGGGTTATCAGATCCTAAAAGTTCTATCGAGTGACGACCCTAAAGCCGGATGGCGTAATCACCCTGCAGTAAAGATGTGGAGGGGCCACGAAAAAGGTCTGCTCTCTTACATCATGGCTTGCGTTGAAGAAGCTGATAAACGTGGCATAAAGACAGAGAACAATGTTGCCAACATCAAAGCTTTGTTCCTTGCTAACGCTGCTTCTTGGGGTGATGGTTTACCTGATTGGTTCCATGACAGTGAGAAGAGTTTTAGAGTTATGGCTACACACAAGGCTAATCTTTATAAGAAAGATCCAGTTTATTACTTCCAGTTCTTTGAATCATTGGAAGACCCAAACAACAAACCTTGCTGTGAGCGTTGCAACTATTACTGGGTGACGCACGCCAGTGGGGTTTAAGAAACAACCTTGGAGCTATAGGATTATGCATAAAGTAAGGTCTAAGTTGCCTAAAAGATTTCAGTTCACCTTTACACTAGTAGGATTTACTATCTTGGCTATTGTTTTGTCGGGATTTTATTTGTTTTTTACTGGTGTTTGGAAGCTGCTATGGCCGATTCGTAAGTTGGTTAATAAATTAAAAAAGAAGTAAAAGAAAACCCCCATCCTCGTCAGGTGGGGGCTTCTTTCTACCGGTCAGGTTTATTACGTGTTAATTACACCTTTATCTCCGGGCTAGCTTATTACGCCTTCTTGGTAGGAACTACCTTCTTGACTGCGCCAACAACTTTAGATGCAACGCTTGCCTTACCTTCTTCACCATCTAGGTTTGCAAGGATGTGCTTTAGTGGGTCAACAAGCTTTTCGTATGGGGCAAGGTGGATGTCAACACCTGAGAATGCAGGGCCCATCTTTCCAATAGACAAGTGGAGGTGAGCTCCGGTTGAGGCTGATCCGCTTGGTGTGTTCTTACCGCCACCAACTAGACCAATTACTGTTTCTCCACCAACAACCTTGTCGCCCTTCTTTAGAGTTGACTCTACTGCTAGGTGTGCGTAGAGAACCCAGTGGTTATCAAATGTTGAGTGGATAACAGTCCAACCTAGAACATCAGACCAGAAAGACTTCTGTACTGTTCCAGATGTGATTGCCTTGATTGCTGACTTCTCCTTAGGAGACCAGTCTTGTCCTCTGTGTGGACGTCCGTTACGGTATGGTGCTAGGTTGCCAAACTCGTCATTACGAGTCTTAGCTGGGAATGGTTCAAAGTACTTTGCCATTATTTATTATCCTTCGTTGAATGTGTAGATCTTGTGATCTATTTAATTTTACTGTGAGTTGTGCTTAGTTATTTGGATTACTCTTCGTCTTCGTCTTTTTCACGACGAATAGGGAAGGTTAGAACCCAGATGAGAAGCGTAATGCCAATCAACTTACCTACGATATCACGAGCTGAGCCCTCTAGGAGTACCCAACCCAGGGCTAGACCCAATAAAGTCCAGGCTTGGTCGAGTAGGTCTTTAAAGAGTTCGGCTATGAATTTTGTTATCTTTTTCATTGTTATTTTTCTTTCTTGCTAGTTGAGGTGGTTTCGTCTATGTCTTTGATCTTGGTGGTCTGGCGGAAAGCAGCGTTGATTTCTTCTCGGCTGAGTTTTCCATCTTCTAGGAACGCTAAAGATAGAAGTTCAACAACCTTGGCAACTGCCATGATTCCTCCCATAATTGCGCTAAACCAGATTGGGATATCAACACCGCTTACTGAGCCAGCAACAGAACCTGCACCAATAACTCCTAGTGCTGAGGCTACAAATGTGGCTATAACTCTTAGAAATACATTTCCAAATAACTTCATATCTTTACTTTCTTCTACTTGTTCTACTTGATGAACCGCCTGAACTGGCGGTAGCTAGAGCTGCTGCTTGGGCAATTTGTCCAACAACAAGGGTGGTTACAACAAGGTTTTGAGCCTTTTTACGGGCTTTAGGTGAAATATCGGCTCCAACGTTGCCAACTAAGTTCAAAACGTTAGCAATGGCTACTGCAGCCTGTCCAACACCCGGAATATTAGCTAGAGCTTCGTCAACAACTATGTCATCTTGCTCTGCTGCAAGGTAAAGGGCGTCTAGGGCTTGTTCGTACTCTGCTGAGCCTTCTGTGGCTGTTTCAAAGGTTTCTAAAGCGGCTTCTACAAGCAAAACGGCCTGTTCTGGGCTAAGTTCTGTTGGGTCAATTTGAGATAGATCTATTTCTTGTAGATTGCTTGCGTCTAGGTTCGTTGGAACTTCTGCTGAGCCCTGTGGGGTGTTGAAGATGTTGGTGGCTTCATTGATGATGTCTGGGATTGTGGAAGTGGTAGCCTGGGCAACTTCCAATGAAGACTCGAATGAGGCTGATGCGTTGTCGGTGGTGGTTTGGGCTTCTTTCGCTGCAGTTGATGCTTCTTTTGATGTGATGTCAGCTTGGGTTGAGTTTGCTGCAGCTAGATCTGCGTCAACTTGAGCTTGGTCTTCGTTGGAAGTTGCAGAGCTTAGCAATCCTGTTTGTGTTTCTAGTTCTTGCTGGGCTTGAGCTTGGGTGGAGGATGCTTCTTCTAAAGCTGTCTGTGCTTGTTCGTTGGAAGTTTGGACGTCTTGACTTTTTCTGCTTTCTGTGTTATAAGCATCTTGAGCTGCCTGAAGCTGGGAGTTAGCTGTGCGTAAATTCTGATCTGCTTCGTTGGAAGTTGAGATGGCAGCTTTCTGGCTCCTGTCGGCCTCATCAAAGGCTTGTTGTGCATCTTGAGTTGCAGAGTGGGCTTCGTTTGAAGTTACCTGGTCCTGGTTGAATGCGTTTTGATAGACGTCCAGATTTGCAGAAAGGGTGTTTAAGGTGGTAGCAGTATCTATGACTTGGTAGTAAGCAGTTGTAGAGTTTTGGGCTGCTACCTGTTGGTCTGCTTGTGCGATCTGCCAGTCTTCCTCTGCTTGCTGGTTAGCAAGAACGGTTGCGTCGTAATAGATTTGTGCGTTCTGTAGAGCAGGGAGTAGAGCAGGGTCGTGGATTAGTGGGTGGACTTGTCCAGGGACTACCTCTGTGGTGTAGTAGGTTTCGTAGTCCCATACAGTTTGTTCAACGTAGGTAGTTGTAGTGGTAGATGTTGTACCTAGGTAGGATGGCGGAACTAGAACATAGCCTGTCTGTGGGGTGTAGTAATAAAGCCAGACGTTAGCTCCGCCACCATTCTCGTAATAGTAGAGGGTTATGGTGTGGGTGGAGCCACCTTCAAAATAAACTGGTGCAGAGGTAGAACCGCCTCCACCTTTGTCTCGCCAGTCGCTGATGATTTGAACTCCGTCGATTTGGAGAATAGTTCCGTCATCTGCTGGTGAGTAGAACTGGTAGTTGCCGGAGGTTGGAAATGAGATGTTTCCCGTGAAACGTACAATGACATCTTCGCTTCTACCTGAGTTAAGAACCTGTCCTGAACCCCAGTTGAAGTTGATGTCTGGAACTATGGTTGTGTAGATAGGTCGCTCTAATGAAGATGGGAGTGGTGGAGCATTGTTATAGCCTTGGCGATTAAATACGTCAGCGATTAGGCCGCCTGTAAGGGTTGTGGTTGTAACTGGAACAATGGTGGTGGTTGGAACTAAGCGTTCGTGCTCTTGTTCATAAGTAAGTGGAGTCCACGTTGGGTCAGGAATTAGGTTGTTGTCGTAGTTCCATTGTGCTTGGTTGAGTTGATCTTGAGCTGCCTCTAAGTTAGAACGAGTGATATTTACTACATCCTGTGCATATAGGTAGTCGTTGTAAACGGTGGTGTAGATATCTAATGTTTGATTGTAATTAGCAAGAACTTGGTTGTAAGTAGCTCTAGCTGCGTCAACTTCTGATTGCTTCGTTTGAAGTTCTACGGTAGCTGCAGCTAGATCTTCCTGTGCCTGTGCTTCGTTTGAAGTTGCAGATGAGAGCTTTTGTTCTGCTTGTGCTTTCTGTGCTTGAGCATTTGAAAGTGCTTGTTGTGCTTGGGCGAGTGTTGATGCTGATTCGATGGCGTTTGTTTGACGTTCGTTTAAAGTTTGTAGCGCCTGAGCTGTGATGGAGTTCTGCTGCGTCAATGCTTCCGTCGAGTTCGTTAGAAGTTGTTGGGCCTGGAGTACACCCGCATTTGCGTTGTCTAGCTGAGTCTGGGCTTGAGCTACGGCGGCCTTCTGAACTTCTAATTTCTGTTTTGTGGCTTCGTGGGAAGTTTGAGAGGAGGTGAAAATCTTTCTCTTATCCTGTGCGTCTTTGTCTGCAAGAGTTTGTGTTTTTAGGGCGTAGGTAAGAGCTGTTTTTGCTTTGTTATAAGTGTCTAGGGCTGACTCAAGGTTAGAAACGTCAGTTTTCAGAGTTTGAATAGCTGTTTGAGCTTTTTTAATGGCTGTTTGGAGCTCTGGAGAATCATTTGTAGGCTGTTTTTCAAGAAGTGTGTTGAGTTGCGCTTGGTAGTCTGCTAGAGTAGACTTTAAAGTATTAAGATCTTCAACTGAAGGAGTTAGAGATGATTGTAACCGTTGACTTAGATAGTTTTTGGGTTGGTTTAGTAGTTGGTTGGATCTCACTGATTGTTGTGAGCTCGATTGCGTCTGTACTGGTAAACCGAAAGAAGAAGTAGCTAAAGCTGACTCTGCATAGCAGATCGGTAAGCCTGAAAGGAGTGTCGCAATTATGATTTGCGGCACTTTTTTTGATTTATTGCGTTTCATATGAGATATCTCTCTATAGAGGTGTATCTCTCCCAAATCTATTTTACCGCAAAATAGATTTTATGACCTTTTAATTGAAGTTGTCGGGAATCCGTGCTGACCACTCTTCAATGGTCATTTCTCTTTGTTTTGCAATTGTTCCCTGTGCGAATCCAACTAAGAACCAGTGGAAAACTCCAAAAAATACGTTATAAAAGCCAATTAGGATATAAAGCTCGAAAGAAGTAAAAATGAAGCAAAACGTCAAAAGTATCGCTGATATCAAAAATGAGAAAATAGGCCAAATGTACGATTTTGTCCAATACCAGATCATTACGGGCCAAGCGGCTGCGCTCAAAATTATCGAAATTATGATGTCTGGCGGGTATTCGTCGCCTTTATATGTGGAGAAGATCCAAGCTCTTCCGGAGGATTTTTTGTGCAATTTTTTGTACAAAAGTACTTCAGAATCGGTTAAAACTGGCAGTTCACGGTGGCTCATCAGGGATCCTTTCTGGGGGTCTTGTGTACAATCTGTAAAAGATACTATCAGGTTTTTTGAAAAAATATGTAAAAAAGTCAATAGTATCTATGTTAGAGATACTATCGGAAAAAACAAAAGTTTTTGTAAAAAAGTTGATAGTATAACTAATCCAATATACACTTTATGGATTATTGCAACTATATTTTCCCTTAATGCGGAATTTTTTCTCTATACGCGTAGTAAAAAAAGGTTGAAATAAACCAATAAATGGGTTTTTAGTTGTGTTATAGTTGTTTTGTAAGGTATCATTTTTAATTATCGATTGGAGATAAAATTGGAAGAAAATAAGGATGCAATGAGCTTTTTCGATTTCTCGGAAGAAGAAGCTTTACAAGTTGCAGAAGAAGAAGTTATTCGAACTAGAGAACGTGATGGACGGATCTGTATCTGTGGACATCCAAATACCAGACACGCAACTTATGCTGATGTAGTGTCTTGTAACCCGACTAGGATGGCTTGCGATTGTAAGCAAATTCGTCTAGTTTTGGAAGTATCTGATACAAGACTGTTTTTGAGAAAAACTAATGGATCAGGAACTTCACACGCTTTGAGCAAATCTATGTCTAAGGCAAAATCTCTTGGAGTAGAGGTAAAGTGGCTGATCGACCCTAAATGCGACAGATGTAATATAGTGAAGCCAGTTAGTCCAGTTGCAATCTCTCAAAATGGAAGACACGGATATAACGCATTTCTCTGTGTTGACTGCCGATAAGATAACCGATAGGATAAATACACAATGACAATAGATAAACCGATAGTTCAAACCTACGCTGAGTTCAGATACACAAAACAAGGCTCCATCCTTGAGATCAAATATCTTGATGAAGCATTAGTGATTGTTAGAGACACTATCTACGAAAACATAGGCGTTCGAGAAGATGTGAGTGGTAGAGCTACCTACTCGATCAGTAGCAAAGGAGTCTATCTCAAAGTTTGGATTGAGCAGTATATGAATACAATCAATGAGTTCAATGCCAATGAAATTATTCAGCAAATTATGGAAAACATAATCAAAGCTGGAATTGAGAATATAGAGTTGGAAAGTGTCTTTGAGTACGAAAACCTAAATGGTGAGATACTTATCACCTGCCCTAAATGTACAGGCACCGGAATAATACATAGAGTAGATACGGAAGATTGCCCCCAATGCGAGGGTTGGGGTATAACCTTCTCCAACGATCCAAAACTTAAAATCGTTCCCTTAGTTGTGAAAGGCTCGTAATGGAGTATATAGTTTTAGAAATATCAGATATCGAGCTAGAAGTTATACCAATGCACGAACTTCCGGGACTCAAGGTTCTCCGTGTTTTAAGTTCTCCCCCGGATATGCAAAGACTAAAAATGTCAGCTGACTTACTTAGACTGGCTTTAAGAAATCCTGAAGATTGGAATGGGATTGTCAAGTTTCTTTCAATGGGAGAACTTATGAAAATTATTGACCAATGGATGGAAAAAAGCCAAGAAGATTCGAATCGGAAATCTGAGGAAGAAGAATATTACAATGACCTTGTCAGAGAAGAACAGGAGTTTGAGGATGACCTAGACTTCGAACAAAAAGCTATGGAAGATTATGAAGATATAGATTCGGAGTATGAAGTTCCAGAACTTACCCCCGAAATCTTGTACGACGCATTCGTTGAGTATCTTTCAGAATACAAAGATCCAACTGAAATAATTAGTCCAGAGGAATATGATGAAGGCGAAGAATCCGAATAGACCAATGTGTGGTTTTTGCGCCACAGGTCATCACGAAAACTGTAAAACCGAAATCAAGTATTACGACAACATTTGGTACTGTGATTGCACGAAGTGTCATCCGGACAAAAAAGAAGAAGTAGAGGAAACTAATGAGTCTTAGTGAACCGCTAAGAGATTCTGCTGGAAGATGGGTCGGCACTCCTCATAGGGGAGTGGATTTACCTAAAAGCTGGAGTCCGGGAATGTCCGATGAAGAACTAACCACCATTTGGGGATTCAATTCCGATTTGAGGGAACAGCGTAAATTAAAACTTCAAGCAGATAGAAATGCTAGGTTAGAAAAGACTCAGGAATGTTGGGGTGAAGTATGCAACTGCTCACACCGAAAGAAGTAGCCAAAGAACTCTTCGTCACAGTTGGTATGGTTCAATATTGGATTCGGAAAGGTCGCCTCAAGAAGTATCCAACTTCCAACGGATATAACTATTTGGTCGATCTGGAAGAAGCTAAGTTTGCTTCCAAGTGGAAAGAGAATATTTTAAAAATTAATCCTGATTTGATAACAAGACAAGAAGCATCTGAAATCTTATTTCTAACAGAAAGATCTGTTTCGTACCACATTTCCGTTGGACATCTGAAAAGGTATTATGTTTTGGGTGATGATAGACACTATTTACTTAATAAAAACGAAGTCATTGAGCTTTTATATAGCGAGCCTTATTACAAGAACAAAGACAGAAACGAGAAACTTCGTCAACTGGCACTTAATCAGAAAAAAGACAGAAAAGGTAAGTTTTGTAAATAGTTTTATTTAAAAAGTAAAACTTTCAAACTTTACTTAGTCCCCCCTAGAAGCCTTATAGTTTCAGGGGGATTTTTTTGTTTCTAAACCACAAAAAGTTGTCGTCTCACACCTCACGCCTAAAAAACTTTTCAAACTACCCCCATAATGAGAACTATCAACCTTGTATAAAAAAGGTTGCGGGAAGGCTCCCCTTACTAGCGTTTACAATATCGAACGCAAAAGAGGTCGGGTGGAGTCACGAGCCTCTCCCCGGTTGACTCCATCCGATCCAAACTTCGAACGAAGGAACATATGACAGAAGATAACTCAGATCCAGGATCCTCATCCTCAACTTCTAATGAACGTCCATTGGAAGTTAAGATCGATCCTTTCGAAGCTCCTCCCGTAGAAGCTCCTATTATAGAAATCAATGAACCTTTAAACATACGTCCAGACCTTTCCGAAATCGGAATCGAAGAAGTTGACCGCGGCGTTTGTGATGACACATTCGAAAACCGTCAACTCCTACGTCGAGCAAAGTTCAACTGGATTCCAGTGTACGCATCCAACGGAGTTCCAACGGGACTCATCCAAGCAATCTCAACCGAGATGGCAACCGAGAAACGTATCCTCTCCCTTGCCGAGAAAAAACCCATCCTCACAGATCCAACGAACAAAAACTCAGATTATCTAACGGGCCTCGATCTTCTAGCTGAAGAAGCGTCCGACTACATCTGCCCACCTTGGGTCATCGGCGCAACTCGTGCTTATATAAAAGAACAATCCGCGCCCCCGGTCTCATCAAAACGTAAACCGGCCGCACTTCCAACGAGATGTTCCAACGTAAAGGATGACGGGATCCGCTGCCAGCTCTGGTCTTCAGGACGTTTACAAGATGACGGTCTTTGCCGAATTCACCTGAGAAGCGTAAAACACAGGCCAGGCGATGACATCGAACGAGCTCGTCAGAAGTTATTCCAGGCAGCGCCGTACGCCGTCGACGTTCTCGAAGATATGATGAGTAACGCAGAGTCTGAGCCAGTGAAGCTAAAAGCTGCGACTGAAATTCTTGACCGAGCCGGAGTCCGCGGCGGGATGGAGATCGACACAAACGTTTCGTTGGAAGTTCGTCCGGCCGCAAGCATCATTGCTGAACGTCTAAACAGACTTGCAACAAACGCAATCGACGCAGCCGCCAGGCTCAGTGAGGCAGGCATCCTGGTAACTTCCAACGAAGTTGAACCGACCCAAGAAACTGCAGCGCACACTGCCGGATCTACAACTTCTAACGAAGACATTGTTGACGCAGAGATCCAGGAGGACTAACCGACATGCATAGCTCGGATCCGCAACTTCTAACGAACGCACGTGAACTCGCATCCCAGCTTGCTGCAGACGTTAGCCAGGCGTCCACTAGACTGGAACATATAAGACTTACAGCCAGAGCTAACGAAGCAGCGAATTTGCTGCAGGCCCTGGAGAAACTTCTAACGACCGGAGAGATTGATGACGAGAGCGAACCGCCAAGCGTTTCTTAATGAAGCCGAAAAGCACATTGGGTATCAAGCACGTATGAATAAAGGTTCAACGTACGGAGAACTAGTTGGTCACCCAGACAGGGATTGGAACGGCAGCTTCATCGACGTGATCGCACGAACCGTTGGTTTGAACTTGCCATCGCATGTGCACACAGCTGCAGCTCTGAGCTACTACTTCCAACGAGGGATGACGCACGTTCGACCAAAACCAGGCGACATCGTCTTCTTCAGTTTTTCTCACGGAGACCCTCAGGGTATGCCTCACGTAGGAATTGTCACTGACGTCGAGCACTTTTCAAAGCATGGGATGTTTCAGACGATCGAAGCTCAAACTTCCAACGGAACTCCAAAAGGCAGCGCAGCTAACGACGGCGTCTACAGACGAAACCGTTATGTTTACGAAGTACTCGCCTTCGCCAGGCCAAACTTCAAACGAACATTTCCGAAGAAGCAGGATGCTGCAGCTCATCCGGATCCAGGTAAACTTCCAACGAAGCCGTCCGTTAAAAGTTCCATCATTATTCCAGGACTCAAACACCCTTGCATTATTACCGTCCAACTTGCACTTGGCATGACCGTCGGTCTGCGCGGAGCTAAGCGAGGAGAGTGGGACCACAAGACGGCTGCAGCCTTCGCTAACTTCCAACGAAGAATCGGATATATCGGAAGCAGTGTCAACGGGATTCCTGACCTCCCGAGTCTCGAACGTCTGTCTCTAGAAACCGGAAACTTTTTTATAACGATTCCATAACGGGGTTGCGTTCTTTTATATAACGTGCTAACTTTCTTATATGGAAGAAAATTTGAAATGCACGCGGTGCCTAGTATGGAAACCGACGTCCACTATATTCACTGAACTAGGCGAGCTAACTGCTTGCATAGACTGCAAAGATACCTGCAGAGACTGCTCAACCGAGACTCCAGAAGAACTGCTCGAACACGGATTGTGCCTAAGTTGTTGCCAAGAAATGGACGAAGAGGCCGAAGAGAATGGATACTACGATGAGTAAGCAATGCTACTCCTGCCCCGACCTAATATCCAACATCGGGACAGCGTCAATGTTTATAAGCGGAAATAAACAGTATTATCAATGCGCTAACTGTATGGAAGGTTCAAACTGTTTCACGTGTGAGGGATGTGGAGACGGACTAGCCAGCGAATGCGTTGATTATGTTCCTAGCCGATACAGAGAGTGGTGGTGCATTAGTTGCGCCGAAGACCACGAAAGTGTTAGGCTTGATTTTGAAAACAATTGGATTTTCAAGGAGGAAAACTAATGCGTATAGGCACCAACAAACAGTGGGAACTAAGCGTTTGCGATTCCTGCGCATATTTCATCATTGACCATTTAGGCGAATGGATAGCATTTCAAAGCAAATCGCCACACTATTGCATTGACTATCTAGAAGACGCAAACACTAGAGTCAGAGAACCCCACAAACCGTCAAAGTTGTACGACGATGACTGGATAAAAAAACTGTGGACGTCTGCAAATAGAACAGTAGCAATAGCTTTTCGACATTGGTATATGACAGAACTCGACTAAAAATTCCCCGCCTAAACAGCGGGGATTTTTTTTGCCAAACCGGGAATAAATCTGAAAGTAGCTTTCCAGGCAAAAACTTCCAACGAACGTCCATACGAAGTTTTCTACCGAATGCGTAATTTTTTTCTCATCCAGGCAAAACTTCCAACGAACCTACGTGCGAAGTTCAGAAGGGATCCGGATCCGGCAGCGGGCGCAACTTTCAACGAGCTTCATTGGAAGTTGTAGTTTTCACAGTCGATGACAAAATCTTCTTGACTTTTAGAACTAAACCGATAACATAGAAATATGTTTAATCCCGACCTAATAAGAGAGTTCTCAATGGGGTTCAGATTTGATTTAACCAAGGACTCCGATTGCTTGCATCAATACAGAAGATACCTACACAAATCAAGCCTTGAGTGTACCGAGAGGTGCGACGCCGACAATGAGGGTTTTTGTCTAGAAAAAATTTGCACCGTTTGCTTAGATAAGGTAATGTAAAGCTATGACCGATTTTATAAACGACCCTGAACGCAACTCCGACCTAGCCGACTGGCTAGACTACGGAAAGAAACAAGGCTGGATAGTTCCACAAGTTGTGTGCAACACACACGACGGAGTGCCTATGACTGCGACCGAACAGAACGAGTTTGACGAGGGTGGAGACCCTTGTATTCACGTTATCCGTATCTTTGAAAGTGAAGAAGAACAAAAGCAGTGTCTCGAACACTGGGAGTAGCCAAATCACCATTTAAAAACGTCCCGTAAAATGTAATTAACCCTACAACGGAGACGATAATGCAACACATAGAGCTACACGTTATTAACAACGAGGCTGACGCTAGCCAAGCCGAAGAGCTTGGGCTAACTACGTTTGGCGTCTTTGAAGTATGCGAAAACTGCGACGAGCCGATTGGTTATACACCTAATGGTTTCTACCCTTGCGTCATTGTTTTAATGATCGACCACAACGACGAGGACATTGAGTTCCTGCTATGTGACGGTTGCGTTTCACCTATTCTTTCGCCCGGATTTGTGGCTTGATTTTCTTTTATAAAACCTGTATCATTTAGATATGGAACCTCAAAAACAATTCATCACACCTGCTCAATTGAACTGGCGATTACTACACCGAACCTACGGATTTGTAGATGGCGAGTGGTATTACATACACAAAAATAAACCTACATTTAGTATCGTAATAGAGTTTATTGACAGTAATCCCGACATAGACAAAAGATACCAAGAGTGGTTGGACACTCTTTTTAACCCTTTAGACGAGAATTTTTAATATGGACATACACAAAAGAAAAGAAACCGAGATCTCGCTGAAATACAAAATTCGCACAAGAAGTTATGGATTTATAGATGGTCAGTGGTGGTTTATTATGAACAACCGAAAACTTTTTGAAGTGGAAATAGAACTTTACATTTCAGCTGACGACGACAAGCTGTATGAAGCTGGGTTGAAATACGGTAATCCGTTAGCCGAGTGGTGGTAATTGCTATGATACGAGCTTATTTAGAGGTAGATCCGGATTTATTGAACGCATATATCTATTCTGGACAACTGAAATACATAAACGGTGAGTGGCGTTGGGATAAAAATGGATTTGCCAACGACATAGTTTTTACTGAACCGACATCTAGGGGTTATTCGTTAGGAGTTTCACTCAAACAATACTTACAAAGTCAAGGTGATCTAATTCACGAATTGACTTACCAAGACTAAAAGTTATACAATAAAACTACAAAGACGGAAGGACACTAAAATTCACACTTCACAAATAATGCTAGTTGTAGCAAACACTCACGAACAGGCGAGAGGAATAGTAGCCGACAAGTTTAGCGATAGCGAACCACGCTGGTCTGACTGGTGCGAGGTTTCATCTAATACAGGTATCAGTTTCGCTGGGCGTTGGGAAAGTGAAAACATCTTAGGCACACAAGCCGAGCTGGATACACTATGCTACGCAGATGATCCTGAAACTGCTGAACAGGCGATTACTGCTTATCTAAAACACCGATATATGGACATAGACCAATACAGAAAAAAGCTCTATGACGAGGGTAAGCAAGATATCTTATTTAGCCACAACTACGACCACGAGGCAGAATGGTCTAGGACAGACGATATGCCACTTTATTACGCCAAGAAACTAGCTGAACTTTTATCTAACGAATGGACATCTGATAGTGCTATATATGATCTGGAAACTTGGGATACCAACTTAGCTGACTTCCGTAAGCGTGTAGATAACAGCCCTCAACATCAGTTCTTAGTTTTAGTGGATTTCCACTTCTAAAAACTTTTCCAAAAAACTTTTATAGAAACTTGACAAACTTCTAACAAAAGACTTAGACTTTCTAAGTAAGCCGAAATCAACCCTGAAAGGACACAAACAAAATGGCTGAAACAAACAACGCAAACATCTTGGTAGGTTATGCCCTATACACAGAGTTTCGCAAAGACGGACACACTTTACAGGTAATCTTTACACCTGAAAGTATGTCTGAAACTGCTGACGGAACAAGTGTGTATGTTCCTGCTTCTGTATGGCGTAGGCAAGTATCAAGCTACAACCCTCGCCGACCTTGGCGTTCATACTCGCAAGAGTGGAACACCATAAACAACAGGAAAGAGTATCGCCTTGCTAATGGTGGTTCTGCCGAAACACTAGACGAGGACTTGGCTAAAAAGTATTCTGTTGCTGGTCTTGTATTTATGGACAGAACTTTTGAGAGCCTAGTTGCTCAAAGTTGGGAACTTCACAAAGAACCTATTGTTGTTGAGTTCTCAAAAGAGGATCTAGTGGACACTCAAAGTTGGAACACCCCTAATGCTCTTATCCGTAGAATTATGCGTTCTCGTAAAGCTCTTGGATTTTCTGACGAACTATTTGCTATTCCTACTACTACTGCTGTATAGTCAAACTATCAACCCCGAAAGGACACAAAACAAATGACTATAACCATTACTGCTACCCTCAACGAAAATGAGAAAGTAGCACTAGATAGGCTAAACAACCTAGAAAAGTTATCTGGGAAGTTGCCTGAACTGCTAATCGCAGTTGGCTCGCAAGCTGTAAATGCTGACCAAGCCGAGATCATCAAAAACAACCTATCCAAATCTGGTGGGCTTACTATGCGTGGGTCTGCCGAAACAACCAAAAAGAAAGTAAAGGAAAAAGTGGCTGAAACACTAAACGCTGACGAGGCTCTAATGCGACCTAATGGCGAAATGTATTACACTCGCAGTTGGGGCGAACACAAAGATAGTGCTGTCCTAAAACAACTCCGTTCTATCAACCAATTCGCACTATTCTATGGAAGTCCCGGAACAGGTAAAACTGCTCTTGTTGAGGCTACTTTCGGTGAGGAAGTCCATACAATTCTCGGTTCTGGCGATACCGAAGTTGCTGACCTAGTCGGTGGCTATGTCCAAACTCCTAGTGGCAATTTTGAGTGGATAGACGGGGCATTGGTAAAAGCAGCCGAAAGAGGCGAGGTCTTGTTCATTGACGAGATCGGTCTTATTGACCCGAAAGTTCTATCGGTTGTCTATGGTCTAATGGACGGCAGACGAGAACTGCCAATTACTCAAAATCCCGAAAGAGGCACTATCAAAGCCAAAGACGGATTTTATGTTGTCGGTGCTACTAACCCTAACGCTGTCGGTGTTGTTCTATCAGAGGCGTTGCTCTCACGATTTACAGCACAGGTAGAAATCACTACCGATTGGGTGCTTGCTAAGAAGTTGGGCGTTCCTGCCATTATCACAACTGCTAGTCAGAACTTAGCTAAGAAGTTTAGTTCTGGCGAAGTTTCTTGGTGTCCTCAAATGCGAGAGCTACTTGCTTTTAGAGATCTGGAAAAAGTGTTCGGAACTAAGTGGGCTGTTAGCAACCTAATCTCGTCAGCACCCGAACTAGATAGACCTATCGTTGCCGAAGTTCTATCTAGGGTTTATGGCGAGGAAGTAAAAACTGCCAAAATCTAGGTCGTGTCCTACCTAGCGTTTTGGTCGGGGGTAGGTAGTTATGGTTGGCTACCTACCCTCAATTTCCAACTTGACAAAATCTAAATCAACCCTCTAAAATCTAAATACGACAACTGAAAGGAAAAAATCTTATGTCGCATTTCGGAACTAACTCAAATGGCGTAAAGAATACACCGAAAGAGTGGCTACCTATTGGTAAGACCATTGGTGAGCTTGCTAACAAGTGGTCAGGTAGAACTGACTTGATCGCTTATGTTGGAACAAAACTAGACGCACCCGTTCCTGCTCTATACAACCCTATTTCGTCAGAGATAGAAGTAAATACGGAAATTGCTTTTGGCACTATTCCACCTAGTTTTATTACTGACTTGTCCGATAGAGATAACCAATACGAGTTTCCAAAGGCAGTAGGGGCTATCTACCACGAGGCTTGCCACGCTAAGTTCTCTCGTTGGTCATTGGAACAAAGTTCTAAGGACTTGACTAGAAAACAAAATCAAGCTCTCCACTTGTTAGAGGAAAGTCGCATTGAGAAGTTTGGTGCTATGGCTATTCCAACTAATCGTTATTTCCTAACCTCTTGTGCCTTAGAGATCGTATTAGCCGAGTGTGATGTTGATACGCTTTCTAAGATGTCTGAAACTAGGGCATTAGCACAACTATCAGGGTTAGTGTTGGCAAGAGTAGATGCTGGTATTCTTTACAGAAGTGATGTTGAGGGTATTGCTGAAATGCTAGAAACAAAGTTGGGTCTTGACTTTATTGAGAAGTTGAGAGAACTATGGCTAAAAGCACAAGCTCATACTGACCACCACAACGCTACTGAACTTTACCCTCTCGCTATTGAGTGGGACAGACTTGTATCTGAACGAGCCAAAGAAAAGGGCGAGGACGATACAGGTTGTTCTTGGGGCGAGGGCGAGGGCGAAAGTTCTGGCGAGGGCGAGGGCGAGGGCGAGGGCAAGAGCAAGGGTCGCAGTAAGACCATTGAGGAAATGCTAAAAGAAGTTCAGAACGCCAAAGAGAACGCTGAAACTACTGCTAATGACGAACTATCAGAACAGCAGACAGGCGAGAAGTCCAAAGAAAAGGCAAAAGCACGATCTAGTGAAAATGCCGAAAAGCAGAAACACCAACAGGTAGGTCAGCGTGTATTTGGTGAGCCTGAAACTACAAGAGCAAGTGGTTCAGGTTCTAGTCTTGTAGAAACTCGTAAGCCTACTTCTGCCGAAAGAGCTAGTGCTGTTCTAATCTCTAAGTTGCTTATGAAAGCAAAATACAGGAACAGAACTGAAACTAAGATCAACTCGGTTCTGCCACAGGGTAGGTTGCGTTCTAGGGCTATGGTTCAGCGTGAGGCTCTTAGGTCTAAGGGCGTTATGTCGCAGGTAGAAACTTGGCGACACAAAACTCGTAAGCACACCGAAACACCTAACTTGTCTATCGGGATTATGGTAGATGTTTCAGGTTCTATGGGTTCTGCTATGAAACCTATGGGTTCTACTGCTTGGATTTTGAGTGAGGCAGGTAGGCGTGTTCAGGCTAAAACTGCTATGGTCTATTTTGGTTCAGGCGTGTTTCCAACCTTGCGTGTTGGACAACACTTAGAGGAAGTTAGTATCTACACAGCACCAGACGGAACTGAAAAGTTTGACTTGGGCTTTCAGGCACTAGACGGACAACTAAACCTACTTGGTGGCAATAGTGCTAGGTTGCTAGTTGTTGTTTCTGACGCTTGCTACACCAACGAGGAAATCCGAGCTTGTAAGTCTTGGCTACAACGCTGTAAGCAAGTTGGCGTTGGTGTTGTTTGGATTACTTACGATCAGGGCGTTTATGCTAGTGCTGTTATTGAGGGTTCAGGGGCAGAACTCGTAAAGGTCAAAGGTGCGATTACCGAAGTTGCTGAAATCGTTGGCAAGGCAGGGGCAGAGGCTCTTACCAAAGCAGGTATGCGAGTAGGGCGATAGCACAAAAGTTCCGAGCAAGTCAAGTTTCTATTTCCTTTCTCTTGGCTTGCTCGGAAATCGTTATCAAAAAAGAATTGGAAAAATCCTTGACAAATCTTTATTAGGAAAAGTAAAGTTGGATTACAACCCGAAATGGAAGGAACTACCAAATGTGCGACAACCCGAACCACGACCACAGCTCTAACGAGAACTTGTTAGACCTAATCAAACAAGAGATCAACGAACCAGAGGACATAGCCTCGGTTGCTATCCAAATCTTTTGTGCTATGTCCTCGGCTCTAATCCAAATTGACCAGCCGAACCCTGCTATCTATTCTGCTTTTGAGCCTATGAAACTTCTAGCTGAAAAGTTAGGCGATCAGGAACTAAGCGACATAGTTATCACTTGCGAAATGGAACACCACGAGGCTATTTCTAAGCTGATTTCTAAAATGGGACACCCTGCCAACAAGAGAAAGAAGTGGGGTAAATAAATGCCAAATTGGGTCTATAACACGCTAACTATTTCAGGCAAGCCTGACGAGATAAAAGCCTTTACGGAAAAAGCTGATAAGGCAATACCGACAAGTAATAACAATGGCAAGACTATTGAGTTAGGGGAAACTGACGGACTTTCTTTCTGGAACTTCATAGCACCACCCGAGGAAAAATACGATCTCTATTTCGCCACTTCTGACGGAACAGCAGACCAAACTTGGGGCTGGTATGGCTGGAACAGCGAGAATTGGGGAACTAAGTGGGACGCTAACGATACGAGTATGTCCCCGTCCCCTGACGAGATAACCGAACATACCGGTAGTGTGATTTATTATTTCTCTACTGCTTGGAGTTATCCTGAACCTGTTTTTAGAGCTATGGCAGAACAGCACCCGAACTTACACTTTCACTTGCGTTCCGTTGAGGAACAAGGCTGGGGTGCTGAACTATCGGGAGCTGACGGAAAAATCTACACCGATAAGACCTGGGACATACCGAGTAGTCATCAGGAGTGGGTTGATACCGACCAAGAGGGAAGTTGCTCTTGCCAAAATGACGATGAGGAAAATTGGTATGATGACTGCCCGAGAGATGATCAAGAGTTTATTGTTGTTATTCAGAAGTCTTACCGAGTAAGAACCAACACAGCAGAAAACGCTTACGAGCTTGCTATGGAACAGGGGAACGACCCTGACGAGCAAATGGAAGTTCTTGACGAAACGATAGCTTGGGTTCTTGACGATCAGAGAGTTAGGCAGTATCCTCTTTTGAGCAATAAAGTTCCTGAATTGGAATAAACAAACTTCGGTGAGTTTATGCTTTCTCTCACCGAGAACGGATAGTCATTTCCCCTCTGCTATCCGTTCAGGGACTAGGTAATTTTTTGGTGGTTCTCTTTCTTACCTAGTCCCTCACTAAACTTGACAAAACTTGACACAGGGGTATAGGCTAAACAAACCGAAACCGAAAAGGAAAATGAAATGCTATTTAGACAAGCTCTCGGACACATAATCGCTGACCACCGATACGACAACAAGCTCACACTACGCCAAGTAGTAAATAGAGGATCAGGGCGTATCTCACTTACTTACCTATGGGAGATAGAGAAAGCTCGCAAAGAAGTCAGTAGTGAAATGCTTATAGAAGTTGCTCAATGTTTAGCTATCGAGCCTAGTGATCTAGTAATCAAAATCGGTATGGTTATGTGTGGTGGAGTTCCAAACTACTTGCCGAAAGAACTTGACGAACAGCTTGTAAATCTATAAACTGAACTTATCCAACTGAAAGGAAATCAAAATGGATAACAGAACTGAACCACAGGCAACAGAAATGAAAATGTCTAACACTTGCTCTTGCGAGGTCGAGGACGAAACAACAGGCGAAATGACTTGGAGTGAGGAGTGTTTCGGTTGTTTTGATGATGATAAGCAATACTTCACAGACGAGTTCCTAATGCCATACCTGACCAGTAAAGGTTGGGACGAGGACACGATCATCAGAGTTGTTGGCGAGAAAATGAATTGGGACAACACGAGTGGTTGGACAGAAGTTCCTGCTAAGGACTTACTAAAAGCTCTTGCCATAAATGGCGAATACACACTAAGCGTTGAGATTACGCCTGAAAAGGAAATGGTAATTACCCGATCAAGCCACGATGAATACGGAGCTAGTTTTAGATTTGAGTTATCACCTGAACAGGACTATAATCCTGAATAGGATAACTAAATAAACTTTCATTAGGCATACCGAAACCTAAACCTAGAAGTCTTAGTTTTAGGTGGAGAACCAGAGGTGTTCGTAGAACCGATGTTGGTGGTATGGGGATTACTACCCTGAAAACCTAGTGAAATCCGACCAATGTATGTCGCTAAACTACGCTTGTTCCTTAGCAAGAGAAAAAACTAAGGGTCTTGACTTCCAGACCTAAACTATAAGCCCTATTGGAGTTGATGGTAAGAACTATCCGGTTTTCTTTTTTTGTATTTTATTCTCTCTCCCTAAAAGAAAAAAATGCTAAACCTGAGTAAGTTGATAAACTGCTCACCTAACTTCTTAGAAAAGGAAATCTATGAAATACGATCTATACGCAAATGAGGACAACAACTTTATCCCTGATGTAGTCATTACAAAAGTTGAGGGAGCTTGGCTAGAAAATGCTGGCAGACAGATTTGGTTTGAGTGGCGAGAAACTGAACAATGGTGTCAAATGGAAATTGACGAGGGCTTTTGGCTAATCACCAACATAAAATACACACCGGATTTTGAGGAATGGCTTGACGAAAACCTAGACCAATACGACAGCTTAGAGTTTATGTTTGACCTAAATGACCTAGTGCCGAACCACTACAAGATAGAGCTTGATAAGTGATCAATTGCGAAACCTGTAAGGGCAGACCCCTAGTTTGTAAAATGTATGCTCACGCTAATCGGTGGTATTACTTCTGGTGGTGGCGTGGAGTTGATAGCTTGTTTTGGAAAATCCATCAAAAACTTTGTAAAGAAATTTGATTTATTCTTGGTTATCTGCTAATTTGGAAACATAACCCGAATGAAAGGAAAACAAAAATGGGTATGGATGTTTATGGAAAAAATCCAAAAAGCGAAAAGGGAACTTACTTCCGTAGAAATGTATGGGGTTGGAGACCACTATGGGACTATTGCGTAGATAGATACGAGGACTTAGTTGGTGATGTTTCAGGACACTACAACGATGGTGATGGCTTAGACGATACAGGTTCATTAGAACTAGCTAAAAGAATAAAAGCCGATCTAGCAGACGGAACAGCAAAAACTTACATAACAGCAAGGAACATTCACCTTTCTATCTTGCCGAGAGAAACTTGCGAACTCTGTAAAGAAACAGGTATTAGAACCGATAAGGTTGGCGTGGAAAATGGTATGCCTGAACAAAAGCTAGAACCCGAAATGGCTATTTTGCTAGGTAGAGAACAGGGTTGGTGTAATGGCTGTAATGGCGAGGGCAAGAAAGATAGTTGGGAAACTAACTACGATTTGGAGCTTGATGACATAAAAGAGTTTGCCGAGTTTCTAGCCGATAGTGGTGGATTTGAAATTTGCTAGTGAAACCACTACACTAAGACCATAGGCTTACGCCTGAACACCTAAGCAAGTGTCTAAACTGCTTACCAAAACAACAACCAATTAGGAGCAAAATGGAACAAAAAATAAGTGTTGCTGGATTAGTAGCAACAACACCAAGACACCTAGTAACAGCAGACGGACTAGACATTGTTAGTTTCCGTCTAGCGTCTAGCAGTAGAACTTATGACCGAGCAAAAGGTAGATGGGTTGATGGAAATACAAATTGGTTCACTATCACAGGGTTCAAAAGTTTAGCAACTACCACAAGTGCGAGTGTTGGCAAAGGCGATAGAGTTATCGTCATTGGAAGTGTCAGAGTTAGAGATTGGGATAATGGCGATAGAGCAGGAACTAGCGTTGAAATTGAAGCTGACGCCATTGGACACGATCTAAATTGGGGAACGAGTAAGTTTGAGAGAACTATTCCTAGCAGACTAGACCCTGAACCAGACCGAGAAGATTTGACCCTAGAAGTTTAGGGACAGAAAAGAATTCGCCAAACTAAAAACTTGGCGAATTTTTTTTGCCGACACGCTTGACTTACCGATACCGATAAGGAACAATAGAACTATCCCGAAACTAAGGAGAAAAAAATGGGAGAACAAAAGCAAGCCCTAGTTATCAAGACAGCAGGGGACATTGAGGTTGTGAGCTTTACTGCCGAAACCGAATACGAAGTTATCAAGGAAGTCGTTGGCGGTTATTTAGAGATCGTTAGATTATCGCCAACTATGACTATGTGGATAAACGAGGAAGGCAAATTAGACAAACTGCCTTACAACCACAGAGCAACTGCTATTTGGAACTTTTATTTTGGAGCTACGGACATAATCGCTGGTAATGTAATCATCACCGGTGGAACTGATACTAACGGAAACTGCTTAGGACTAAGCTTGGCAGACGGAAACAAAATTCAGGTTTTAGTATCGGCTACTAGACTAGAAAAAGCCGAGATGAAAAAAGGGGAAACCAAGTGAAAGTGGATTACGAAGTATCAAGAATAGCGATCTGGAAAGTAGAGAACGCTAAGACAAAGTTAGAACTTACCTATTCTGCCGAGTATGGAGCAGAGATAAAAGCAAGCTTGACTTACCGAACACTAGGGGGAGAGTGGATAAAAACTATCAGGTATTACAACCGAGCCGAGTGTCTAATGGATTTCGCTACCCTAACCAATAATAAAAAACTGATCAGGGTAATAGAGAGAACAGAGCAGTATCAAAGCTATTTAGAGAATAGTTAGACACGCCAAAAAATAAATGAAAATAAACTTGACTTAGATTAGACAAAAGACTAAGTTAGAAGTATTGGAAGTTCCAATAGCCAAAATCGGCACAGAACTAAGGAAGTAAATAAATGGAAAATCAAGAACCACAAGAACCACAAGAAGTAAAAATCACAAGCAAGAAAGCAAAAGAAGCTTACGCTTTACTAAAAGCCATAAAGGAACAAATGGCAGACTTGGAAAAGCAGAAAGCACAGGCTAACGAAATCTTGGCACAGGCTCTAAATGGTGCCAAGCGTGGAGTTGTTGCTGGACAGGGATCGTTTATTATGGCAAGTGGTAAAAACACTAGTTTTGACCGAACCCTGATGAAAGAGAAGTTTCCGTTGGCGTTCCAAGAGTGCCTAAGAACTACGGAATACGAATACATCAAGCTTGTCTAACAAGAAGTAGTTATCCCCTAATAAACCACACCGAGAGTTTGGATTAGGGGATTTACTTTTTACCGAGAGAAGTGGTAATGTAGAGATACCACCGAAAATGAAAGTAGAAAAATGACCAAGTATGTAAAACACCTAAACAATGATGAACTACTACAACGCCTAGCAGACGAGTTAGTTCAGGCACACAAGGAAACAGGCATAGACCTAGGCTATTGGGAAACAGCCAGAGAAGTTGTAGAACGCTTTTACAGCGTGGAAGTAAAACTAACTATCAGGAAAGCAAAGAAAAAATGACCGAACAGGAAAAGCCGAAAGGCGATTTTAGTGATCCAAAAAGTTTCTATTTCAATGACTACCTAAGCAACCACATAGGACACAAGCTTGAAGTTGTTGAGTATTGTTGTGGAGTGTGTGGAAAGACCACCGACTTTATGCTCCGTTGTTTCCAAGATGACATAGATGATACTTGTTTCAACGACCCTGCCGGTATTGCTAGGGAATGGGTGAAACCACATTGCGAGTGTAATCACAGCCCTTGGACAAAAAATGACTAAGTGTAAGTGTTGTAATGGCGAAAATGTATTCACTTGCGAGAGTTGTGGAAACGGATTAGCAAGTGAAAGAAAAGCTTTTACCGATAGTTCAGGGATAGAGTTTGACCCGACTACCGAACACGCTATTTATGTTTGTGTAGATTGTAAAAAAGAACTTGACAAAAAATAATCAAGTTTAGTAAAGTGGAACTACCACCGAAAAACAAGGAGTAAAAAGTGGAACTAAATGAAACCGAACAAAAGACCATAAAGCGTATTTATGATTTCTACGCTACTAAGGAAATCAACGCTGATGAAGCTTTACAAAAGTTAGAAATGCTGATCAACGAAAATGAAATCTGTCAGGGTTGTCTTGCCGAGATAGACGAGAATAATCCACTCATAGACGCTGAACGCTATGCTGTAAGCGACAAAATCGGTTATTGCGATAATTGCTATGACCCGACACCAGACTAAAAACAAGCTTGGCAGTTAGTCCCCCCTAACACTACTGCCAACGAGCAAGGGTTTTTCTCATTTCTCCCTTGCTCCACACCTAAGCAAGTGTATAAAAGGCTTATTTTTATTTAGGGAACACACCGAGAAATAATCTTGACTAATCTTAGGCAGTTGTGGTTAGATTAGTTAGCACCAAAAAAAATAAACCACCGAAAAAGGAGAAACAAAAATGGGCGATAGAGCAACTATCCACATCACAAGCCAGAGCTTTAGTTCACCGATAGAACTTTATGGGCATTGGTCAGGAACAGATAACGCCAAAGCAGTTGCCAAGGTATTAGAGAGAACCGACAGAATTGGAGATGCCAATTATCTAACAGCACAGGTATTCTATGAATACGCTGTAATTCTAGGTGGTTATACAGGACACCTAAGTTTTGGCATTAGAGCAACTAACGCTGAACCTAGCGACACTTGGGACGATAATCCGGTCGTTATCCTAAATGCCGATACAGGTTCAGTTGAGTATGACGGACAGACTTACACAGCTAATCAGTTTGCGTTAGCGTATGCCGATAAGGTAAGTTAGAACTACACCGATAAGGGTGGTAATCCATAAGGGTTATCACCTTTATCACTAACAAGGGAAAGAAAAATGGACGAGCAATTAGAACAACTAAAAGAAAAATTACTAGATCTAAAATCTAGACGAGCAGGGTTGTTATCTTTATTGGAAGGTATTACCGAGCAAGTAAAAACAACACCAAATAAAGACCTAGCGTTTCTAGACAACTTGCTAGCACAGCTAGAACAGGCAACAATAAAATCTAATCAACTAGGCGAGATAATTGCCGAAACTAGATTAGAAATTGCTAAGTTTAGAAAAGAGTTTGGCTTAGACTAGCCAAGCTGGTAAAGTTAGAACACAACCAAAAGAGGAGAACCAAATGAAAACACTTGCCGAATTCAAAAGAGTATTGGCTCAACCAGACACCACACTAACTATCATCAAATACCTAAACACCAAAACAGGTGCCGAGATGAACCACAAGTTTCTAAATCAGGTTAGAACTATCGGGAAACTACAAACCAATAGCGTTGCCCTGAAAGACAAGGCAGGGAAACTATCGTGGTTAGATCTTGATAAAGCTAGTAAGTGGAGTTTCACCGAGAACATAGCAACTTTCGCTGATGAGTATGTAATTCTGGTTTATCGGGTTGAGAAACACGCTGAATAAGCTTGACTATTCCCGAATAGGTTTAGTAAAGTTGAGAGTAGTTAGGTAATCGCCTAACCTAAATGAGAGTAAGGAACTCAAATGAACATAACACTTATCGCAGTAATGCCATTGGTTTATCTGGCTGTTGTTGCTATCCCCCTAATCACCATAGACATTAGAGAACACCGACTACCGAACAAAATTGTTCTCCCTTTTGTTGCTATGGGTCTGGTTACCGACATTGGTGCTAGTTTCGCTGGTGGAGAGTGGTGGAGATTAGGACTAGCTCTGGCAGTTGCGTTCGGTATCGGTATCTTAGGTATGTTTGCTAACTACTTTGACTTTATCGGTATGGGGGACATCAAACTATTCTTTGGTAGTTCCCTAGTAATCGGCTGGTTCGTCTGGTGGTTGCCGTTGGTATTGGTAATCGCAACGCTCATTACCGGTAGTATCGCAATTTTCTATCAGGTATTTATTCGTAAGGCTAATGCTGGAACTAGCGTTCCACTAGGACCTTATGCCATTGTTCTAGCCCTAATCATTGGAACTTACGGAGTTATGAGTATCTAGGGAAGTAAGCCGAACCCCTTAGCCTAAATGGTTAGGGGGTTTAGCTTTACCCGAAAAAAGACGATCTGGTGAAACTTGCGACACGCCAAAAAATAAATAATCTAAATACTTGACTATTTCCATACGGAGAGAGTAATCTGGAAGTAGTTAGGCAAACGACCTAACAGAATACGGAGATAAAAATGAGTGGATACGACATTGGTGGTGGCTATGATGGCTGGAAACTATCTACCCCTTGGGATAACGAGCGAGAGATTAGCGTTAGCTTTGAGTGTGCCGAGTGTGAAGTTGAGAATGAAACCGAAGTTGTCGTTGGTGGCAGGTCGGGAGATGTTGATGTTGAGTGTGCCGAGTGTGGCAAGAACAACAGCGTCAGTTTTGGTGATGACTAAATGGACGAGTTTATCAGAACTACAACAGGACAGATAGCACTTTGCCCTAAATGCGAAACAGAACTAGATGTATTCTGTGTTTGCGCAAACAGCAACCCTATTGCTTGCGATAACTGCTGTGGATGTGAACAGCACTAACTAGCAACAACACCCGAGCAAGTGTCTAAAAGGCTCAACCTAAATCTTTGGAAAGGCAAAAGTGAAAGATAGAAAATCTAAGATCGCTTGTTGGTCTTGTGGCAAACTCACCGAAGTAAAATACATTGGTGAAAACACACATAAACAAGAGTGCCAAGAGTGTAAAAATTGGCGAGCTGAACGCTATGCTGTATTGTGTAAGAACACCGAAAAAGAAAGATCTAAAAATGCTAAATAAAGTTGCGAGATTACTTAGGGGAATTAGTAAAGTGCTAATGACCACAGGACACCGACTTAGTTGGTATGCGAACAAGCTTGACAGCACAGCAAGAAAAATTAGAAACGCTAGAAAATAAACTTGACAAAGTTTCCATACAGCAACTAAACTAAATACATCAAGACGAAAAGAGGTGAGAAAATGGGAAAAAAAGTTGATACTTGGACTTGGTTTGTTGCTCGCTATGAGCAACAGGGATACAAATCTCTAAACCAATTCGCTATCGCAACAGGCTTACAAAAGTCTAGCCTTAGCCGATACTTTCATAATCAACGACACATTCCGTCAAATACTTTGGCTGTGTTGTGTCGTGAGCTGGAAGTTTCTCCAACTGAACTACTGATCGCAATTGGCGAGAAAGTAAAGTAAGTGCCGAACCTGAGCAAGTTCTAAAAAGGCTCAACTAAAAAACTAATAGAAAGTTGCTGTGAAGTTATGAAAACATTTTTGTTGTTGCTAGGTCTATGGTCTGCTGGTTGCGGTGTTTATTGGGGGATTATAGTTGAGCATAATCACCGAGCATTAGAAATAGGTCTTAGTCTGGCGTTCCTGATACTATTTGTTGATACACTATTAGCAGTTGCCGAGCTTCCTAGATTTATTGGAAAGCGTAATAGGCGTAAATAGACTTGGTAGAGGGTTTCTTTCATTTCCCCTCTGCCGAACACACCTGAACAAGTGTCTAAAAGGTTCATTTATTTTTTAGAGATCGGGAATTTTTTATGCCGATTAGAAGTTATTATTTATGTAATGACTAACTACAAAGGAGACAAAATGAAAAGAACTAAATTCACACCAGAACGAGTTGTTGAGCTGGACAGACTAGACAGACTTAGAACCTATGACTTACTTTATAGGGCTATGTTTGCCGGTCTAATCCCCTTTGAGCCGAACCTAAGACTAAAGCGTATGGTCAGGGTAAAGAAGTCTTAGAGAGATTTCTAGAGATCCAAAAAATAAATGCCGACACGCTTGCTTATTTCCATTTGGAAATGCTAAAGTTGTATTAGTTAGGTAAATCGCCTAACAGATACGGAGATAAAAATGAAAAAAGCATTAGACAACATTGGGCTTGATAAAGAAAACTTTGAGAGCAACCTTGATGATGGAATTACGATCACCGATAATCAGTGGGAAAAAATTGCCGGTGAGATAGATGGCAGAGTTGAGAACTTTGTTTTGGAACTGCTAAACATTTTGGCAGCCGAAGTCCAAGAAGGAAATTGGGACTAAAAATAAATTGCGACACGCTTGATTATTTCCATACGGAGATGCTAAAGTTGGAGTAGTTAGGTAAGTTGCCTAGCAGTTACGGAGTAAAAATGAGCAAGCAAGATTACAAGGTATTCTGGTGGATACAGATTTATCCATACGGATACGAAAAGGACAGCGAACTTAGAAACATTGAGTTCTCTGGTGTTATTAGTGCCGATAATGAAGATGATGCTATGGATCAGGTTAGGGAAGATAACGACATTATTGGTGATGATTTCATTGGCTATCCTGAACCTGACTACATTGATAGTCACCCCGACATTGAGATAGTTTGGACAGAGGATATGTCTGCCGAGCCTGTGTTGGACTTGACTAAAGACGAGTAAGCCCTGCGAGTAGAAAGCCCTTAGCCGAAACGCTAGGGGTTTTTTACTGCTGAACACGCCTAGATAATCTTGACTAAATGCCGATAAGTGATCTAGGATTTTAGTAGTTAGGTAATCGCCTAATAAAAATAAAGAAAGTAGAAAAATGAAACTACAAGCAACCAAGTCAAGTCCAGTCTGGCAAAAGATTATTGCCGATAATAAAGAGTGGTTTTCTAAATCAACACTGGAGTTTTTCAAATCAACTATTTTTTGGTCAAGCCTGAAAGAAACTGAACAGGGTCTAAAGTTTGTAACTAGCGAGTGGGATTACCAGCAGGAGACTAAGGTATTCACCATTAGGTTAGTTACCGATAGGGGCATAGAAACTATCAGTCTATACGGAGAGTATTCCAGCCTTATAGAAGCCTTACGAGCCTTATAGAGATCGTAAAACTGAACCCTTGCCGAAGCTCAGGCAGGGGTTTAGTTCTATCTAGACACGCCAAAATAAATTAGTTAGATACTTGACGGAATAAAATTGGTGGTGGTAGAGTTTTATTATTAGTTAGGTAAGTTGCCTAACGGAAATGAGAAAAATGGAAAACTTTCTAGACATCAACAAGGTTGCTAAAATTGTTGGACTGCCAGCAACACAGGAAACTTGCCCAGGCTGTTCCGAACTTATTACGGACACTAATCCCCTAATTGACGCTGAACGCTACACCGTAAATTCTTACACTGGTTATTGTGAGAACTGCTACGACCCAACCCCTTACTATCCCAAGATAGATTAGGGGGGGGGGGATAATCCAGATCTGGTTTATCAACACGCCAAAACTAAATAAAGAAAATGTTTGACTATTCCCAGCTGGAACCGATAAGATTTTATTAGTTAGGAAAAATCACCTAGCGGAAATGAGAAAAAATGTTTTACTTACAGACAACATCAACCCTAGTAAGACTTTCTAATGGAGAAACTTTTACTCAATGCGAAATCTGCGGTAGATGTTATGAGAACGAACACTGGGACAGAACCAAGATAACCAGGACTGACTGGGCTTGGACTTGCGACCACAGCGACCAGGACACCGGAATACTAGATTAGCCTGGTTGCCGATAAGTCCCCTGGTAGAGATACCGGGGGATTTATCTTTACCAGGTGCGACCTGGTGCCAGGATCTAAAATCCAGGGACAAGCTTGCCAGGATAAATTATTAGACACGCCAGGAAAAGATTTGACTATTCCCAGGTGGAACTGGTAGATTTTTATTAGCCAGGTAAAACCCCCTGGCAGAAAGAAAAAAATGAACCAGGAACAAATTGAATTGTTTGGAATGATAGCTGATGACGCCGGTATGTCTATTGACTACTGGGCAGACACAGCGCACCACGACACAGAAAAGCACACTTACCAGATTACTTTATTACCGGACTGCGTTGATGAAACTGCCGGTGTTGTGAGCAAAACAATTTCTTACCAGGATTTACTAGACGCTACCAGGAAGCTAGCAACCGGTGAAGTAAGCGTGAACCCGGCCACCAAGTCAGTTTGCCAGGCTATCATTAGCGACCCGGCAGACGTTGATTATGACGCTACTGATACCGATGTTATTGTCCAGGTTGCGATGTTTGGTGAAATCGTATTCGGCTAGACAGCTAAGAGATGTCCCCCTGGTGAGAGCCGGGGGGGGGGGGGGGATTATTTCTATTCTGGCCAGGACTGCCAGGGCGAGCTAGCCAGGAGCCAGGAGCCAGGAGCTAGATACGGATAATAAACCAGGAACCAGGATCTAAATAATTAACCAGGTCAAGCCGGACACACTAGGTTTAGATTAAAGCCGGTTAGGTTAGTTATTATATGCTTAGATTATTAAGCAACTTTATTTAGTTATACGGAAGGTATAAAATGAAAAAATTTATTACAAGAGCTGCAATTGCTTTACTACTAGCTATTGCCGGAATTCTTTCAACACAGATATCCAGGCTTTATCTAGAGCAATATGTTTTCTTTGATGACAATGCCGAAACCCTGGCTATGTACGCCAGGTGGCAAGTTGGTACCTGGATTTTTGCCAGCCTATCTTTGATCTCCCTGGCCTGGGCTATTGTTTCTACCAGGAAAGATTAGCCTGGAGTACCTGGTTTAATGCGGTAGATTATATAAATCTAAGTTACTCCCCTGGGGCGTGTTCGCCCTGGGGGATTACCTCTATTCGGTATAAGGTAAAATGTATTGAGATTGGAGTGTGCTATGGAAATACCGAGCCCGAAACTTAACGCCGCTTATCAAGAATATAAGAATGGAACTCTTGACCCTAAAGAGCTAACCATAGAAGAAAGTCTTGATCTGCAGTATGAATACTTTTTACATCAAAAGCAAATTAATGATGCCGATGTGATAAAGTTTGTAAAGCTTGTGATGATTGCTTCAGAATCTGAAGTAAACGATCAAGAGTAGCTATTAACAGTGCTACAATCTAAAAATACCGTTTAAAGACAAACGGTTATGGGAGAACCCAACCAATAACGACCGAGTACTAACTCACCTCAAAAATCAGGAAAGGTAGGTCGCCAATGAGAAAGTTCGCAACATTACTAATAGCGGTGGTATTAACCATTGCCGGATGCTCAGCCTCTGCAGCTATAGCATCCAAATATCCAGTAGCGAAAACAACAGAAACACCGGTGGTTGTCGTAGAAACACAGCCGCTACCTGTCAGTCAGTTAAAGCTAATGCAAAAAACATCTAACTTTAAAGAGGTTAGAAATTATGCACGAATGAATCTGATTGTTAGGTATCTGAAGACACGCGTCGGGAAGACATCATATGTTTTCTCTGGCTCGTCAACCAGAGGATGGGACTGTTCCGGAATGGTTCGCTGGACTTATAAACAGTTCGGTATAACTCTTCCTCACTCTGCTAATAAACAAGGTCATCTTGGTAGCCGAGTATCTAACCCTAACGTTGGAGATATCGTTGTGTTTGCATACAACGGTAGCACCAACTTCTATCATGCTGCCATCTATATTGGCAACAATAAAATAGTTAACGCTAACTACGCATACGGTACAACTATCATTGAACCGTTATCTAACTACAAACACAGTCAGATCCGCTTTGTTCGTGTTATCAGGCAGCAGAAGAACTAAGGTGGAACGGCTATAAGCTGCTTAGATTCTAGGGAAGGCCTTCGGTGTAATGCCGGGGGCCTTCTCACATTTTTGAACACACTATAGAATTAGTACATACGAGAGGATGATCGATGGATCCCATATATGCATTAGCCATTGCCGTAACTATTACCATAGCTGTGGTGGGTTCAATCGCTCTACTTGGGCTAGCAATTGTTAGTCTTACAATCAATAGAACGGTAGACAATGCCGACTTTATATCTGACATCGAGGAGTGACATGGAAATATTTATTAACCTAGGTCTACTGGCATTAGCCGTAGGCTTTGTATCTGCAGTGCTATACAGCTTTGTATATCGCACTCGGAATAAGAAGATCAAAACTGTAAACATTACTATCGAGGTGCCAAAATGTGCTTGCGGTGGCAATTGTGCTTGCGGTAGTAAGAAGCCGAAAGGCAAGAAGGTTCAGCCTTTGCTTGGCGTAGTTGCACCTAAGCTAGAAGACTCATACGGTCCAATAGTTTCAACACCTAAGAAGAAGGCGGTCAAGTAATGCCGGGCTGGTTCATTAAACTTAGAGACATCGTTTGGCCTTCAGTTGCATCTGTAGTACTTGCGGTAGTCGCTATTGTGCTTGCGGTAGCAAGTGTCGGATCTCCAGTACTCCCAATTGTATTTGGACTAACTTCGATCTCGATGGCCCTACTCGCTCAGCGGGTATAATAAAGATCTAATCTTACAAAGGAGGCCTTATGGCAGAGAAGAAAACAGATGCGGCTCAAGAAGCCGTCATTGAAGAAGTCGTAGCAGTGGTTGAAGAGCCAGCTGCTGTCGAAGAAGTAGTAGTTGAAGATGCGGTAGAGCCTACAGTCGAAGCTGTTGTCGAAGAACCTGTAGTTGAAACTATTACTGAATCCGTAGTTGAAGAAGCGGTAGTAGAACCTACTGTAGATTCAGTTGAAGATCTCAAGTATGCTGTTCCAGTTGCAGTAACTAGAGAGGACATCGAGAACTATCTACCTACACCAGCTGGCCCAGCTGTAGTTGGAACTGGCGTAGTTGATGATGTAATCCTATCTTCATGCGTCTACAAGAATGATGCAAACCGTAGATCACTAACCGTGTATCACGTTCAGCGTAGGCTGATCGAGCTAGAGCTATTGCAAGATGGCTTAGTCAAAGCCGGTTACTATGGAGATCTAACTAAGCAAGCGGTAGCTGTGTTTCAATCTAATAATGGCATTGTAGGCGATGGCCTTATGAATGCGGAGACCTTTACTGCATTGTTTGATGGCGATCCAAACGTAAACGTAGTGCTTGCTTAAGCTGCACACCTTAGAGGCGGTCCTGCTAATGCGGGGCCGTTTCTACTATCATGGATGTAGGAGACTAAATGGCTAAAAGTATCATGGAGCAGATCGCAATGCTTCCACCTGAAGAACAGGCTAAAGTGCTATCCGGTATGGATGCAGACTCACTCATGTGGGACTGGTCAGTCTGGGGTAGGCCAGAGCAGCAAGCACCTGAAGGTGACTGGAACATCTGGGCTTATATAGCCGGTCGTGGTGCTGGTAAGACTAGAACTGCTGCTGAGTGGGTTCGTGAAGAAGCTAAGTACACAACTACAGGGCAGAGACGCTTTGCTCTGGTTGCTCGTACTGCAGCTGACGTACGTGACGTTATCGTTGAAGGTGAGTCTGGCATTATGAATGTCACTCCACCTAGCGAGAGGCCATTGTATGAGCCATCTAAGCGAAGACTAACTTGGCCTAATGGCAATACGGCTACTTGTTTCACTGCTGATGAACCTGACTCACTTCGTGGTCCTCAGTTTACTCATTCCTGGGGTGACGAGATTGCAGCCTGGAGACAGACTCCTGATGCTGCAGGTATGACTGCCTTTGACAACCTTCGTGTTGGTACTCGTCTTGGATCTAATCCTAAGATCATGGTCACTACTACACCTAAGCGTGTACCTTTGCTTTATAAGCTTATCGAAGAAGCTAAGACCGGTCGTGTTGTGATTACTCGTGGTTCTACTCTTGACAATTCAGGTAACCTATCCGGTGCTTATCTTGATGCTATTACAGGAGTCTATGCGGGTACTCGTTTAGCTCAGCAGGAAATCTATGGAGAGATGCTTGACGATGTCGAAGGTGCACTTTGGACTTCTGAAGTTATTGATCTAGGTAGACAGTCCGGTATGCCTCTTGGAACTCCACTTAGAGTTATTGGAGTAGACCCTAGCGTTGCTGAGAATCCTAGAGATGAATGCGGCATTGTTGTATGTGCCTCTACTTCTGAAAGAGATCTTTATAAGCGTCAGGCTTGGGTGCTTGAGGACGCTAGCGTTCTTGGCTCTCCAACTGTTTGGGCTGAGAAAGTCGTTGAGATGGCTCGTAAGTGGGGCTGCCCTGTTGTTGCTGAGGTAAACCAAGGTGGAGCATTAGTGAAGAATGCTATTCACACTATCGACCCGAACATTGTAGTTCTTGAGGTTCATAGTAAATACGGTAAGGCTCTTCGAGCTGAGCCTGTTACTCTTGCCTACGAGCAAGGTCGTGTCCATCACGTTGGCTTCTTGGCAGACTTAGAGTCTCAAATGTATTCTTGGATTCCAGGCGAAGGCAAGTCGCCAGACAGAGTTGACGCATTGGTCCATGCTATGACTGCTCTACTTATCAAACCTCCTTCAGGCTTTACAGGTGGAAAGATTACTGCCCGTTCTATGGGAAGCCGAAAGATAGACACAGGCAGCAAGACTAGCCGATCAATCTTTAGGCTTAGATAAACTAAACCCCCTAGCCTAGTAAGGCTAAGGGGCTTAGTGTCTAAGGATAAATGAAAGTAAAACCTTAGACTTTTGGGGGAGAGATTAGTCCCCCTGCCTATTAGCAAGGGGACTAACCCAACGCTTACTTATCTAGTATTGGAGCTAAGGCAAACACTAGGCTAAACATTCCACCGAATAGCAAGCCGTTGCTAATTATTTCATTCATAGTTGATGACTGCCCTGCTCCATAGGCTACTAGTAACCCATAGCCTAAGACATAGGCAATTGCTATAACAGGGGTGATAACTATCCCTGCTAGTAATCTTCTAACTACTACAACTGAGGTTCTAACTTCTCTGCTCATTTTTTAGTCCTTATCATTTATTTAGTTAGGCACTTTACCTAACTAAGTCCAGACTAATCTAATGCGGTGAGCCTGTCAAGCGTGTTTCATAACATTTAGATAACAACCTAGAATTTGGATCTCGCAACTAAGGCAGGGCAGGGCAGGGCAGGGTAAAGAATAACCCCCCTATTGCTAGGGGGGCTATCTATTTATTTAGACTTATCTAAGTCCTAAGCGTTCCTCTGCCTGAGCCTCTAAATAGGAAACTTCCTCAGCATCATTAGTCCCCTGAGCATTACCAAATAGTTCCCAAGTAAAGAGTTCATTGGTTAGTTCCTGAGTTGCCTTGATAATTTCCTGAGCCTTCTCCCAACTATGAACTTCATAGACAGGGGCAACGCCATCAGCAGTAGTAATTGTTAGTGAATAGATTTTCATTTTTATTCCTTTTCATTTTTGGATAGTTAGGCAACTTACCTAACTACTTACTAACTTAGTCCCTATAAGGCAATAAGTCAAGTTTATTTGATAACAATTTGATAACAGAAGCTAGCCGCCAATACCGAACCTAATGCCGAACTAACTAGGCAGGGCTAGGCAGAACAGGGCTAGGCAGAACAGGGCTAGGCAGAACAGGGCTAGGCTCACAGGGTAAAGAATAAACCCTGCCTATTACTAGGCAGGGCTTAGACTTAGTTCCCTAGCGTGTCTTAGGGAATTCCTGAGTTTCCCTAGCCTGAGCCTCACACTGCTCACAGGCTAACTGCTTAGGCTCAGGGTCTAAATAATCTTCCCATAAGATAGCCTTAGCAAGGTTGGCACAGCCAAGAGTGTCGCAAGTCTTGACTTGGTTGTTGAATGAGTAGATATTTATTTGACTGATAAACATTTGGAGCCTTTCATTTTTTTGGACATTAGGCAATTACCTAACTACTATCAACATTAGGGCTATGCGGTTAGTAAGTCAAGTTTATTTGATAACAATTTAGTAAAGCTATTCGATCCAAACTGCCGAACCTAATGCCGAATTAGACAGGCTTAGGCAGATAGGCACAGGCTCAGGCTCAGGCTTAGACAGGGTTAGGCTCAGGCTCACAGGCTAAACAGGGTTAGGGCTTATGCGGTTAGGGCTTATGCGGTTAGGGCTTATGCGGTTAGGGCTTATGCGGTTAGGGCTTATGCGGTTAGGGCTTATGCGGACAGGCTCAGGCTCAGGCTTAGACAGGCTCAGGCTTAGACAGGCTCAGGCTCAGGCTCAGGCTCAGGCTCACAGGCACAGGCTCACAGGCACAGGCTCACAGGCACAGGCTCAGGCACAGGCACAGGCTCAGGCTCACAGGGTAAAACTAAACCCTGCCTATTGCTAGACAGGGTTTAGGCTTGTTGGTTAGGCTTGTTGCCTAATCACAGGCACAAGGCACAGCGCCAGAACAGCAATCGAAACAGGCAGGGACACCCTGTTCCAAGTGCCTGTCGCAAAAAGCTTCGACAGACACCTTAGAACGCTCACAGGCAGACATTCCACACTTAAACTGAGAGTTGGCAGGGGTTAGGTTGCCTGAGTAGTGAGTGAAACACAAGCCTGAGATAAACCTGTTGTCTAGGCAGTTAGCAACTGAGCAAGTGATAGGTGAAACTGAGTTCTTAGACTTAGTAGAGAACATTTTGGAGCCTTTCATTTTTTTGGACATTAGGCAATTACCTAACTAATACAACAATACCAATTTTTAGGCAGATAGCAAATTGAAACACCAATTTTTTATTACAAATTGATAACAACTATTCTCGAACACTTGTTCGAAATTCGATACAAACTTTCGAACACTTGTTCGAAGCTGGAAACAAATTTGGACAAGCCGAAATATACCCATTGGCGGATCGCAGGCCAAAGTCAAAAAAAGTTAAGGTATCATTTTTAAATAAAGTACGTAAACTTAGGACGAAAAGATGATACACTAGATCCATGACTAGACGTTTAGCAAGAGATCTTCCTCTCCCCCAATCCGAAGTCGACCTCCTCAACAAACTGGACCGACGTCGACTACTTTCCAGAGTCCACCAGCTCTATCACGCCGGCTGGACTCTTTCGGCTATTGGGAATGCCTTCACGCCCCCAAAGGGTCGCTCGACCATCAAGGCTTGGGTTGATCAGAACGACACGTTCAACCAGATCGACGTCCCCATTCCAAATCCTACTCACAAGACCCCTAAAAACGGTTACCAACGTCTGACTCCCGTTTCTCCCGGAGTTCCTCCGATCACCGCTGAGCAGCTACGCCAACTAGCCCCCGTTGCCCAACAGTATCGAGCCCGTACTCCAAGCGGATCTAAACCTGCTATTGCAAACGCCCTTATGAACCAGATCATCCGCGATCTACGTTCCATCGACGTCTCTATTGCCGACATTGCTCGTGCAGCTGGAGTTACTCACCGTGCAATCGCAAAACGAGTTTCTAAGCTAGGATTGTGACATGCAAATACTTCACGACGTTTTCCCAGCTCACGTTGCTTTAGTTCCGGCAAACGCTATCACCGACGTCCACACCTTAGTTTCCTATCCGAACTCTCTCGGAAGCTACTACATTCAGACTGCCCGAGTCATTGTTACCGACACTAGCATCACCATTGCAGCAGATGCCCCTGAAGGCCCGCAAATAGTTTTCAACGAACGTTATACGTTCTTTGAAAAGGCAGTAACTCCAGAAACAGACTCATACGTTATCACCGAATCTGGAAAAATGCTTGCCTACAAGAAAGACACCAACTGCGGTTGTGGATCACGTCTACGTTCTTGGAATCCATATAAAACCCTAACATCGAATCGAGACCCAATTGCTTAATGATCCATACTTGACGTTTATCATCCTTGCTCTAGCCAGTTTTAGATTGACGCGACTAGTCACCACCGACGTAATTTTTGACGCCCCTAGACAATGGATTTGGAAAAAATTTCCGCCTTCCACAACGCTAGGCTACCTCTTTACCTGCGACTGGTGTACAAGCATTTGGGTTGCATCAGCTATCACAATTTCGTATACAATAGTACCAACGATAACTTTGATCGGGGCATTACCTTTTGCTCTATCTGCAGTTGTCGGAATATTGGCCGCACGTGTTTAACCATAACAACGTTCCGCTACTAATGACAGGAGAAAATTTTGGGCATCTTTAGCCGTAACCAGGATGATAAAAATCCTCAAAAGCCACGCCAAGGCATTCGAGCAACCTCTGCCAATCAGCGTACTACCACCAACCCAACCGGTCTCCCGTCTAACTCAGTTTTTCTAAACCCAAACTACACTCCTGTTGAGCCAACCGCTTATTCAGCCTTACGTCCACTTACTGCAGCTGCAGTTCAAGTACCGCTTAATGACCGTGGTGAAGCAGAACGCTTCCGTAGCCGTAGAACTTCAACATCTTCTAGCTGGCAATCAGACGCCTGGGAGTATTACGATGCAATTGGCGAGATCAAGTACGCTTTTAACCTAGTTTCTAGCGTTGTTTCTCGTATTCGCCTTTACGCAGCCGTTATTCAAGACCCTGCAGAAGCTCCAACTCCTGTACGTCTAGCAGATAACATCTCCCCCGACCTAGCTTCTGCTGCAGAACGTGCCCTAGCTCGCCTAGACTCTGCCTACGGAGGTCAGGCAGGTCTTCTTCGCGACGCTGCTTTGAACCTTGCAGTTGCTGGAGAATGCTATTTAGTCCAATCTCCTGCTCGTGTTGGCTCAAACGTTCCAGAATCTTGGGATATTCGCTCTGTAGACGAACTTAGCGTTGACGGAAAAGGCAATTATTTGATTGCTGGACGTCGAGACTACAATCAGGGTAACTCGGCGATGTCTTCTACTAACAAAAACATCATCAAACTTGCTCCAAACGCATTTGTTGGACGTATTTGGCGAGCTCACCCACGTTTTTCTGATGAAGCTGACTCCAGTTTGAAGGGTATGCTCGATCTTTGCGCTGAATTGTTGCTTCTAAACCGCACATTCCGTGCAACTGCAAGAAGCCGACTAAACGCAGGTGCTCTATACCTACCAGATGGCCTTTCTGTAGCCTCTACACCGGACCCAAACTACCCTTACGAGGATGCTGACGGCCTTTATTCTGACCCAACTCCTGAAGAATTGCAAGATGAGTTCGAAGATCAGCTAATTGACGCGATGACAACCCCGATTCGTGACGAAGATTCAGCTTCAGCAGTTGTTCCACTGATTATTCGTGGTCCAGCAGACCTTGGAGACAAGATTAAGCAGTTCAAGTTCGAGCGTAGCTTCGATCCAGCCCTTGCAGAGCGTTCAGATCGTGTTTTAGAGCGTATTTTGCAAGGAATCGACGTCCCTAAGGACATTGTTACCGGTCTAGCCAACGTAAAGTATTCAAATGCGATGCAAATCGATGAATCTCTCTACAAAGCACACATTGAACCTCTAATGTTGCTCATTGCAGACGCTTTTACCGTTGTTTACCTACGTCCTTACCTCTTAGCTAACGGTTACAACCCTGCAGACGTTGACAGACTCGTAATTTGGTACGATCCAAGTGCTGTAGCGACTCGTAATGACCGCGCAATGGATGCTGACTCTGGTTTTGACAAGATGGCAGTGTCTTACGACACTTGGAGACGTGCTCATGGCTTTACTGACCAGGATGCACCGGGCCCAACAGAGCTTGGATTGCGTCTTTTGGTCGAAAAGGGTGTAATTACCCCAGAATTGACGGAAGCTTTGCTTTCGGCAGTAGCTCCGGAGATGATGGCAAAGGCTAGAGAGGCTCAACAAGCCTCTAGCGTTGCTCCAATGCCTCAGGATGTGTCACAGATGCTCCAGGGCGTCCAGCCAGGCGCAGAAGCTCCTACAGGGGCACCTGAAGCAGCTCCTGCCGCCCCTGAAGCGGCTGCACCAGCTGAAGAGGTTACTCCAATTCAGTTAGCGGAACCAACAACAACCCCTCAACAATAAACTAAGGAAATATTCAAATGGATATGATAATTAACCCAGAAGGAGCTTCAAGCAAGCAAGATCTTGCTCAGATGCTAGCTGTTCTGTTGTCAGATACAGTAACCTTCAAATTCCTAGCCCATGGCTATCACTGGAACGTACGTGGAATTAATTTTCCGCAGTTCCACGACAAATTCGCTGAGATTTACGAAGATGCAGACGATGCAATTGACCCATTTGCAGAAAATATTCGTAAGCTAGGATTTGACGCACCATTCTTGCTAACTGACTACGTATCTCTTACAGGAATTCAAGCAACTCCAGTTTCAGCCGATCCAGTTGATATGTCTGCTTCGCTTTACCAAGCAAATGCTTACATTATTAGCGTAATCAGGGCTACTTTTGAGATTGCCAATGCTCTTAACGAGCAGGGTATTGCAAACTTCCTTGCAGAACGTGATGACCAGCACAACAAGTGGGCATGGCAGCTAGGCACAATCATTGGAGCTGATTCAACAGCTCAGGGCGACTTGGGAAAATCTGAGGCTGACCTACCTATAACAGCATCGCAAGATGTGGTAGATCAGCCTGAAACTCCTGTTTACGTTTCAGCTGCAAAGAATGATGATGCTTATCCAACTAAGAAAGTAACCTTCTCGAATGAAACCGAGAAGCAACTTTCAAGTTTGACTAAGGAACATAATGCCGGAAAAGATCTAGACGATCTTGTTTCAATTGCAACTTTGCGTGCAGTGTATAGACGAGGTGTTCGTGCTTTCACTGCTAGTGGTAAGCCAGACACTGAACTCTCCGTTTGGGCAGAAGCTAGAGTAAAAGCATTCTTGTCTTTAGTAGAAAACAAACGTCCATCAAATGCGCGTTACACGCAGGATAACGATCTGCTACCTACTAGCCACCCTTGCAGCACAGTAGACACTAGTCAAGGCTTGACTGCATCTATTGCTGCTAGTAGAGATCTTGCTATCTCTATTAAATCTGAATTGGAATATAACGGTCCAGAAGACGCAATCTATTCTCTAGCTGAATATTCAGGATTGGGATATGAAGTAGTTCCAGCACTGCGTGCTGTTTGGAAGAGGGCTATCGACGAGTTCGAGCCTCCTTTTGATAGAGCAGTCGGACTAGCTACTAAACTGTATCAAAGTAAAGACGCTGACCTTCTACCGACTAAATAGTAAGAAAGATCTCCCCAGTGAGTAAGAAAATTAATCTAATTAAGCAGTTTGATGACCAACTAGCAGTCGAGATGCCCGAAGATATTTCGGTATCAGAACTAATATTCAACTTCACCCTAGAACAAAACGCTAGAGTGGAAGAGATTCGTCGTGTCACCGAACAGCAATTAGAAACTGTTGCGCTGAGATCACTCACTGCTTCTGCGACAGAAAATCTTACTACCGACGTACGTTATTTCAACGTTCTACGTGAACTTTCGCATTTCCTTAGTTTGGCTACAGAAGGTCCACGTCCAAACGGTGAAGACCGTAATACTGATCTACTCCCTGAATACCACCCAAGTTCTACGGCTGAGCTATCACTTGATCCAATCACGTTTCGTGCTCGCCGTGGGGCTTGGTACTCAGCCGACCCACGAATTGAAGACGAAGAAGTTCGCTCACTAGTTGCATCTGTCTATGGCTCCCACCCGATGGATGTACAGTTCCAACACGCTTATACACGTCTGCTAGCTCTTCCAGCTGGAAGTCTTCCAGTTGACATTATCGTCAGCCCGCTTACAGCCGGTGTTTGGGGTAAAGTAAAAAGCACATACAGCAAAGCAATGAATGTTTTTAAAGGAAAGAACTCTAGTTTCTGGCGTTCACTTCGTGCCAAGCGTCAGCTCCGTGACTCTAAGGGTCGCTGGATCGAGATGGGCGGCGGAGGCCAAGTAAACGTTCGTTTCCCTAGAGGAAATGTTAGAGCTGTCTCAGGTAAAGTTGCTGGCTACTCTACAAAGGGTGGATATATTGATTTTGAAGTTACAGACATCCCAGGGCTAAAGAATGGTCTGTATAGAGTTCCAGCCGCAGCCTTTGAAGGTGTTGCCGCTATTCTTCCTGCAGAAGCAGTTAAGGGTCTTCCAGTCGGAAATGCAATTCCTGATGACAACCAGATTATTGACATTAAAGATCTTGTTCCTGCAGAAATGCCTGAGGGCTGGGTAAAAAGTCCATACACTCCAACCAGCTCGGTTTTTGACAACAATGAACTTGATTCTGACTCAGTTTATGACTCTGCAGACGGCTACACAGCTACTGTAGTAAATAAGCCAGGGAAAGTTTCTGAAGGATTTGTAAACAAGGCTAAAGAAACATATGGCGATACTCTAGAAATTGTTGGCTCAGATGGTACTGAAAACCTAGACATGAGTAAGCCACTAATCACAGTTTGGGCATCAAAGCGTGGTAAAGGAGCCAAGAGCCCTATTGGTTTTGCTCAGGACTGGGCTGGCGTACAAAAAATTGCTGGAGATGAAGACGATAGATTTGGTGACAAAGATAACCAAGATCTAACTCCAGAAGAAAAGCCTAAGGCTATGATTCCTGCTCAGCCTAGCCAAAGAAGGGAAAAGCCTGAAGACGAGGGAGAGCCTAATAAGCCGTATGACGATGGATCTAATCCAGACGCTTCTATGCCAGAAGGTTGGAACAAGATCGGCGATCACACTTACCTATCTAAGGATCGTAGATTCCGAGTAACTTATGGATTTGGCCAGTCTGATGTTGTTTTGGTGTATGACCAAAGAACTGGAAACGTTTCATTCCAACCAATTATGTCTGACGGTGTGTATACCCTAACCGAACGTGACGGCAATGGTGACTTCACTATGGACACTCAGATTCCATTCTTTAACTGGGAGCAGGTTGAAGACCAGGTCCATGCTATTAAATATCTAGAAGCTTTAGACCCGCTGTTTAACCCTAACATTGCCAACGTTCCGGACTACCAAAGAGAGATGTATTCTAAGCTAGACCCATCAGAACGTTTCCAGTACGATTACTTCGGCCCAGGTTCTGACATGATCAAGAAAGCTGATGCAATTATTGCACAGTTCCTGCAAGACTTCTATCCTGGAGACTTCACCTCACCAAAATTCAATGACAATGGTTTCTGGTCTGGAAAAGGAGCAAGGTCTGATACTTCTGCAAGAATTGTAGATTCTGGAGATAACCTAAGAAGCGTTCAAATTATAGACAAACGCATAGGTCCTCTCAAGACACACCCTATCTACCCTGGAGAAGACGAGAATGAGGTTCTTACACAGGCTCTTAGGGATTGGTTCGTACTTCCAGATAATCTACAAAGGTTCAGTTTGTATTCAGAGTTTAAAGACTTTGACATTACTAACGGTAGAAGTGCAGAAAAAACTCGAAAAGCTGTTGCAGAAATATACTACGAGATGCATGTTGCTTCCGAGAATGAACCGAACAAATTTAATGATGATACTTATTATGTATCTAGACTACATTCAGGGCTAAGAAAATATGTAGACTCTAAAGAAGCAAAAAATACAGATCTAGGTCCTTCTCAGAATAGAGCCAATGATGATTTCATTCCTAACGAGGGTCAGGTCCGTCGTCTAGTTGCAATCCTAAACTCTAGATACGTTCAAGATGAGCCAGAGCTTTGGGATAAAGTTAGAGCGATCAGAAAGAATCCTGAAGAGCACACTGTAAAAGAAGTAAATGATCTTGCAGCGTATATTGAAAAGAACTTCCGTGAACTGACCTCACCTGAAAAGGGTCTGGCTTCATGGCTACAAAAGTCTTATCTCAAGTGGGCTCTAGATAACAAAAACTGGAGCAAAGAAGAAGCAGAAGAGATCAGAAAAAAGATCGATAACAATACTCTAACTAGAGCAGAATATGATCAGCTTCACGAGAGAGCTTATAATCTACCTTTTAAACCACTTCAGGCTCCAGAACCTACGCCAGAAGAAATAGCTGAATTAGAAAAACTTAGAGCAGCCGAGAACACTGTAAACGGTAAGCCTGACTACTGGCTAGCAGATCAGCCAACTGAAAGCCCTAAATACCTTCGCAGTAATATTCCGCAAGAGGCTATGGGGCCTAGCGATGGGCAACTGGTTGGTATCGAAAGATTCTTAGAGGATAGAAATATTCCTGAAGAGTTAGTCCAAGAGTTTATGGACAACTACAAGGACATGAATGCTCGTGAAATCCGTGAATGGTATTACACCTTTAAGGAGCACCCTTTTAAAGATCAGTACAAGCCTAAGAACAAGTATGGCCTAGTTGCTAGAGATTTTGACGGTGCATCTGACAGGATGCTTGCCAGCATTGAACGTATCTTTGACAAAGGATTAGCAAGCGATCGAGAGATAGCTGCAATTGTTAAGTCTGTTCCTAGAATGAACAAGTACGAGGTAAGCACTCAGATCATGTCTGAGCTTAAAGCTCGTGAAGATGCTTATGACAGCGTTCTAATCAAGAAGGCCGTTGAAGGCGGAAAGTCAATCAATGATCTAGATTTAGTAGATCTTATCGGCAGACCTAATGCACCTGAAGGCTGGGAAGATTTCAAGCCAAACGATGAAGCTCGTAAAGAGATTCTCGCTGATCAAAAAGACGAGGAAGAGGTCAAGCAGTTTGTTGACAAGCAAGCTCGTAAGAATGCTGCCCGCAGATCTCGATACGCTCTAGCTCGTCTAGCAGCTTTTATTGCTAACAATAGGGACCTAGTTAATGCTGATGGCAAGAGAATTATCGACGGAGCACTCGACGACATTAGAGACCTTAAGCGTATGCTTGACCTACGTAGAAAGTATGTAATCAAGCCTGCTAAGGTTATGGAACGTCTAGAGACCATTAAGAAGGGTCTAACTGATTCAGACAATGCTCACACTTATGGACGTCTTAAGAATAAGAAGCCTAAGACAGTAGACACTCTTGAAAGACTTGCAGCTGAAGTTGGATCTGTAATTGGAAGAGACGGTTACCACAACGGTCCTTACGAAAACGACTATGACCCATCTCTAGAAGATGAAGTAGATCACAGCACATCGGCAGAAGTATTTGAGCCAAACCCTGCTGAATCTCCAGAGATTCCAGCTGTTGATGATCCAGTTCCTGGACTTATTGACTACTCTAACCACCCAAACAGACCTAGAGGTCCAAGAAGACTTAAGCCTAAGGCTTTCTGGGGTGTAGTAAGAGATTGGGTAGCCGGAGCTAAGACATTTGACGATGTTGAGAATGCCCTTAAAGATAAAGAACTGCATTTCATAGACTTCGAAACTACTGGAGTTTTTGACCCGCTACAGCCACACGTTAAGAACGACCCTATCCAGATTGCTATCTACAAAGTTAAAAACGGAGAAATTCTTGACAAGTTTGTAGCTTACATGAACCCTGGATCTATCCCAAGTTCCTGGGCTATGACAACTCTGAGAGATGACAAAGGTAATCGAATTACTCCAGAATGGCTAGCAAGTCTTCCAAGTAAAAGCGAGGTTATAGCTAAGGCCGTAGAATTCCTAGGTCCAAATGCTGTACTAGCCGGACATAATATTGCTGATTTTGACTTAGAGGTTCTAAACAGAACTCTTAGAGAAGCAGGGCTAAATGAATACTCTCCTGCCGGAATGGTTGATACTCTAGGTTTAGCTGACTACATTTATAACGTATTTAGTAAGATTAACCCTAGCGGTCCTTACAAGATGGACACCTTTGGACCATTCGGTTCAACTGCTATCGAAGCTCTAGCTAGATATGAAGGAATTCCTTTCCAAGAGTTGCACGACTCTGCTAAGGATCTAGAAATCAACATTCAGCTTCTAGACAAGATGCTTCAGAGAGCTAAATCTGGGACTGACTTGATTAAAGACAATGTCTTTGACCTCGACGCTTCAGATAAAGATTACGATGCAAAACTTCCTAAATACCTTGCAGGTAGAGAAGCCTTTATTGAACGTGCTGTTAAGTTCATAGCTGATATGGCAGTTAAAGAAGCACTTAAGGGCTCGGAACCTGATCCTAAGGATCTTGAAGAAGAAGTACGCAATGCTTTGAATGGAGGGGCGGCTGATGGAAACCCTCAGGGAGATGGTCCTCCTGCGATTATCCTTCCAGTAGTCGACGGTGAGCAACCTATCACCGAGAGCAACGTTATTCCAGACCCTATTAACAGAATCAAGCCTCCAAGCCCTAAGCAGCTAAAGAGCGTTGAAAGACGTCTTCTAGACACTAGAGGTCTAGTTTCAGCTGAAAGAGCAGCCGAGATCTGGGATCTTCTACCTAACGTCAACTCCAACGAGATCGGTGATCTAGTTCGAGAGATGGATGCAGCGGAACTTGACTATGCTATTGCAAACAACTTGCCAATAGATAATTTCCGTATTCCACTTGACTACGACATGGAGAAACTTGAGGCTTACAAGGATAAGATGTATCCTGACCGCAACAAGAAAGATGGCCCTAGCCAACTACGTCAAGGTCTAAACTCACAGAGCGTTTTGTCTGAGATTTCATATGCTATGACTAACTTGCAAGATGCTTTAGGTTCTACTAGTAGTCCAGCAGAAAAGCGTGTTATCAACTCTGCCATTAAAAAGCTAGAACAAGCTGCTCAAGACGAGATCAATAATCCATCTCAGAACAGAGAGCGTCCTGCAGATACCAAGGATAAGGCTGAACTGGCTACAGGTAGACACGACATTGGATTCTTGGATAAGGAATACACTGCACAGCAACAAGATGCTATTGAAGCCGGTATTCGCGGTTGGTCAGTTGTTATCAAGGCTCTAGCCGGTACAGGTAAGACTACCACTTTGATCGGTCTTGCAAAAGCAATACTTCACTACTTCCCTAAGAAGAGAATTCTTGCTATGGCTTTCAACAAAGCTATTGCAGATGAAAACAGACTTAAGTTCCCTGGAAATACTGAAATTAGAACTATGGACTCTGTATCTTTCAAAGCTCCTGTAAATAGCAAACTTTCTAAGAAGTTTACTGCTATGAAGAAGCAGTCGGATGCAAAAAATAGACCGATCAATGGCTTTTTGGACATAGCTGATTACTTCAAGATTCCAAACGAAGTAGAGCTAAGTAATGGACAAAGAATTTCTAAGTTCTTAGCAGTAAAAATTACACTTAAGGGTCTAAACAACTGGACTATTAGTGCAGATGACATGATCGAAAGAAAACACTTCGACGATGCAATTGGAGAAAGAATAGGCGGTCCTGAGGCTTATACCCCATTCTTCCTAGAGCTAGCTCAGAAAATATGGAAAGAAAAACTAGAGCCGCACGATGACAGCGTTCGTCAGATTCCTGTAACTTTCAACGATATGATGAAGAACTTCGCTCTTAGCCACCCTAATCTAAAAGAAGTTAACTCTAAGGGAGAAAGCGCCCACGGTCTTGGTGCAATCCCAGACATTATTCTGATTGATGAGGCTCAGGACGTTAACGGAGTATTCTTTAGACTTATGGATGAGCAAGAGACTCTACACAACAATGGCATACAACTTGTTGTTGTTGGAGATCCTCACCAATCTATCTATCAGTTCCGTGGAGCCGTCAACAGCCTAAATATGTTTAGAAGAATGGTAACCCTACCTCTAACCATGATGTTCCGTGCCGGACAAGATGTTGCTGATTTTGCTAACCAGGTTTTGGAGATTAAGGACGAGGATGACGAACGTCTAGTCGGAAATCCAAATAAGACTTCAAGTCTTGCAACTCCTGGAAGTATGACAGATGCAGACATGATTCTTACCACAACCAACGCTGATGCTCTACTAGAAATTATGACTATGGTTGGTAGAGGTCAACGTGCTGGTGTTATTAGAGAATTTAAAGCTGAAATGAATAGTTTCTTGGCTACAGCTAAGTGGCTATTCTTCGGTGCTAACCCTAAGTACCGCCCATCAAATGCGCATGAGGACTTAGATTCCTACGACAGCTGGAAGCAAATGCTTGAACTTCACCAAGAAGATTCTGATCCAGCAGTAGGAAGATTGCTAGGCATTATGGAGTTGACTCAAGCTCGCCTAGAGGAGCAAGAAAGAGACAGCGATGGTAAGGCAGTATTTGCTGAACTAAAGCGAACAGTCGACGGTGCAAGAATCATTGGTATTCAAGGATTCAAAAAGCCGTTGGATGGCGACTGGGGCGATGAAGGTGATCTTGGTAACTTTATAAGTTATAAGATTGAAAATGGAGTTATCCGTCTATACAATACTGGAGACGCTAAGCCTTGGACACCTGAGCTTAAGAATCCTAATAATGGAACTAAGAATAACTCTGACACCTTATCTTCAATGGGCTACACATGGGATACAGGTAAGACTTGGGACTGGACCACTCCTGTTCAAGGAAATGGATCTGAGCAACTAAGCGCTCTTGTAGACGCTCTAAGTGGTGCAGATGTCGACAGCGTAGTTCTAACTGCTCACCGAGCCAAGGGACTAGAAGCTAAACAAGTTAAACTTTCAGGAACATGGTTCAAGCCTAACCCACAAAAAGATGCTGACGCTATCGAGAAGGGCAATATGCCTAGATCTCTTACTACAGAAGCATTGAACCTTATGTATGTTGCTGCAACTAGAACTATGGATGAATTAGATCCTGGAATGTTGGATTGGCTAGATGGTAAGACAGAAGAATTCAAGTCAAAGCGTAAGGATTACCTACGCCAGCTAGAAGCTAGGTCTGATAAGAGCCCTGATCAACCTACTTCAAAGAATGTTGAAAGCTCAGGACCTGAAATTGTAGAAGTAGATCCTAATACTCTACAAAAGGGTGACACTGTAGTTACTGCTAAGGGAAACAAGAGAATTAAGATGATAAGTCGTCACGATTCCGATGAAGTTAGTGTATTCTTTGAAGCTATTGATGGCGGTGGCGGTATGACATATCGTAACGGTGGAATGGCTAAAAAGGTTATTGGAGGACCGTCACAGAACCGTGAAGGAGCTACTAACCCTGACACCAAGTATGACTACACTGCTGACTGGAACACCGAATACCTTGGTGGACCTAACGGCGACTCATATAAGCACACTTGGAGCTCTCCAGATGGTAAGTATGAAGCAGATATCACTAACGACTCTATTGCAGTTCGTAAGAATGGTAAAACTATATTCCAAGGAGATAACGGTCTGGATGCTAAGTCAGACCCAGAGAACGTCAGAGAATCTAGCTTAGATATAGTTGCAAAGGCTATTGAATCAGATTCAGATATTAGCCCTAATAGATCCACTCCTGAGCAACCAGTAATGTCTCAGGAAGAGATTAATGCAGCCTACGACGAAGCTATCCAAGCCGAGTACGACTACCAGATGTCTCTTGAACCTATTTCTCGTGATCCTCGGTTCCCTGGCGGAGAGCGTGGTCTTAAGGAGCTTACAGAGGCAGTTCACGCTGCTGAAAGAATGGCAGCCGAAATCGAGACCCCTGTTCTTGACCCTATCCCTAACGGATTAGACCCAGAAGAGTACGTGGCTCAACTCAGATCAGCTTTGCCAAATAAAAAAATAGAACTTTATACTGACGAAAATGGTAATAAGTTTGTAAAGGTCTCTGAAGTAGCAAATAGATCTGGAATCTTTGGAGCATCTCAAGCAATTTTTGGTATGAAAGACCTAGAAGACAACGGTCCTTCTCAAAACCGCGAAAATAACAAACCTATAAAGAGCAATAAAGATGCTGTAGATCAGGTTATGGCTCAGATTACCGAAGCTATGGATAAGGGAATTATTCCTTGGAAGAAGCCTTGGACTGGCGGCGGATCTTGGCTACCAACATCTGGTGCTACCGGTAAGAACTACAAGGGTGGAAACCTAATCATCCTGCAAGTTCTAGGTCAGTTTAGAGGCTATGAAGGAACACGCTGGTATACAAAGAACGCTATTGCTAAGCTTGGTGGCTACGTCGACGAGAACGATGGCGTGCTTATCACCAAGGTTGTGAAGAGTAAGTACACTGTAAAGCCAGACGAGACCAAGACTATCATTGACCCAAAGACTGGTGATCAAAAGCCGGATGATGGTTCTAGAACCAAGACTAGACTCGACATTGATGTTGTCTATAACGAAGATGTGGTTAAGGGTATTACTATTCCACCACTTCCTAGAAAAGACCCACCTCCTATGCACGAAGTAGAAGATATTATTCTAGATTCTTACACAAATGGACCTAATATCAAATACAGCCCTGGAGACTCGGCTTTCTGGTCACCTGATACTGACACAATCAGCTTGCCTCTGAGAGAACAGTTCAATAGCACTGAAGAGCACCTAGATACTTTGTTCCATGAACTTACCCACAGTACTGGTGCCTCGGACAGACTAGACCGTAAGGATCTTCTAGAAAACTACGGCAAGCACAAGGATGTTCGTGCTCGTGAAGAACTTATTGCAGAAATTGGAGCAGCTATTCTAGCTTCTATGTTTGGGATCAACACTAGCATCGAAAACGTAGCTGCTTATGTTCAGTCTTGGAAGAGATTCCTAGAAACAGAGCCGAACGCTCTATTCGAGGCTGCTTCTATGGCAAGCAAGGCGGTTGATTACATCCTAGCCGGCTACTATGAAGACAATCCAGATGAAGAGTATGATCCAAATAGCCAACCTGGAGCTACTTCTATGCCAATCGAACCGATTACTGGTGAAGATGGTTCTTCAGGAGGTCTTGGAGGCGGTGTCAACTATCGAATCGAAGGTAACCGAATCTTCCTGATGGGCGATACTATGGCTGCTAAGGATCTGATCAAGAGCATCTCTCTAGTTCCTAAAGATAAGAAGATCCCATTCTCATTCTTCTGGGACAGAAAAGCGAACAACTGGAGTATTAGCCTAGGTGATCCTGAGGATAGAGTAAATATTCTTAACCAACTTAAAGCACTCCTAGGTGGTTAATTAAGTCTTTATTCAGATACTTTGGTATACTATTTACAGACTTATTAATAACTTAGAGGAGTATTTACATGGAAAATTATTTGAACCCTGATCACTATACTCCTGAAGATGAAGAGTATTGGACTGCTATCTCTTTCCCAAACCCCGATCCAGATTTCCTATATGATAGTGGTGAAGAGGATGTAGCAGAGCCTACTCCTAAAAACACTCCGTCAGAATAACTACGTAGGATATATAAATGGACGAAAATAAAAAGTCTAAGGCCGAGCCTATGCTTACCGTAGAGTCTTATAGAAATGACGAGCACATCATTAAAGAAGTGCCGTACTCATCTCTTAGCATCGAGCAATTAGTCAATCTAGCTCTAGGTGGATCTAAAGCTGCCAATGAAGAACTGCAGCGTTTGGTTGGAGTAGACATCCTTAAGGGTGGCGAAGAGTAGTGGATTTTGAATACCTAAAACCTATCGTAGCTGACGGCTCGGGAGATGGAGACGGCGAGTACACCTCTGCCGAACGTCGTGCCGACGTTGCTACTCAGTTCCGTGACAAATACGGACGCTGGGTTGAGATGGGTCGAGGTATTAAAGGTAAGATCCGTCTAGGTAAGCGTAGAGGTTCTGATGCAGGTAGAACTGCACGTATTGTCGGTAAGTTTATCAATGCAACTCCTGACGGTAAGTATGCAAGAGTTTTGGTTGACCCTAGTGATCCTTATTTTGCTGGAAAAGTTGCTTACATTAGGTATGACAATGCTGAAGAAGTACTTGCAACACTAGACCCTGAATACCTAAAAAAGCGTGGAATTGAGCTAGGGAAAAATACTGAAGGGTATGAAGTTGGAGACGGTGGCATTCAAGATGAAGACACTCTTAGAATAGAAGACCCGACTCCACAGGATCTTAAAGATGCCGAAGCCGATCTTCCGGACCCGGGTGATTATAGGGAAGAAGCCGCTAAAAGAACTGCAACTGCACTCACTGGTAAAGATCTAGCTGTTGGAAATATTGTTTACGATCAGGGAGCTGATCAGTACGGAAAAATTACTCAGGTTAGAACTCTAGCTGACGGTACTAAGCAGATATTTATTCAGTTCCAAAATGGACGTCGTGCCATTATGAACATTGCTGCTGATCACCCTATTCAAGCTTGGTTAGGTGAAGAAGAGGCTAAACCTACTCCAGAAGTTACACCTTCTCAGAGTAGAGAAGGATCTTCGATTGCTGATTTAGGTATTGACCTACAGCCAGCAACTATGGATGCCAACGGTGCACGCCTACCTACCCCTGGTGCTTTTACTGGAGTTCTACAAAGAATCCTAGGCGGAGCCAAAAACTGGGCAGACGTTGCTAAAAGGCTATTAAACCAAACAATAACATACTTTGACTTTGAAACAACTGGTATTAGCAACTACGATGGTGACGGAATTAAGAACTCTCCTATCCAGCTTGGCGCAGTAAAAGTTAAAAATGGAAAGATTATTGGTAGATTCAATGTCTACATTAATCCTGGTAGTAAGCTTTCTGAATGGTCTGCAGATAACCTTAAGCGTGATGTTATTGATGAAAACGGAAACGTAGTTTTAGATGAAAACGGTAAGCCAGTAACTATTCCTGTAACTGCAGAGTGGCTTTCCGAGCAGATGAGCCCTGAAGAAGCTCTTAGGCAGTTCTTAGAGTTTATAGGTCCTAACGCTATTCTTGGTGGACAAAACGTCCCGTTCGATCTAGAGATTCTACAGCGTATGGCCGATGATGCAGGTATCGAACTAAAAATTGCTGGAACTGTAGATTCTAAAGACCTAGCCTCACTGCTGCCTACGTACGATCCTGAAAAAGGTATTGACGGTCCTAAGCAAATAGCAGACAAAGAAACTGGCCGTATGCGACCTAGCTCTAGCCTTGGTCCAGTTGCCAACTTCTTAGGTTTTGAACCTGCTAACTGGCACTCAGCTGATGGCGATGCAGAAGATTCTTACAACCTTGTTCGAGAAATTATTGCTCGTGCTGCTAGAGAAAATAATCCAGACATGCGTCTACTTGACTTCCCGGAAATGCAGAGACTATACAAAGAACGTATGGCTGCATTTAAAAACTCGATATCTTCAAATAACCCAGTTACCGAAGCTCAGCTAAACGCTCTTAATGAACTTGCTAATTCAGACAATCAGGAGATTGCAACAGAAGCTAGAAAAGCCATCAATGAAGCAACCACTAGAGGTAAGGCTGCAGAAGTACTAGCTCGTTTGAATAATGCTAAGGATAGACCTAACAACAACCCTAGCCAGTTTAGGATCGGTGGTGGCGGAGATGTCGGCGATGGCAACGGCATCCCAAATAAAAAAGAATTAGCTATTCTAGAAAGACTCAAGTATTTCTTAAAGAAGAAATTTACAAAGAAGCCTAAGCAATATATTCCGGTTGGATATGATCGCATTGATAACTGGGGTATGTACCCTCAGTGGTATAAAGATGTTTATGAATCTGCTGGAAATCTAGATGACTTTGTAAAGTTATTCTGGAAAGCCCTTAGAGAGTCTTATAAAGGTACCCGTCTTGAAGATCCAGAAGGCAGAACCGATATAAATGAGACAGAGTATGCTGTAGCAGCTGCTATCTACAAGAATCTACAAGGTATCGGTGAAAAGGTCATACTTCGCTATGGCGAGTTTACAATCGAGTTTGATAAGCAATCAGATATAAATGGTCAGCTTCTAGACGAACTTAAACCTTACCTAGACACTGCAAGAAAGCTTGGACTTAAGCTTCCGGTAAGAATAAAAATTGCTAAGCAAGGGGATCCAGCTTTCACTGAAGGCGAAGTTATTGGCTTTGACAAAAATAATCCTGACATTGGAGTTTTGACTGGAGAGGCTCACACCGAGCCTGATGGCACTATGCATATGATTCTTTGGGATCAGCTTCATAACATGGAAAAGCTTGATGAAAGAAGACTATTTAAAGGATTAAACGAACAGGGTCAGGAAGAGTATTACGGTCAAAACCCTGGAGGATTTATTCCTGCACTTCAGTATGTATTTTTCCACGAACTAGGTCACCTATGGAATAGAGAAAAGCACGGTAGACAGGTAAACTCTCCTGTTTGGGGCGAACTTAAGAAGATGTTCTGGGGCACTGATGCTAAGCCATTCAAGAGATTTGATGTTACCCCAAACTCTGGCAAAGATTTTGATGAAAGAATGGCTGAACTATTTATGGCAGCCGTTGTCGCATTCCACAATAAAGAGGGTGGTGTTCTACCAAACATCGGCCAGTTCTGGAAAGTCGCCATCGAGCCTTACATCCACGGAGAGCCGATCAACTGGACTGCAAACTCTACAAGAATTAACCCACCTAAAAAAGAAGAAAAAGGTAAGGGTAAAAAGACTACTACTGAAGAAACTAGAACTCCACGAGGCGGAAAAGCTAGAACTCCAGATGTAAAAAAACCTGAAGATGTTAAACCTGGAGACATTCTTTACGACAAGGACGGAAACCTTCACGGTAAAGTTATAAGAATAAGTAAAGACAGAAACGGTAACTGGCATTACTGGGTAGAAGGTAAAGACTACAAACCTGGAGATGTATTTCCAACAGGTCTAGATGAGTACGTTATTCACAAAAATGGAGTTGCTTATCTTACTAAAGCGGGAGCTAACTTTGTACCTGATGAAGGCCCAGACTTTGTCTATCCTTTGCCAGAAAAACTTGACTCTTCTAATGCTGACGGTGTAAAAGCTGAAGATCTTAAACCTGGAATGGTTTACGACAGCCCAGACGGTCCAGCCAACGTTGTTAACGTTATCGAGCACGGTATCGGTGTGCCTGATGTTAAAAAGTCTAGCGATCGAGTTGTTGTTTACGTAGGTAAAGATGGTGAAGTCAAGCACGAAGTTGTTCCAGTTGGAACCTTCAAAAAAGTACTAACTTCCTCTAAGTCAAATGTTCCTGCACCTGCACCTGCTCCTGCACCTGCTCCTGCACCTGAAAATGAGAATCAAGGTGGAGAAGGTAATGGCAATGGTAGCGACAGAGGCGGAGAAGGTAGTGGTGGCGGTGGAGGTGGACGCGGCGGTAACGCTCCAGAACCTGTCTCTGAAGAGCCTGAAGTTAAACCAGAGGCTGCCCCTGAAACTGAATCTAAACCAGAATCAGAAGTAACAAGAGAAGATCCTGTCGGCAAGGGAAAAATTGACCCTAAGGGTTATGCAGAAAAAGGCTATGTGCCAATGGTACATCCTAAGCCAGAATTCCCTGCCGAAACCGACGAGAAAAAGCTCATTGAAAAAGGCTTTGAGATTGAAGAGCAAGACAATAGGGGAGAACCTTCTCAAAACCGTGAAGAAGAAGAAGAGGGCGAAGAAGGTGCTCTTCCTACTGAAGATACTTCAGACTTTGGTGCAGGTAAAAAAGTAGTTATTCTTTGGCACAACAAAGACTTCAGTGCTCCAGGTGCTCGTATAAAGATTACTTTCACAAGAAAAGCTGACGGATCTTTAGATAAAAGATTTACTCAAATTCAGTGGAAGAACTGGGATGGAACTATATCGGGAGATGAATACGGTCCTTCAGAAGTATTGAATATAGGAGATTCTGAATCAGAAATCTTCAGAATGGAGTTCAAGCATACTGTAGGAATTCTTGCAAGAAGAAATGAAGAATATAACGATGGAGAACTACCTGGAACAGTTCCTCACTTCTTTAGAAAAGTTGGAGACGACTACATTTGGAGAGCTGTAAAAGATCCTAAGACTGGAAAATGGAAAGCAGCTAGAGATCAAAAAATAGATTTAGTGAAGAAGCCTCCATTTGGAGCTATTATATCTAACAAGGATGGTAAGTGGACCGCTACCATTCTAGATCCAAAGGGTAATACAGTTGCAACTTTTGAAGTTGATGGCGATGAGAATGACAAGTCAGCTCTAGAGAATCTTATAAACCAGTCTTACGTTGAACTTGCTAAGAGATATAGAAACATTAATGCTCCAGCTACTGCACCTGCTCCAGCTGCAAGACCTGCCGGTAAAGCAACAGACGAGCACAGTTTCCCTCTACCTGATGACGTAAAGATGTGGAAAATTAGAGACGGCAGAATGACTGAATATCTTATGGGTTATGAAGAGGGTGTAGATGAGTTTGGGAAGCATTACATTAAAATCCCTAAAGATTCAAGATTTGCTGCAATACTTCAATATATTGAAAGTCTAGGCCATTGGTATGTTGGATTAGCAGATGTTAATAGTTCCTTGGATCGAGAAAGAGGTATAAAAGAAGCTTTATCTATTTCTGACAGTTCTAAAGTCGTTAAAGGTGATATAGATGACCCTAAAGTTTGGGAAGAAGCTTTAAAAGAAGCTAGAAAACTTATATCTGATGCAATAGCCAATCGTGATGGTAAAAATGTTCGTTATGGATATGAACATCGTTCAATAGAATCTTTAGATGATATTAGGGTAAATGACTATATAATTTTTAGAACTAGCTACCCACCTTCCATAAACTATGCTGACACTGATCGTCCGGAAGAATATATTTCAGGCATTATAGGTAAAGTACTATCCATCGGTAAAGATAAAGAAGGCAATCGTACTTTTAAAATCCAAGGAAAAGACGGTAAAATTAAAAATCTTACCGACAAAAAACTAGATTATGTCGGCGGTGCAGTAAGATTCTCTGATGATGACCCAAATATTAATGTATCTACAACTGAAATCGTTAAAAAACGACTTGCAAAACGTGAAATGAGAGAATTACGTTTTTCTATTGAAATGGATATAGATAAAGATCCTAATAAGTCTGAAGATTCTTTAGAAAAAATTTATAAAGCTGTAGAAGATAAAATTGGACCTGATCTTAGTGAAGATCATATATTTGTTCAAGGGTTGCAAAAAGCTCTTTCCAAAAAAATGTATGATAAGTCAAATACTAAAGCTTACCTCACCGAAGAAGAAATCTACGAAATAGTTGATAATTTTATAAAAGAATACTCCACTGAAAAGAAGTCTAAGGCAACCCCTGTTCAGCCTGTTGAGGAAAAAGAAGCTATCCCTACAACTAGCCCAGCAGGATTAGTAGGTGAGCACAACCACCCGCTTCCAGAAGACGTACAGATGTTCCCTGCAGGTGTGGGAGAACCTTACGCTAAATATGTAATAAATGGAGAAGGATTCCAGCACGAATCGGACTACCCTGACGTTCGTGTAAAAGATGGGCTTCGCTATGGAGTAGAGATTTATTATGAAGAAGCAATTGAGCCTAATAGCTACAACAAAAAGGGAAGAGTTGCTGGTTGGAGAATAAGTTTATTAAATAACAAATGGCGAGAAGATATGTCTAGACGTAGACTTATTGACTATAGAAATGCCGAGGTTCCAGGAGATATTAATGATCCGGAAGTTTGGAAGAAAGCTGTAGAAGAAGCCAGAAAAATGTTGGCTAATGCAATAGCTGAAAACGGTGGAAATAATAACCCTTACACATCCGAATACATTCCTTTAAAATCTTTGGATCAAATTCAAGCTGGCGACTATCTAATGTATGGTGGGCACTTCCCTCCAACTACTAGATGGAGGGGAACTAAAAGCGAAGAAACTAGTCCTAACTTCTATGCACAAGTTGTATCCGTTAAGACCGATGAAAACGGAAATAGAGTTTTTGAAATTAAAGAACCTAACCGTGCACAGGGCGGGTATTACGATAATGTCTTTGTTAATGATGAAGAATTTTTAGATAAATTTGGTGGAATAACCGGCCTAGCTCGTTACTCTGACGAGAACTCAAACGTTAAGCCTGCTGCCGAACCTGTAGCCGAAGCTCAGGTAGAAGAAGAGCCTAAAGAACTTACCGAGGAAGAACGTCAGGCTAACCGAGATGCTTGGACCGAGGCTGGAAAACTTTACAGAGAATATAAAGCTGCAAGCCGAGCAAAGAATAAAAAGCGTGAAGCTAAGCGCCTAAGACAAGAACTAGAGCAGTTCCCTGTTGTAGTGCTACACGAGAAACTTAGAGAACTTAGAGATATTCTAGACAACACTAGAAACTCTTCAACAGATGAAAATGAAAGAAAAGCGGCATCTAAGAGAGCCGCTGAAGTAACTGACGCTATGAAGCAGCTTAATGTACTTACTAACGAGGGTATGAAAGAGGGATCTGTAAAACCAACTGATCCTCTAAAGTTTAACTTTGACGATCTTTTCAAAGAAGTAGAAGCACAGGATGGCATTTCTGAATCTGACGTTGAAGAAGCTGCAGAAGAGCCAGAAGTTGTAGAAGAACCAGCAGCCGAACCTACAGAAGAACCTAAGAAAAACGTCATTGAGACTGCTGGCGGAGTTCTAGATTTTGATGCTTTATCTCCAATGCAACTAGGAAAAATTAAAGCCCACCTTGACAAGAAAGTTCGCTGGAATGGCGAGGTAATGACCTACCATGAACTTTATAGCAGATTTGCTATCGGTAGACACAAGAGCCAAAACCTTAAAGATGTTGACTATGTAAAAGGTGAGTCAGTTAAGTCTTGGGGACCTATTAAGTATTTCCTTTTTGTAGATGAAAACGGTGGCATGATCGATGTTCCTAAGATGGTCTACGATGCTTTCAAGCCAAACAGCGATGATCCAAAATTGGATTCAGATGCCACTGCTCCAGTTCAAGAAGCTGAAATGGCTGAAAGACAAAGAAAGTGGGATGAGCAAGCTAAGGCAAAAGCAGAAGCTGAAGCTGCTAAACCTGCTGAAGAAAAGCCAGAGGAACCTGTTGAAGCTAAGCCGGAAGAGCCTGCTGCAGCTCCTGCAACTCCAGTAGAAACTCCTAAAGATCTTGGACCGGTTCAAATAACCAAAGATACAGCTAAGCAATATCTAGCCGAAAAGGTAGATGTTGGGTGGACTATCTATGGTCCAGATGGTTATGCTCTTGGAGTTGTAGTTAAGAAAGATACTCTAGGTAGAGTTGTTCAGCTAACCGTAAGAGGTCCTAACGGGAAAGAAACTACATATAACTTCAACATGCTTACTAAGCTCAATGCCTTTAGTCCTAAAGACAAAAAAGATATCGAGAAAGCTAATAAGGCTAAGCCGGCTCAACCTAAGCCAGAACCTAAGCCAGAAGTTGTAGAAGAACCTACTTCAGAAGAAGCTCCAGATAAGATCTCCCGTGAAGACGGTTACAGACTGTTCAATGCTGTTAAAGAAGTCTATGATTTCATCCACAGAATGAAAAGGACTGACGATCCCGACGCTGCAAAGAAAGATGCAAACGACAAGGTCAATCAGTTAGCAAAGATCTTAAATCCTGAAGATGTAGATGATTTTATTAGGTATGTAAATGCTATAAATAAAGAACCAGCACTTATAATGTCTAGCATAGATTATCAAAAGAATTTTAGTGATTACTTAGACAAATATGCTTCAGGTCAGGGAGTTGCTAACAACCCTATCTACAGATCAGCTGACGGAAAAGAAATCAAAGAAGGTGATTTCTTGATGGTTGTAGGTGCAGATGGTGCTTTAAAGAAAATACAACTTAGAATCTTTAGAAGACCTAACCCTAGAGCACTCTCAGATAAGACAGACTTCATCGAGACAGGCTACTATCTTGAATTTTATAGGGATAAAGATCCTAGAATTGTAAGGATAGGTGACCCTAAAGAGTCATACTCACTAGATAAGGTATTCCACAGTCAAAATGAAGCTGAAATTAGAAATTTCATCCTCAATGGACGTAAGAGCGAGTCCACACCTGCAACTGCTGCTCCTATTGAATTCATACCTTCTTCAAAAATAAGAGGGCTTCAAGCTGGGGATCTTTTCTATATCTATGAAGCTGGCAACGGCTATGCCAAGCAATACATAGTTGGTTCTAATGGAGAGAGTGTATATGAAGCAGTAAATGGGGAACTTCCAGGAGGGGCTGAAGAAAATGTTATAAGACCTGACGATCTAGACTCTATTGCAGAAAGAGTAGCTACCGGTAGTGGAGAAGAAGTTTACAGAGGACTTATCCCCACAGATGAAAATGGGAACCCTCTCTCAGCTAGGCAGCACAAAGCTAGACTTGAGTCGGCTGCTACTAGTGCTCCTGAGATTAAACCTGAAACTAAACCTGAGCCTGAAGCATCTAAGTCTTACAACAAAGACCTAGAAAATGATCTAGCTGTATTTAAAAATGTTCTAGAGAATGCAATTGAAAACTTTAGAAACCAGCCTGGTGCAGACAAGAATATCTACAAAGCTGCAGCTAAAGAACTTTACAATGAACTTAAAAAGCTGAACTCACTTTACGAAGATTCCACTACAAGTGGTGATGATCTAGAGCAAATTCGTAACGTTTATGACGATAAAATCCGTGATCTAGGCGACGTTCAATCAGCTAAAGAAAAGTCTAACCCTAGCCAAAACCGTGAGGGCGATCAAAGAAATATTACTCAAGATACCGATCAAGTTTCAATTGCAGCTATAGCAGATGCTTTAGCAAATGGCGATATTAATAATGTAAATTCTAATGAAGACCCGTCTGACATATTTGCATCAAAAACCAATTTCGGAGTAAGCATGTTGCTCAAGCAGGTAACAGCTATGAGACTTCTCAACTATATGCCAGATGCCAAGTTTGACGATCTACTCAAAGCTTCTATAGAAGTAGATACACATCCGTTGTTTAGACAAGGTGGCGGTCTAGCTATCTATTACATGGACTTTAATTCTGGACAAGCATCATATTCACCACTTCCAGGCCAAAGAAATCCTGTGTGGATATACAATGCCCTCAATGCAGATATGTCAGATATAAAAGAAGGAACAGAACTTCTAGTTACCGATGCTAATGGTAGCGATAGTCTTTCAAATGTATCAATAATTACTGTAAATAAAGAGCTTTTAAATTCCGTTCTTAAAACAATGGGAGATACCAATTCAAACAGTATCGTGAGATTTATAAACGATGAGCTCTTCCTTAGAGTGCACTCAAGTTCTAGTCAAGAAGATGTTGACGATATAAAGAAGATAATGATATCTCACTTGATTCACAGCTGGGCAATATCTTCTAATGATAGAAGCCTAAAGTCTCATGCTTTGCAAAGTTTAGCTAGAGAAATATTTGCTATGGACTCTAATTCAACAGCTGGCTGGAATTTTACTTCAAATCTTGCTGATTCTGATCTTGATATGTATAGGGACAGAGGGTATATACCTTATGAAGTAAAAGATTTAGTAGATTTCAATAATTATCTAAAGGGATTTATTGATCAAGAAATTAACGATCACAGGACCGTTTATGCTCAGTTCTTACATGCAATGTACAATGCTACCCAGGATCTACTAAAGGATCAGGGAATAGATGGTTTCGTTCTATACAGAGGAACTACTTCCAAAGAACTTACTGAAACCTCTCAAAGTCTAGGATCTACTGGAATATTTAGATCTAATGTTAAGCAGAGACCGATGTCTTCATGGTCAACTGATATCTATCAGGCTGGTAGCTTTGCATCTAGAGCTTCTGGCAAAGATACAATAGTTATGGCTACAGTAATTCCGGCTGACAAAATTATTTCATTTTCCGGATCTGGATTTGGATCTTACGACGAGCGTGAGGTTGTTGTTTTAGGTGGAGAGATTAGAGAAGCTTTTGCTATTAGTCATGGATACCCTGGAGTTGTAGATCAAAGTCTTCAAAATCTCAAGACTGAGGTTGTGGATCAACTTGCAAATAGTAGAAAGGTTCTAGATACTGACCGAGCAAGTGGCCAGCAGGTAGTTCAGGAACAAAGCAAGCCGTCTCAAAACAGAGAAAACACTATAAACATTGATGACAATGATGGAAACTCAGACTGGATTAAGACAGTAGGCTGGGACCTACCTATCAACGTTGATAATTTCTTAAAGATGTTTAATGACAGGGAGCATCTTTCAAACTTTATGTCTAAGCCTACTGCTGAAGGTATGCCTGAAGAAATGCTACGCAACCTATGGCCGGCTGCTGACAAGTATTTTGACAAGATAGAGTCTGCTCCTAAAGAAGAAGAGCCTAAATACCTACCAGAGCCTTTTGATCCAAGAAACCCTCAAATCGATCTAGATGAGTATTACAACTACGACTACACCAGAATGCCTGATGGAACTCCGTTTAACTCTGAAGATCAGCAGCAGATGGATGCGGTAGAGAGAAAATTAAAAAATATTCTTAAAGGTAGCGATGGCTATGTCAATCCATCTGCTCTAAAAAATACAAAGAACTTTAGAAGAACTATTTACCAGCAGATAATTGCTAAACCTAATGAAAACTCTTCTACTACAAGAGAGAGCATTCTTAAGCAAATAGAGTTTAGCGATAAACCTGCTGTTGAGTACTACGATGAAACTAGCGGAGTTAACTACATTAGATATGTAGACACATTCACAGATAAATATGGAAGAAAATACTATCTATCAACTAATATTGATAAGAGTTCTGGTCGTCAAACTGTAATTGCTTACGATGCACAAAACTATGAAAACATGGCTCTTCCGGAAGACTACGTAAGAAATGATCAGCCTGTATCTGGAATTAGTGACGTTGGTGTGCTTAGAAGTTCTGTCTATGAAGATCCATCTAAATCTGAAATTCAAAGTGCGTTAGTCAGCTATAACTACCAAAGAAGAGGTCTAGCAACAGCTATGGTGGCTGCTCTAGAGAAGAGAATAGGTATGCCAGTAGTTCACTCGGAGCACCTGTCTACCATGGGATTTGCTTTCTCTAACAGCATCGACCCTGGCAAGCCTGAGCTACACAATAACGAGAAATCTATAAAACTACAGGAAGACAATGCTCCTTCTCAGAATCGTGAAGGATTCTTCAAGAGAAACAAAGCCAAGAAGGAACCTTTTGACCCTACAGATCCTACCGTTGATCTAGAAAAGTATTACAACTATGACTACACTAAGCTACCTGATGGCACCCCATTTAGTGTCTATCAGCAGCAGCAGATGGATATTCTTAAAGATGCAATTGACAACGAAACCGATAACTTTGAAAGAAAACTACGTATCGATGAGAGAAGACGCATCTATCAGGGATATACTGCTAAGCCAAACTTAAAGTCCGGCACTAATCTTGAAAGTATTGAAAACCAGGTGGGACTTCTAGATGAAAATACTTCTAGAATGAGCTATAGCGGTGCCGGTAAGCCTTACGCAGATCTTTCACCAGAATACAAGCAGAGCACTCAGTATATTGATGAGTTCACTGATAAATATGGTAGACAGTATTGGGTAGTTACCAAGGTAGTAAACGGCCTCGGTATGTCAAACGTAAAGATCTACGATAAGAGTAAAAACTCAGTGCAGGATCTTCAAGATAATTCAGAGGATAGAACTCCTGTATCTATGCTAGATGTCTTTAATAACAAAATTAGTATGGTTTACACCTCAGATAGATACCTAAGAAGAGGATTAGCTACTGCGGCCCTTTACCTAGCAAGAAAGCGTTCTGGAAAAGAAGTTCAGCATTCAGAAATGCTAACTAATTTTGGTAGAGCATTCTCCCTTTCAGTTGACCCTAACCCTGATCTTCACAGAAACAGTGAGTCAAAAGATGCCCTATCTAACAACCAGCCTTCTCAGAACCGTGAAAGAGAATACCTGCCAGAACCTTTTGACCCTAGTGATCGTAAAATTGATATGGATATTATCTATAACTACGATTACACTAAGCTACCTGATGGCACTCCATTCAACGATAAGCAACAAAAAGCAATGGATCACGAGAATAAAATTCTTGAAGAAGCTATAGCTTCCGGAGATGAATCAAAAATACGTGCAGCTAAAATTTCTAGAAGACATACATATAATACATTTATAACTGTAGCTAACCCAGACTCCAAAACAAACACTGAAACTATAGCTGATCAGATTACTTTAGGTAAATCTAAACCTAAAAAGTTCACCGGGTTTGTCCGTTACACAGATAATTTTACAGATAAATACGGTAGAAAATATGTGATGTTTACTGACATAAGAACCGATGATAAGGGAGATAATTCTGCAATTGTAACAGTGCATGATATGAAGAGTATGTTCCTTGAGAAAATTTTTGTTCCTGAGGGTATGGAAAATGTTGATCAATTTGGAGGAAAAAGTCTCCACTCAGCTGCGTTAAAAGTTGTCGATGATAATAGAAAAGATCCAGATGCTGCTGCTTATATTGGTATGGTACTTACTGATGATGCGTATAGACGCCGCGGTCTTGCAACAGCAATGCTGTACTTAGCTCGTAAGCACTACAGTAAACCTGTTAACCACTCAAGCACTCTTACCATGTACGGTAAAGCTTTCTCTAACTCTGTGGATGCTGGAAAACCAGACGTGCACGATTCTTTAGAATCTAAGCAGCTACAGATTGATCTTCTTAAGGAGAAGGGTCTTCCTGTAGAAGAGTCTGAACTTGATGGCGATGAAATTGATTACGGGCCTAGCCAAAATAGAGAAGGTACTTCAGAACCATCTATTCTTAATGAATATCGTGAAGTAATTCCTTTAAATAATTCCTATAGAGATAAGAATGACCCTAATTTAGACATTACTGAATGGACTGGCGAAGGTGTCAAAATATATGGAATAGGTAATGGCGGTAATCCACTGGGCTATGTAAAAACTGAAAAGCTTGCTACAATGAAAGGCAATCTTGCAGATATGGAGAGCAGTACATCTTCTATAGCTCGGGATCTTGAAGACGGTACTGGCTATTTAGAGCCAGTACTAGTTTGGTACAACCCTCTTACTGGAAAAGCTTTTATTGCAGAGGGAAATCACAGGGTTGAAGCTGCACGTATAGCTGGAAGAGAATATGTGCCTGTTGTAGTTGGCGTTAGCACTGTAAAGTTTAAAAATCCAACTAAAATGGAGAGAGCCGGGGGGGTTGGAGATGCATTTTTAAATAAGGATGGAAGTTTAGATAACTTTGAAAATGTTAAAGATGGATCTCTTATAAATCCATACCACTTATTTAATGATGAAGATCTTTTATATCCTAAAACTAATTTAGATTCAAGCAATGTTTCTGGACTTACAGATGTACTCAAAATACAATCAGATCTTTTAGATGAACTTATGGCTGAAAAGAAAGAACCCGGACCTAATGATATTGTTTATTGGCACGATCCTGACAGTTTTAATGCCAATAGCTCGATTGGGCATATGGGACATGCTTCAGAAAAATTAAAAAGTATTACTGCTAAAAACATAAGTGAAAACATGCTGTCTTCCGCTAAAGATATGCTAGATGCGGTTCACTACGCCATAACACTTAGTGAAGCTGTACGTAATAGAATTGGTTCGATAACCTCAGATACCTCGGAAATAGCTAAAAAAGCTATGCAAACTAGAGTAGATAGTTTAAATAGAGATTCTATTGTACTAATAATAGATGACTCTTATGATTCTCCATATGAAGGATTACGTTTAGAAACTTTAGGGGAGATATTGGATAATGTGGATCCTCACGAGGAGGGGGCTTACGGAGATAAATATGATGATCAAAGTATTGATTACAAAGCTCTTTTAAATGATTATTACGACGATTGGGATAGAAAAACATTATTTTTTGATAATCCAAAAGATATGGAAGCACTAAAAGAAAAGGTAGCTTCAATTCTTGTTTCACAGTGGGCAGAAACATCTAACGGTAATGATATGGTTTCTCACGCTCTTCAAATGGCTGCAACTGAAGTATTTAAAATGCCTAATGGATCGTGGGCGGAGTGGAGATTCCCTAAAGGTCAGTATGGGGATCAAATTAAAGAAAATGCGGAATATCATTATGGAATATACGGAACAGTACTTAAAGATTTCTTAAAAACTATGTACGACCTTACTCAGGATCGGTTTAAAAACTATGGAATAAAGTATTTAACCCTTTACAGAGGTACTGGAGTAGATGAAGAAGCTTTAAAAATGAACATTGATGTTGAACGTTATGGTGTAGGAGATATTGAAGTATTGCAAAGACCTATGTCATCATGGTCTTGGCTTAATGGCAGTGCTTTCCAGTTTGCTACTAGTAGAATAAAACATAGAGCAGGAATGTTTATGGGAGCTATAATTCCCGTTGATCAGGTTCTTTCTATTCCTGGAACTGGTTTTGGTTGTTTTGAAGAAGCTGAAGTAGTTCTACTAGCAGGAAAAAATAGACTAGTAAGAGCTGTAATTAGTGATGATTCTCATAAAGTACTTGACCAAAAAACTTTTATTGCTGAAAATGTGGATAAAATACTTTCTTACTTATCAGATGAACTTCCTAAAGATAAAAATGCTTTTTACAATTTAATAGAGTTCAACAGCAGTTCTTTTAATGATTCTAAGCCTTCTCAAAACCGTGAAAACAAGTCGGTTGACATTGACAGTAGCACAGAAAACTCTGACTGGATTAAACCTTTTAGATGGGATCTAACTACTAACGTAAAGAGCTTCCTAAATAAATTTAAGACCAAAAAAGATGTCAAAGACTTTATGGAACTTCCAGCAGCCGAGGCTATTCCAGAAGATCTAAAGAAAGAGCTAGATGCCAAGGAATCAAGTCTTCCAGAAGATTCTTCAGAATCTGGTGAAAAAGATACACCGATTTCTCTACAAGAATTGCACAGAACATTTATTACTTCTATATTAATGGGAGCGGGGGATCAGAGAACTAGGCCTATCCCTGGGATTGGACCTGAATGGCTACCGGCTAGCGTTAATGAGGATAAGTTAACTAACCTTGAAAGACTTTCCATACATATGTGGTATATGGATGTTATGACTAATGGAGGAGCTTCTAATGCAACTCTCACCTCTAAAGCAGCTGATTATCTGACTAAATATGTTATCCCTCTTATTGATAGACATAAAGAAGAGTTTATGCTTCTCCCTAACCATGACATTTATATCAACAAAGACAATAATGCCGCTATTAAAGTTCTTAGATTTATAACTAATCCAACTAAGAAAAATGGAAAAACTAACGTAAATACTGACTATAGGGCAGCCTCTGCTGCTGGAGTAGCTAAATTTGCAAATAAACTTTCAAAAGTTTTAGCTAAAACAAGATTTAAATTCCCTGTCAAAGAACTTCAGGTAATAATTACTCACCCTAATATTGAAGATTTCTTTAAGAGAATAGATAATGGTGATGGAACTCATAGGCAAAGATTAGCTGGAATAGCTTTCCCTAACCTCTTTATTCATGGTCAGATTTTAAACGAAGACGATAAAGCTCCTAGTCGTAAACTTACCGAAAACCCTAGACCGGATGCTACCGATTTAGAGGCCACCATTGCTCACGAAATAGGTCATATTCTCCACCAAAAAGGTATCATCAATACAGCTGATCCAGCTACAAAAGACACTATTCGTAGATTTATGAATGAATACCCTCTAACCGATTATGCAAATACAGACGAAGACGAGTATTTAGCTGAGGCATATGCTGGAATGATGTTGTCTGAAGATGGCATTGGCCGATACAAAGAAGTTGCTGATTGGATTAATAACCAGATCGACACTGTTGATGAAAGAAAAGAAAAAGCTGCTATAGATCTTCTTAAGACTATGCTAGATAAACTTGGTATTCCAGGTAGCAGCAAGCCTAGCCAAAATAGGGAAGGTTCTAGAGAACAGATTATTGCGTCTGCTGCAAAAGACATTGCTTCTAGCGGAATAGGTTTTGTGCCTGGAAAAGTTAAAAATGATATAAGCATAGCAACTGACGGTCCTGTAATAAATATCGAAGGATCTCCTAAAAAAGATGCAGTAGCTCCATCTGATCAGGCTACCGCTATTAAAAATGAAATAATCGATCTAGGACATATGATTCTAGATGATGCTAGAGCTATTTCAGATGAGCAAGCTAGATCTGAAGGTCTTATCCCTGAAGGATTTACTGCTGAAGAATATAGAAAAAAACTAAAGAATGATGCTAGAACTGCAGAACTAAATATACTTATAGCAGAAAGTAAGTTTAAGGCTATGTCTCAGGATCTTATGAGAAATGCTTTTAATAGACTTTCTTACGAAGATAAAGAAGAGGTTTTCCAAAGCTTCAAAAAAGAAAATTCTAAAAATAGCATATTGTCAGGTAAAGATAAAAATACTTTTGATGCAGAAGAAACTTTTAATATGCTTCTAGTCGAGTATGGTGATGATCTTTCTCATAAGCTTGCTTACGATTACAGTACTCGATATCCAGAGTTTACTTTTGATACCGGTAAAACTGTACTACAAAGAACTAGAAACAGGAGCGGAAAACTAACTAAAGAAGTAGAAGAAAGAAAGACTTTAGTAGACGTTACTTGGGCACATGAGGGACCTGACACTATTCTAAGTATGCTTACCAAGTGGGCAATTCAAACAGGCAAAATTGACATGTCAGATTTTGCTCAAAAAGCAGCTGAGATAAAAGAGCTAAGAGATCAGCTCAGAACTTCTCCAAAAGCAGAAGATTTTGTAGAAAAGTATCACTCTATAATTGGTAAAAATATTAAATCTCAGATGGAAAAAGCGGGAGTTGAATTTGACTCGGTGCCTGCACATGAGTTTTTTAATCAGTATAAGGACTACAAATATGTTAATAGTAATGAAAAATTCCAGGATATTAGAATAGATAGAAATAAGAACCTTATTAAAAATCTAGAAGAAACTCTTAGTTTTATTCCTAAAGATATTATTCTAGCTGGAATGGAATATCTAGCTAATACTGGTGGAAAACTTGGGGTTCAAATTTCCGACGCACGTGCGCAATTTAAACAGCACTGGAAAAATAAAAATTTAATAAATTCATTGAGATGGAAAAAAGAGCAGGGAGATGGAGGATTCTTCCGTGGGAGATCAACTGACGACTACCTACACGAAGTTTGGCATTTCTTCCAGATGATCAACCATGATATTGCAGCTTTAGAGCACGCTTTCTCTTATGACAGAATTAAAGCATCTGACAACACTAATATCATTCCGTCAATGGAACTTTATGGAAATTGGGTAGAAGAATCCTTCTCCGGGGCAAAGGTGGCAGATCCTTATACTGTGAAGGTATATCCTCGTTCAACCAGTAAGTTTACTACCTTCAGTCCGAACAACCACAGTGCCGAAGTTATAACTACTACAATGCAGGATCTATTTACTTCTCCTGGTAGCTTCTCTACTCCTAAGGGAGTTACGGTTAAAACTGGAAAAGGCAAAAATACTACGTTGTTTAGCGATGCTCATATGGATATAGCTACTGGCATTTGGTATACTGATGCCACCATGACAACTAAAATTGACCCTAAGCTGATCACTGGAATTGAAGGACTAGATCCTTCGAATGACACTGACTGGGATCTAAAAGCTTTTGGAATCGGTCTACTGATGTCGCTATTGAACTGGGAGAATAAGTAATCGTGGATGAAGAACTAGAATACCCGTATGATGAATGGTCTGAAATTTGGAACTTCATTATAGAAGGAGTAGAGATAACCTGGACTCCTCGTCCCCCATACCTTATAGGGAATGGATCAGATGATGGCGATCACATAATTTTTCAGATAGAGCAATTTATAGATTCCATAAGATCCAAATCAGACGGCACTTTTCTTATCCCACCGTCTGGTCCAGAGTTGCTTAAAAGCATAAGTTCAGCCTATACGGTTCTTTTTGCTATAGCTTCTATATATGGACTAGATCCAGAGATAGTATCTTTTTCCGATAATGCTCCAAAGTGGTCAGACCTAGACCCAAAAGATGACGATGAAGAAGACTATTCAGTCAACTAATAGATTGTAAATAGACTATATAATAATAGTTAGAATAGAAGGTATTTAATGAGCATTGATAATATTGTGCAAATAGTAACGGACACATTTGATCCTGAGCAGAAGCCAGAAACTATCTATATCAATTTAAAAACTGCAACTTTGGAAGAGCTTAAACCATACATTGGTTTAAACGACAAAATCCGAGATGCTTACGGTAGAAAATTCATTGAAGAAATGAACCGTAAAAAAGACACTAAATAATAGTACTGATAGAATAGAACTGCGTACAAGCGTTATATTTGCCTACGCTGACGTTACCATCCATTATGGAGGATTTTACTTAGATGTTTGAATCGGAAAACGCCCCCACATTTTCTGGTAGGGATGGGTCATTGGCTCTATTTACCTACGAAAACCGCGGTGTTGTAATTGATACAGATGTCAATCTTGTAGTTCAGATTGGACTCTCTGAAGCCCTTTCCTCCTCTAAAGACTGGGAACTTTCTGAAGAAGAGTTCTCTTCTAACGTTCTAGAATTAGTGTCCGGAGCTCTATCAGATCTTGACATGAAGATCCTTGCCTCAGCTAATAGACTTTACACTATCCCAAAGGGTGCCCAGGCAGAGGCCAAAAAAGCACTTGAGTGGCATAAAGAACACCACCGTGGCGGTACACCTGTTGGCATGAACACTGCTCGTATCCTTGCTAAGGGTGGACAGATCGGACTGCAAAAGGTTCGCCACATTGCTAAATACTTCCCTCGTCACGAAGTTGACAAAAAGGGTAAGGGTTGGAAGCCTGGAGAAGACGGCTTCCCAAGCAACGGACGAATCGCGTGGGCCTTGTGGGGTGGAGACACCGCATGGCGTTGGGCTCAAGCTATCGTTGAACGTGAGAATAAAGCTCTGACTGCTGACGCATATGCCGAATCCGAGTTGACTTCTTATCTTCCAGAACGTAATTATGATTCCGATCTAGAAGACTTCACTAAGTCTATGTATTTAGATCCTCTCTCAGCTCCAGACTTTATTGCCAGAGTAAGAATGGATGGCTCTGGTATTGATCGCCTATATAAAGTAGTACAAACTGGCGACGTCTACGTTTGGGATGACGGTCAGTGGGACAACATTGGTAATATGAATGGGACTATTTGGGATTATGACCGTGAGCTTGATGCTGACTATGACAATGTAGATAAGACTCACATATCTATCGATCCAGACTCTGCAATTATTATATCAGCTAGACTTCAACAAAACCCATACAAATGCGTATCAATTTCTGACATTGATTTTGATGAAGCTATGCTTGCAGCAGAGGCCTACCGGGAATTAGACCTGGTTGCTATAGATAGATCTCTTATTGCTGCTGGAGAAGATCCAATTGGATCTGACGGATATACTCCAGAAGAACGCGCTCAGAATGCACAACGCCAGTCTAGAGACTACGGAGGCAAGTTCGCTCCTCAGGGTGGTAGCGCTCCAAGTGGTGCAACCGAGGAACAAAAAGCTATTGCCGAAAGAACTAAGTATAAAACTCCACCTCTAGGAGATTATTCTCATCCTCTAGACACATCAGGTATTCTTGGACGTCCGCGCTCACCGATTGATAAGCCTCAGGCTCACATCAAGGGTGATCTTCCTGCAATGACTTCTAACGATCTACACAACCTTCTTTACGATTGGGCCGGTTGGGTAGACTCTCAGCGTGCTGCAGCCGGAGAAGGTCCTGCTCACGGTATCCAGAGTTCAGCGGCTAATGAATCTGAAGTACAAGAAAGTAGCGATGTTTTAGCGTACGACCACCCGCTTCTACAAAAATGGATTAAGTCTGTAAACGAACCTAAAAAGACTCAGTCAGAAAATGAAGATGATTCTTGGGCCAAGCCTGTAGTTGCTGCTACTGAAGCTGCACCTAAGGAAAAAGGCGTAGAGATGACTCCAAAGACATCTGACGTCAAGCCTATCTACCTCGCTGTAGTTGCTCAGGATGATCCTCGTGCAGTTTTAAACCTAGTAGCTATTGTTCCAGAAAGTTCTACATCACCTAAGCCTATGACTTACGTTCGCAAAGAAGGTAAGTGGGTCCGCGATCCTAGCGTTTTAAATGATTTTAAGTCGGCTACTCCACCGCCAGTAGTTCCTCTAGATAAAGCAACTTTAAATGACGTTCTTCTTCAAGTTGATGAATCTTCTAAGCCTGTTACTGCTTCAGTTCTTATGGATATTGATCATTTGCTAACTGTTTTGTGGGGGCCTGATCCTCTAATTTCTGCCGGTGGGCTTGATCGTAACAAGGGTAAGGCAGAAGAACTTCGTCACTATTGGACAGTCGGTAAGGGCGGTCTAAAGATTAGATGGGGTACTGGAGGAGATTGGACTCGTTGTGTACGTCACCTAGGTAAGTACCTTGGGCCACGTGCCAAGGGTTACTGTGCCCTACGTCACAAAGAAGTTACTGGCATGTGGACCGGTGACAAAAAGCACCGTCAGATCTATGGCCACAAGCGTGGTGGAAGAAATGTCTTTAGCACAGAGTTAATCGAATCCACAGACAATATTATTGTTAAATCTGAAGTACTAGCTAGAGCAGCTGATGCAAAACTTAGAGTTGGGCTTACAGCTGCTTCCGGACTTGTTACCGAAGGTTTTAAGTTTAAAATTCCTTTAGTTATTCCTGAAGAAATGGAATCTGGAGATGGACGTTCGTTTATTCGTGGTGCTTTATCTATTCGTGAACTTCCACTGCCGCTGCTGTGGCAGATGAAAACTGCAGAAGGTCATATGGGATCTGTAGTCGTTGGACGTATTGACCACATGGAACGCACTTCTCAGGGTATTGGAAATGCTTATGGAGTATTTGATACTAGCCCGTATGGTAAAGAAGCGCAAAGACTTATTCAACATGGATTTATAAAAGGTGTGTCAGCTGATTTAGATCAGTTTGAGGCAAAAGAGATCAAGCCAGAAGCTTCTGGAGATAGCGAAGATCCAGGAAAGAGCAAACTTTCTATAAATAAAGCACGCGTAATGGCTGTTACAATTGTACCTAAGCCAGCATTTCAAGAATGCAAAATATTAATTGAAAACCCAACAAACATCCAACAGGAGGATACTATGATTGCCGATGGCATCTACCAAGATGACTCGGACGCAGCCAATGTTCAAGCACTAATTGCTTGTGGCATTATTGCCGGTGCGATCCCAGTCGTTCCGCCTACTGAATGGTTTGACAACCCGAATCTAACTAAGGCTACTCCTATTACTGTTGATGACAATGGTAGAGTGTTTGGTCATATTGCGGCTTGGAATGTAGACCACATCGGTTTGGCATTTGGAACAAAACCACCACGTAGTAAGAGTGGATACGCTTACTTCCACACTGGAGTAGTTAGAACCGAAAACGGTAAAGACGTTCCAGTAGGTCAGCTAACTCTTGCTGGTGGACATGCTTCATTGGAAGCTAGTGCTGCCGAAGCAGTTAAGCACTATGACGATACTGCATCTGCCATCGCAGACGTTCACGCAGGTGAAGATTCCTATGGCATCTGGGTAGCTGGAGCTTTACGCCCGAGCGCTCAGCCGGAGCAGATTCGTGCACTTCGTGCTTCAGCTCCTTCTGGTGACTGGAGACCTATCCGTGGTGGACTAGAACTTGTTGCTGTATGTCAGGTAAACGTTCCAGGATTCCCTATTGCTCGTGCTCGTGTTGCTTCAGGTGCTGTTATGGCTCTAGTAGCTGCTGGTGCTCTACCTCTAGCTAGAATGAAAGCAGACCCAACTGCAGAGCTCAATGCTCACATTGAAAGACTTCAAAACCTAAACTTTATCGAGTCTGGTAAGTCTACAAAGGCTTCCACTGATGAGTATGCAGCAAAGATTGCAGAACTTTCAGCTAGAGTTCGTGATGGTGAGCTAACCTATATTCCTCGTGATGAACGTCAAAAATTAGCTAAAGAAGGTAAAGCTCTTCCAGACGGATCATTCCCTATTCAAAACGTAGAAGATCTTCGTGCTGCTATTCATGCTTATGGACGTGCAAAAGAAAGTCACAAGTCAAATGTTCGTAAGCACATCATTAAGATGGCCGGTAAGTTGAACGTTCGTCACCTCGTCCCAGAGGAATGGAAGGCTCATTCCGAAGATGCAGTAACTGCAAGTGCAGAAGATCTTCGTTCTAGAATTACTGTTAAGGCTCTACTAGCTAGTGCAGACGAAGCTAAGGCTCGTGTACTTTCTATTAAGGATAGCCTGGGAAAAGCATTAGCGGCTGATGGATCCGTTCCGGAGGAAGCTCCGGCTCCAGTAAGTGAGGATAACGTTCCTGTACCGACAGATGGTGCAAAAGAAGTTATAGGAAACCCTGAAGAAGAGGGCTTCAAATTTACTCCTGGAATCAATCAGCCGCGTGACTACACCGGACGTTTTCAAGACGTTTTAGCTCGACTAAAGCAGGATCTTGGGACATCAGGCCTACAAGATGTAGTCGATGAAGTAAATAACGTTGAGAAGGTATATAAGACTGGTAGCTATGCTGATGCAGCTAAAGCTGGTCAGTCATTGATAGAGCTACTTGATAGAATCGACAGCAAATCTTTGACCGGACCTTCTCTAGAGAATGTTCGTGCAGCATCTAAAGAACTGGGAAAGGTTATTGGAAACCTACCTCTACCTTTCGGAGATGAGAATGCAAAACTTAGGTTTAGCGATCTACCGCCTGCCTTGAAAAACCTTATGACAAATATGGTTGACAGGGTAGGTAAAAGACTAGGTGAGAAAGATGGCAGCCAGGCCACCTCCGATATTGCAGAATTTATGCGTGGTGGAGACCTATTTAGTCAAGCAGATATATCGTCTGCCATGACTAAAATGCTTAGACTTCTAACTTAAATAATAAACAAATAAAAACTAATGTAAAATAATAACTAGGTGGAGTGCCTTCACGTTTCTATGCGTGATAGTCCCTTTACCTTGAACCGATTAGCATGATGCTCAAAATATGACATCATCAACTGTCCTATTAAGGAGGAACAGTGGACCACATTAAATCACAGGTAGATCGCCTGTCAGAGCTAGATAATGAACAACTATCAGCTCTTCAGGATCAGATCATTGGTGAATTTGAGACGGTCGAAGGCCAAGAGCCTACCGCTGAATCAGTTGACGCTATGACGTCACTTGCCGATATGCTTGACGCCTGCAGAGGCGAATCTAAGCGTCGCGAGATGGCCGCCCAGGAGCTTGCACAGCAAGCTGCCGAGGCTGCTATGCGCGTTAAGGGTAGTGACGAGGAGAATATGGATGGTGCAATGCCAGCTGAGGATATGCCTGTAGAGGATATGCCAGTTGAGGAAGTTCCTGCAGAGGAAGTTCCAGCAACTCCAGAAGAAGCCCCAGTAGAGGGAGAACCTGTTGAAGGTACTCCTGAAGAAGAAATGGGCGAGACTCCTGAGGAAGAGGATGACGAGAAGAAGAAGAAGGCAACTGAATCTACTTACTCCACCGAATCTGTCGATGCGTCTGCTACTGCGGTAGAGGGTTCTGAACTTTCAACCGATGAAAATCCAACCGTTGAGGTCGTCGAAGACGTCCCAGCACAAGAACCAGAAGAGGCTCCAGTTGAGGTCGTCGAAGACGTCCCAGCAGAAGTCCCAGCAGAAGACACAGCGTTTTCTACTGAAGAACCAGCACAAACAACTATTGCTCCAGAAGAGCAGGAAGGGCAGGCCCCAGTGACCGCCACAGCAGAACAGCCTTTCGAGGCTCCAGCTGACCGTCAGCCTGTAGTTCAGGTTTCAGAGCCAGCACCGGTAGCAATTACCGCTGGTGCTGACATTCCTGGCTACACAGCCGGCAGCGAAATTAAAGACATGAGCGAGGTAGCAGTAGCTATGGAGAAGCGTCTCCACTCACTTCGCCGTGTTAACGGAGGAGACGGAGAGCAGCACATCGTTGCATCTTTCTCAACCTCTTACCCAGAGTCACGTACTCTATCATCAAATGCAGAAGAGAACACACTTAAGATTGCAGCTGTTGCAGGCCCACAGGCCCTTGTTGCTTCCGGTGGTCACGCTGCTCCATTTGAAGTAAAGTATGACATCTACTCAATCGGTTCAACCAACGTTCGTCCAGTTCGCGATGCTTTGCCTCGCTTCCAGGCTGATCGCGGTGGTATCCGATACATCACTCCACCGAGCCTAGCTCTAGGTTTTAGCAACAACACCACGATTGCTACATCTAGACTAGCCTACGACAATGCTGTAGGACAGTGGACTGCTTCTACCGATCTAACTCCTAGCACCTCAACAAAGACCAGCTTGACAATCACTTCATCATATGAGAACACAGTGGCTACCTATGCTATGACTCTACAGTTGAAGTTTGGTAACTTGATGACTCGTGCTTACCCAGAGTTGATTGCTCGTCACAACGAACTTGCTCTAGTACAGCACGCTCGTGAAGCTGAGCAGAACCTTGTCTCTAGAATCGCAACAGAGTCTACCTCTGTAAGCACTTCTAGCTTGCTTGGTTTTGGTCGCGACTTCTTGGTACAGGTTCGTCGTGCTGCAACTGCATATCGTCAGCGCCACCGCATTGCTCCAGACACCCAGCTACAGGCAGTAATTCCTGTTTGGTTCTACGATGCAATGGCAGCTGACTTGACTCTGTCTATGCCAGGCGACGGTACTCTAGATCTATCAAAAGCTGAAATTAATGGCTATCTAGAGCACGTCAACGTAACAGTTGTCCCTTACATGGACTCAGACACAAGCTCAAACACAATGATCACAACTCAGAGTGCTAACGCTTTACTAAATGGTTTCCCGAACACTCTAGTTTGGTACCTATTCGCTGAAGGTACATTTATCTTCCTTGATGGCGGTACTCTAGACCTAGGTATCGTTCGTGACAGCACCCTTGTTGGCACCAACGACTACATTATGTTCCTAGAAACATTTGAAAACGTAGCGAAGGTTGGTATCGAGTCTCTCGCGATCACCTCAACCATCAACGTCAACGGTGCTGCTGCAGCTCTACGTGACGTCCTTGGTGGCGTTACTGCTGCAACAATCGAGTACTAAAAATCCTGGTGTGCCCGGGGCTTCGGCCCCGGGTACTCCAACTAAAAACTTATAGACTTTAAGGAAAATAAATGGCTTTTGATGGAGCTTTTAAGGCCCCCGCTATCGTACCCTCTGCGTTCGGCCTATTTTCTATATTCCCTCCAACTAATCCTACTTCAGGAGAAAAATGGGTTAGAGGATTTGATCAGTGGTGGGACACTACCCCTAGCTACGTTAGAGTATTAGACGCTAACTACACATCATATACAGTTGCTACAGTAGACTCTAACCCTACTGTACCTCTATATAGTCGCCACATCCCATTCTTTATTGAAGTTCAAGATGACAGATCTACTCTAGGTCTCCTTGGTGAAGAACGTATGGCTCGAGTTCTACGTCAGCTAGAAGGTGTATCACAGAAAGCCTGTGAACTTGAGCTTTGGGACGGTGCCGTTGCTTTGCAAGGATCTTCAACAGATCTTGTAAACCCGTACCTATCTAAAGGTACTACCCTAACTATTCTTCCTGGACGTAAGTCTGACGGATCGGTTGCAGATTCAACTTCTGATGGAGCTGCTATTTCTGTTAAACACGGTATTGCTGTTCTAGAGCAGAATATCGGACTCTACTCTTCTGCCGGTGAGCAAGGCTGGATTCACCTTACTCGCGACTCTGCCGCTGTTCTTAGCTCTTATAATCAAATGGTAGTTGACTATTATGACCCTAATAAAGGTTCTCGCCAACACCTACAAACTTTTGGCGGAACTCCGCTAGTACTCGGCTCTGGCTATTCAGGTAACGGTCCCGTTGTAAACGTAACTAACAAAGCTGCTGATGGAACTAACGCAACACTAACTACAGCTAATAACCATGGTCTTGCTGTTGGTGACACTGTAACTGTTACTGGCGTTGACGCTACTTTCAATGGTACTTACACCACAATAACTGGTACCACTGCAACTACTATTAAGTATGCAAAAGCGGCAACTGTGTCGACTGTTGCTACTACAGGCGGAACTGCACAAATGCAGGCTAACAGCCGCTACAAATGGATTTACGCGTCAGGTGAAGTACGAGTCTATCTCGGTGACTCTGATCTTGTAAATGATAGTTTAGGTCAAGGCCTTTCTGTCAGCTCAAACCAAAATGACATGAGAATCAAGGCTACCCGCCCTGCTGCGGTCTACTTTGATACATCCATCCACCTAGGTGTCAAGGTTGACTTGACTCTAACTAACTAATAAGGAGAATAGGTAATGCCTACTCAAGAATATGCAGCCAGCATCCAAGGTGTGTCGATCCGTGTCACCCGCCTAGACGCAGCTGGCAACCTACAAACAGGTCCGGGTGATAGCTACACTACATCAGCTTTCATGCGTCTGTCATTCACCCCAGAGTACGAAGAAGGCGATGAAATCACCGAGAAGGGTGCCAATGGTGCCGTTTGTGTGACTTTCAAGTCTCCTGACACTCTAAAAAGAATCACAATGGAACTTGCTATCTGTGAGCCAGACCCTGAGCTTTCTGCACTTCTTTCAGGTGGTCTATTGCTTCGCAAGAACGTGGGAACCTTTGCTTCAGCTAACAACCTATCAGTAGGTTGGGCTTCACCTGCAGTTGGCGATGACCCAGCTGGTTTCGGTGTTGCTATCGAAGCTTGGTCATGGGCTGTCAAGGATGGTAAGCGTGCTGGTACACGTCCATACTTCCACTGGGTATTCCCATTCGTTAAGCTACGTCAGTCTGGTGACCGTGTAATTGAGAATGGTGTTCTTGCTAACACATTCCAGGGTTATGGTCTAGGAAATTCCAACTTCTCATCAGGTATTGATGGTCGTTGGGAGTTCCCAACTGCTTCTGAGCGTCCATATGCATACTCACGTGCTACATGGGCTCCAGTTGGTCTAAATGGTTTCTACACCTGGAACTACGCTGGTGAAGGCACTACTGAGCTTGGTACTCCAAACTACTCAGCTGTTACTTCTCTTGAGGGTATTAACTACAGCCTATCTACTGAAGCAATCACAACTGCTGGTGCGATCACTCTAGTTACTTCAGCTAGCCACACTTACAGCGTTGGTGACAGCATTACAGTCGGTAACGCAGATACTACTTACCTAGTAACTAACAAGGCTGCTACTACTTCTACTGTAACTTTGACACTTGCGTCTGGTCACGGTGTTGTAGTTGGTGACAAGATCATCGTAGCAATTGGTGACAGTGCATTTGATGGTACTTATGGTGTAGCTACAGTGTCGACTAACGACATTACCTACGCTAAGACCAATGCGGTTGCTGTGACTAGCGTTGCTGTAAACAGTTCTTCTGCTGTTGTTACCCGTAACATCTTCAACGGTACATTCACTGCTCTTGCAGGTACAACTGGAACTAGCATTTCTGTTGCTCGTCGTGTTGCAATTTCAGCATGTACAGGCGCTACAACTACGGGTACATACACTGCTACAGCTCACGGTCTAGTTACTGGTCAGCTTGTTACTGTTACTGGATTCTCAACTAACGCAGCATTCAACGTTACCGCTGCTGCTATTACAGTAACTGGTGTAAACACCTTCACTGCAACTATCTCAAGCACAACCGCTACAGAAACTATTGCGGCCGTTGCTCAGGTAACTCGTGGTACTGCAATCACAACTACTACAGTTCCTTACGGTGCTAGCGTATCGTCAGCTGTTGCAGGTACTTCATCTACAACTGGATACAACGTTCCTGGAAGCCTGCTCTACAACGCTGATCAGCCAGTTGACCGCGTAATCAAGTCAAACGAGGACCCAACCTCTTAATAACCACTAAATGATGAAGGCGGCGTGCCTTGGTGTGCGAGACATGCCAGCACGCCGCTTAATTCATATCTAGGAGATATACTATGGGAACTTCACTATGGGTCCAACCAGAAGAGCTTGGATCATATGCAAACACTGAGTTCGCTCAGGAGGCTTGCCAGACTGCATCATATTTGATGTGGACTATGTCTGGCCGTAAGTTTACTGGTGAAACAACTGTAACTGAGCGTTACGTTTGTGCTAAACGAGCTTATCGCCTTGGACCATCTTCTAGAAACTATTATGGAACTTTAATTACTGGTCAGCTCTACAATATTCCTGTAGCTGACTTTAATGAATACACAGAACTTGTGTCCGACGGTCTTTCTCCCGAATCAAGAATCAAACTGCGCGGACGTCCTGTAACTAAGATTCACACCGTTAGAAATATGAACGGTGAGATCATTAGCCCAGATCTTTACTACCTTGTAGATCACTCTACCATTCAAGCTTCCGCTGGTATTCCATGGACTCCTTGCAACGTTGAAGTTACCTACACCTACGGGTCTCCGATCCCTATGGCTGGAAAAATGGCTGCTCGTACTCTTGCTATGGAGTTTGCTAAACTATGGGCTGGCGACGATGACTGTATGCTTCCGCAGCGTATTACATCTATCTCTCGTCAAGGTGTCTCTTACACACTTCTAGATTCTCAAGACTTTATTGACGATCTTCGCACCGGCGTGTATGTCATTGATTTATTTTTAAAATCTGTTAATCCAGACAAAGCCCGCGCTCGTGCTCGTGTATTTAGTCCGGATGCTCCGAGAGCTAGACGCTATACTCCAAAGACAGCCGTCTTAACTGAAAATTCTAATTTTGATATATCCGTAGTTCAAAATACTTCAGCTACTTGGACATCTGTTGGAAAAACTGGAGCAGATGTTTCTGTCTTCTTTACCGAAGCAGGTTGGACTCCAGTAGTCACTATACGTAGTGCCGGTGGAAGTAAAAGTTTAGATATTGCATCTAGCAATATAGTTGTAAATAACACAAATAGTTCTGTGTCATTTACAGTTACATACAATGATGCAAGATCAGTGTTGGGCTTTATTGACCCAGGCACGTGGACTCTGTACGCAACTAAGACCGTAGCCGGTATTACGACCGTATCTGAGCTTGAGACTGGAAACCTCCAGATCAAGTTAAATAACTAGGAAAGAAGATAAAAATGTCAGCTCAAACAAATTTCACTGCTGCCGATATGGTTGTAGTTGATGAAAATGGTATTGTAGCTACAGTTTCTGCTGCCAAAGTGGTGGAGGAAAGTAAAGTTACTGCAAAACCAGTCGTAAAAAAGGTAGAAGCCAAGGTTGAAGAAGTTAAACCTGAAGTTACTGTAGAACCTGAGGCTGAAGTTGCTGCAGAAGAAACTCCAGAAGTTAAGTAGGTATGTCTGTGGCAGTGAACATTGGTGATTTTTCTGAGGATGCATTAAACCTCAAGGATATGATGGACGGAATTCTTGAAAAAGTTGAAACCGTCTTTCAGTCATACAATGTTCCTCTGCCTCAGCGTAGGTACTGGACAATGGGTAATCCAGCTATTGATTGCGATCAGGTAGTGGTTTCTTTTAGTCAAATGTATTTAGGATCTCCTGGAGATCAAGTAAGCACCCCTCAACGTTGTAACGTCCCTCGTACAGCTATTGTAAATATTAGTATTGCCCGTGAAGTTCCCACTGTTGGCATGAATGGACGTCCGCCTACAGGTGAAAAAATTCAACAAGGTGCTGCCTTGTCAGCGGTTGATGCTTGGGTATTAATGGCTTCTATGAAGTCATTCGATATGTGGGATGGTATCTTTGGGCTAGGTGTTATGGCTACCGTAGAAGCTGGCGACATAGAAGGCGGTTTTCAAGTTGTAACTATGGAGCTAACTCTGGCGGTTCCATAATGGCTAAAACCATAAAAGTGACTTTAGATCACAATAAAATAAATAATCTTTTAAACTCCCCTAGAGAAGATGTGGGGAGAGAACTTTCAAGAAGAGCTAAAAGAGTTCAAGTTGCAGCTAAAAGACAGGTTGGAGTTAGAACCGGAAGACTTAGAAACTCCATACGAGTTTATGGTCACAGTAGAACTGCTAACGGACAACATATGTATATCGGATCTGCCGTTCCGTATGCTCGTCTACATCATGATGGCACAAAAAGACATGTAATAGAACCGAAGAGAAAGTCTTATCTTAAGTTTAGAAAGGGTGCGGTCTTTGTTTATAGAAAGAGAGTTAACCATCCTGGTACCAAGGCAAATAGGTATTTAACAGATAATTTATACTTATTCTATAGCTAAATAGCTATAAATACGCAAGTATTCAATACAAACTAAGGATAACAAATGACTCGATTTAAAGACTTTGGTACTGGTGATCAGGACCCAAATGCTGAACCAATTTCGTTCAAACTACACGGCCAAGAATTCAAATGCGTAAAGCAGATTCAAGGCAAAACCATGCTGGAACTTATTTCAGCTAGCTCATCTGATGACCCTAGCAGAAATGCTGATGCAGTAAATATGTTCTTCTCTAAGGTTCTTTTGAAGGACAGCTACGAACAGTTCCAGGCTCTTCAGGAAGATCCAGAAAAAATTGTTTCGGTTGAAACTCTATCAGAGATCACTTCGTGGCTCATCGAGGAGTATTCAAGCCGCCCTACAGAGCGGCCATCAGTCTCCTAAGTTGGGGGATTGATCTCTGGCCGTACGTCAACGGAAAGGCATTAGTGAGCGGTCTACAACTTGCAAGTATGGAAGCATGTGACATGCTTGACGTCCTTCACTATTTCCTCGAAGAAGACTTCAGATACTCTGGCGAATATGAGCCAATTTACAAGGATAACTTTAGAAAGAATATTTATGATTCTTTGTATGGATCTGACTACAAGTATCTAAGTCAAGATGAAATTAGTCCTGAATTCGATGACATAAGTACACTAGAGGCTCCAGAGGAAGCTCTCGAGCCCGAAGAGATTATCGAGCCTTTCAATCCGAGAAAAGCTTCGGTAAAACCATATATTGAACCTACCCCGGTATTTGACGGAGAACTTCCTTTTGGAAGGCTTCTTGATGAGCCGATGGGTTAATTGTAAGAAGGAGGTGAGTCATAGCCATGGTTGGTGTAAATAAAATCGGTGAAGCCGAAATTGAAGTAGGAGCCAATACTAAAAAAGCTGATATGCAGCTTGAAGCATTTAGAAGAAGGTTGCAACAAACTGGTCGTGGTTATGACAAACTTTTTAAAGAAGACATAACTAGGAAATTTTCTGAAAACTTTAGAAAAGGTTTTGAAGTTGGTGTTCTTCGCGGTGTAGAAAAAGGTGAAAATCAATTTTTTCAACTTAATCGAGGCATAAACGTTGCTGCTTCATCTTTAAATAAGATTAAAGGTCCTGCTGAAATGGCAGCCGATCGTTTTATGAAACTCCAACGTACCGCACTTAAAATGCAAGCAGCTTTTGGAACTATAGCCGGAACCATTGGAGATCTAGCTGGAGGTCTTTTATCTGTTGTAGGAGTACTTGGAGCCGCAGCTCCTGCAGCAGTAGCACTTGGTGGTGCTATGGCATCCGTAGGAGTTGGATTTGTTGGCGTCAAAGTTGCTATGGCAGGTGTCTCGGAGGCCATAACTACGGTTTGGAAATCTCAAACTGCCTTAAATGATACTTTCCGTGCTGCTGCCCAAGAATATATTGGGTTAAAGTTTGCCGCTGAAGAAGCTGCACTTTCCCAGGAAGACGCGGCTTTAAAACTTGAGTCTGCACGTGAAGCGTTAGCTCGTGTTCAAGATCTTCCTCCAGATAACCGACTACGTCGTCAGACAGAACTTGCTTTTAAGCAAGCAGATTTGCAACTTCGAGAAGCTAAACATAAGAGCGAAGAAGCTTTCAGGGCTGTTAAAAAGGGTATTACAGCTACAAATGCATACCAACCTTTGGCAGCTCTATCCGATGTACAACTAGAATTTGTAAAGTTTGTAGTTGCTCTTAGACCGCAAATGCAGCAACTTAAAAAAGAAGTTGCTGAAGGGTTTATTCCTAAACTTACAGAATCTATAAATACTGTTATGAAGTATGGATTCCCTATATTTAAAGAAGGACTTAAAGAAGTTGCATCTGCAATGGGAGATGCAACTAAGACTTTTGCAAGTGCATTTAAAAATCCTCAAAATCTACAGCAGCTAGCTGGTTTCTTTAAAAGTTCTACTGGAATTATTAAAAGTTTTGGTGGAGCTTTAAAGTCATCTTTTGGTATTCTTATTACTCTTCTTCATGCTTCAGAACCTATAACTAAACGTTTCGCTGATTGGGTAGATAAATATCTTGCAAATCTTGATAAAAAAGTTAAAGTGGGCAGTTTTACTGGCAGCCTTCAGAGAATGTTTGACCTTGCCGGAGATGTTTCTGCAAGGCTTGGAAAAGCATTTAGCACGGTATTTGATGGAATAAAAAATATTATTAAAGCAACTTTTCCTAGCGGTCCTAAGAGTGGTGCTGGTGGAGTTTTACTTGATTTTATTGACAGGGTGACTCAGGGATTTGAAAAATTTACTGGAAGTAAATCATTTGGTACTTGGCTTGAAAGATCTACTAAGGGTGCTGTATCCGCTTTAGAAACTATCGGTAAGTTTTTAGGTATTTTTGTTGACTTAGCTGGTAGTAAAGATACTAAAGCTTTCTGGGACACTCTACAACTTGCTATTCCTTATGTAAAAACTATACTTGAAAATGGTCAAGCGGTCGGTGTGCAGATTGCAGGTATTTTAGTTGACATAACAAAGATTTTAGCTGCTTTTGGTGATCAAGGTACGCTTGTCACATTTTTTAACTCTCTTAGAGTAATTTTTGATGCATTTGCTACTTTTGTAGATTCGCCTATTGTAAAAACAGTAATAGGCTTTCTTGGTCAAATGCATGGACCTCTTCTTGCTATTGCTGGAGTATTAATTTTAGCTAAAAAAGGTTTTGAGATACTTTTAGGCTATTTAGCTAAATTTGCAAACATAATGGGCTCTGCCACTATGAAAGTTAGGGCTGCTCAGCAGGCTCATCAGGCTTGGAACCGAGAAATGAAACTTGGCGGACAAGCAGGAGAAACTTTCTGGCAAAAAATTAAGAGAGCTTCTGCAACAGCTAATAACCAAAAACTTTTGGCAATGGGTAGAGAAGCTGGTTTTGCTAAAGATCGTCTAGCTCAGCTAGAACTTCAAATGATTTCCAACTCTAGAACTGCTACTTTGTTCAATGAGCAAACTCAAGAGAGTACTCATTTAATGCAGTTGGATGCTGCTCAAGCTCAGCAATTGGCCGATAGAATCACCGTTCTTGCTCAAAGGCAGGGTATGGGAGAGGAAGAGCTAAAGCAGTTAAATGCGCAGCTTAAGGCAAATATTGAAGCTACTAAAGGTGCAAGCATATCTAATCAAGCACTGCTTGCTGGAACTGGATTTGAAAATGGTAAGTACAAAGCCCCATATGTAAATATGAATAGTGCTGGTGCTTATGGTCAACCTATGTATGCTGGTGGAGCTAACCCTAATCTAGTTCTTACAGGTGGTAAAGCTGGATTCAGAGCTGCTGGATCCGCTGTAAAAGGACTATTTAAAGGCATTGGTGGGGGTGGTATCGCTGGTGGTATAGGTATGGGTCTTACAGCAGCTAGCGGATTATTTGGTCTTGGTACAGGTCAAATGGGCCCTGTTGGTGCAACCACTCAGGCTCTTGCCGGTGTTGCTTCTATGTTTGGTCCCGGTGGTATGGTTGTCGGTGGTCTTTTATCAGTTGGTGGAACTATTGTTGATGGAATTATAGCTGCAGAAGCTAAACGTCAACAGAATATTAAAGAATTTAAAATTATAACTGCAAACATGTCAGTTGAAAATTTGAATAGTATCAAGTCATTTGGTGCAAAAGCTGCAGCTGCCGGATTTGCTGGAACTACAGCACTAGGAACCTTAAGAGCCGGAAGCTTCTCTGAGGCAGCTAGCCAGATGGTTATAGATAATCCAGATATAGGATTAACTAAATCTAAACTACAGCAATCTTTGCAAGATTTTGCTATAAGTAATAAGAGGGCTTATCAATTATCTGGAGTTGAGGCTAACCGAACTGCTCTTTTGACTGCAGTTGGAGACCTTAAGAAGAGTTCTAGTTTAAATGTTCAAGAAATTTCAGGAGCCTTAGGATCTTTATCTTCTATAACTGCTAAGACTCAAAAGGGTGTTTTAGAAGGATTAGTAGGAACCGGTTTAGTTGGAAAATTAGATATTCCAACTTTAACAAAAGATCTTGCATACAATGAAAAAGGTTTATTAACCTCTGCATCTTTCCAAAAACTTTTAACGGACATTTCTAAAATATCCGCCGGTCAACAAATAGAAGTTCCAACTGACAACCCTCCTCTTGGAACTCCTGGACTAAATGATGTGAGAACTAATAAATTTACTCCAATATCTGCTACTCAAATTAATCCAAACATATATGACTCTTCAGATTTTAGAGGATATAGCAATGTACAGCTAGCTGCTGCTGGCAAGTTTAAATTAGCACCTGGTTCGAGAGATATTGCAAAAGAAGCTATTGGAGATTTATTTACTAATAAAAAAGATCTTTTTACAATAAAAGATGGAAAAGTAATCTTTAAAAACTTAACTACTCAGAACCAAAGCGCTACTGCTGTTGCTAACTTAGCTGGAGCTCTTACTGGAACTCGTGGAAGCATAACTGCAGAAAATAGAGCATATAAACAATACAACAATGTTATTTATTCTCCGGATGATTTAAAAAAACTTCAAAGAACTAATACGGCTCTGTATAACGCAGTAGTACAGAGCCGAACTCAGGTTGAAACCGGGTATAACGTGGCTGGACAATTCTTCAGTGATGTGTTGCTTCAAAAAGCTCTTAGTAAAATTACGGTTAAAACTGCAGATGGATCTACTGTAAATGCTTTTGAAGCTTTAGGATCTGGAGGTTTAAAAACTCTTGGTAAAATTGGAGCTGCGACAACTGCTGGAACAACTGGAAACCCTATTCTCGATGCGGCAAATGCTAGTGACGCCAAGCAATTAGATACTTTTAAAACAGCCGGTGCTGACATGAAAAGTGGTGCCGCTGAGATAGGTAAAGCTGCCGCTAAATTTGAAGGCTATGGCGATCTTATTAAAGACAATACAAATAGAGCTATTGCTTTTGCTGTAGTAGCCAGCTCTACTCAAGGAAAGTCAGCTTTAAACTCTGGAAATGTGGATAAAATTAATAACTTGATAAATATGGAATTGAAGAAACTAGGATTGAGTACCGAATAATGGCACGTACAAACTTAATCACTAATGCTTCATTTAGAACGGCTTCTACCGGAACTACCGGCTGGTCAGCCTTATCTACTGCATCTATCGTAAGAGCCACTACCGGTGGGTTTATTGGGGAATCTTGCTTACAGGTTTACAGCGTAACGTCTACGTCAACTGGTGTAGTTCTTACCGACTACATAACTATAGATGAGTCGAAAGATTACTCTATATCTGCATATTTGAAAATAGCTTCTACAGCTGTAGCCGGATCTATAACAATGACTATTACTTGGTACAACTCTAGTAGCTCGTCTGTCTTATCTTCAACCGCGACTTTAGCTGTTCCAGCTGACGGTGCTTGGTATAGAATCGGTGAAACAGTTCTTGCTGCAACTATCCCCGCTACTGCTGTAAAAGCTAAAGTTCAGTTTACCCCTACAACGTCTAGCACAATAACTAGCTTTAGCCTAGATGCTATTCTTTTTGAGCAAGATTCATATATTGAAGAATTTTATGAAGACTTTGATCAAGTTCCAAGCACCATTCAAAGTCAGGTAGAAACTAAAGATTCTACAATTCTTGCTGCATCTAAACAAGCACTTGAAAATAATATTGTCAATGCAGCTCTACGTAAGATGCCTACTCCGTATATTAGCGGACTTAAGCTGAATGCGGACATCAACATCAACGGGCTTGTGCTTAACACGATAGATGAAAATAACGTTGTTTGGGTTTGCACCGATATTAAAGGTTGGTGGACTCTTCCTGATACTGACGTTCCAGATATTGCACGTGGTTTAGACGATGGTTCATATGACGTTCGTGGACGTTGGAAAGCTAGGGTTATAACTCTTGAAGGATCTATTCTTCCCCCGCATCCAAACTATATAGCTGCTGCAAGATCTAAACTAATTTCTGCTCTTTCTTCCTTGGTTTACTTAGGAGGTACCTTGTCTGTAGATGAAGGACCTGTAAAAGTAGCCAAAGTATTTATGATCGGCCAGCCAACAATGGATGTTAAAAATGCTCGTGGACGTATAGATTTCAGTGTTCAACTTCGTGCTGGTGATCCTGTTAAATATGAATGGAACTATGAGGCGACTGATGGTTACTACTCAGCTACACCTTTTCCATATAAAGTTTCTGGGTCTATATCAAACGTCTCCCAGGGAGCTGGAATTCGTAGGTATTACGCAACTAATACTTTTGTTGTGGGTGAGTACGTAACTATTTCAGGAGTGAGTCCATCAGGATATAATACAACTTCCACTTCTCCAGTAGCTATTACTAACGTAGATCCAAGTGGTGCTTGGTTTGAAACAGCCGGTACTTCAGCTGGAGCATTTTCAAGCTCTGCCGGAACTGCAAAGCTAGCTTATTCATCTACATCTATTACCAACAGTGGAAATACGTCTGTTCCGACTATTGTAACTATTACTGGACCGATGTCTAGTGGAAGTTATATAAACAATCTTACTAATTCAACTTCTATAAAATTAGTTAAACAGTTAAGACCGGCAGGTTATTCTGTGCCTATTGGCTATGTATCTAGATTTAGCAATGTGGCAACTTTAACTACCTCAAACTCAACTGGTCACGGGTTATTTGTAGGAGATACTGTCACCATTTCTATTAGCGGTTACGGATCTTTTAATGATAATCCAGCAACTGTTACTTCAGTTACTACAAATACTTTTACATACGCATCGTCCGGTGCTGATTTGTCGGCTACCAGTGTGTCTAGCTCTACGGCTACTCTATTAAATGCTGATACTGCTGTAATTGATACTTACAATCAAACTGTAAAATATCGCGGAATAGCTGACGCTGGACGTTCTATTTTAGATGCAAATATAGATTGGTTAAGGCTAGTTCCAGGAACTAATACAATTCGAGTTCAAACGCAGGATACTTCGGTATCAGATACGACTACAAAAGTGGTTGTCCAATACCGTTCCGGCTGGATCGGTTAGAATAGATACAACGACAATTACGTGAGGTCTAGATGACAGAAGCATATCCAATAGGTACGTCTGCTACAGCAGCTAAGTACACCTACTATGCCGTTGATATTGTGTCTAATAAAATTCTTGCTCAGATCCCTTTTGAAGACGTTATTTATGAAAGAACTTTAAAAGGTTCAGGAAGTTTTGATGGAAAGATTTCTATCAATAAACAGACTAAAGATCTTGATCTATACAACTCTTTGCTTCCAGGAAAATCTGCTCTTTACGTTGTTCGTAATGGCGTTTGTATGTGGGGCGGTATTATTTGGGGTAGAACCTATGATCTTTTTGGAAGGTCTCTAAACGTCACTGCTTCGGAGTTTACTAGCTATTTAAAGCATCGTATTATATGGAAAACATATTCTTATCAATTTACGGCTAATGTATTTAAACAAACAAAAGATCTTCCAGCTATAGTTTCTTTGCAAAATACTAGCAATATAAACTTAAAAATTCCTATTAAAGTTTTAGATGACTATGGAAATTTAAACACCGTTTACGTTAGCTTTACTAGATCTGATTTGATTCAATACAACGGATACTATCCGCTGTCTTCTTCTACTACCCCAACAACAACTAAATTTGCCATAACTATTCCAAATATTCCGTCTGGAACTTATACAGACGTGAGTATTTCTGTACGAGTTGATACCTACGAATATCTAAAAGAGTTGATGAAGGAGGCTGCTCAAGACTTTATTGACACTCAATTTGCTAATGAGATTATTACTCCAGGAGTTAAGATTCCATATGAAATTACTAATAAAGTTGCTAGTGGGGGGGTTGTAACCCTAACTACGTCTACTAACCATGATTTGGTGCCGGGTCAAAACGTAGAGATACGAAATGTAGACGAGAGCGTAGATGGTAATCGTTTAATTTTTGATACTCCTAGCAGTAATACTTTTAGTGTAACTGTTCCTGCCTACAATATAACTAAAGTATCTGCTAGTGCAACTACTGCAACTGTAGTTGTTGACGTAGTAGACACAAATGACTTATTTAAATTAAGATCTGGCAGTAAAGTGACTATCACCGGTGTTCCAACTTTTAATGGATATAATTATTTTAATTTTTCAAATGTTAAAATACTTAGCGTAACTAACAATAATACATTTACTTATGCAATAACTAATCCTCGTGGATCTGTTACTATCACAAATGCCACATCAACTTCTTCTTTAATCACATACACTGGAACAAATACTTTTTCTGTAGGAGATTATGTAACTGTAAAAAATGCAAATAAGGATAAATTAAACGTAATAAATAGCATTGTAACGTTTGCAAACGGAACTACATTTAAAGTGGCTAATCCTTATGGATCGGTTATTGCCGGTGGGTATAAATCAAACTCAGCTACTGCTTACGCGGGAGTGAACACTGCTTCAGGATCTCCAGGAGTTGTTTCTCAGGTAGCTATTCCATCTACTAATATATACACCAATAAATATGAAGTAGCTACTAGGGCTTTAAAAACTACTAAACCATATGGCGTGACTTCGGCTAAGAGATCTTATAATGCTGATAAAAGTCTTTTCATAGTCACTCTTCAATTATCTTTAAGTAAGAGTAGAACTTTTCCTTTTGTTAAAGGAGATACTATAACCACTAGCCTTGCCGGTGACACTAAAAAAGATGTTAATGATAATTATATGTACACTGCTTTAACAAATGGAGATGGAGGAGGAGTTGTTCTCACATCCGTGGATGCCGCTAAAAAAACTGTTTCATATGAGCTTACTGGGGTGTCTACTACAAAAGAAGATGGTACCACTTATCTAGCAGAGCAAACGACTTTTACTACGCTAGCTGGTACAAATACCATAAATTATGCAAATGCAATAACTGAAGTAGAACTAGGTATCTCGGAGGAAACTCCTCTTAGAACTGATATGTATGTGTATGTTACTGGTGTAGACGGAGCTGGTTGGAGCCAACCACTTTATAACGGATTCCATAAAGTAAGTGCTGTCTCTAATACCGATCCTGATACCAACGTAGTTAGTACAAAAATTACTCACTACTCTACACTTGCCGGAATAGCTACTTTATACACTAGTAAAAACAACAGCTTTGTCAATGACAATATGCTTACTGTAGCCGGATTCACTGGCTCACTTACTTTTTTAAATGGTTCATTTAAAATAATTGATTCAATACAAGGACCTTTAGATCGTTCAAGTTATGTTACTTACTCCATAGATGACAATATTACTAGGGCTAAAACAGCAACAGCCGCTGGTGTAACGGGTAGGGTTAAGGGTCAAAATATATTTAGATATGATCTTCCAGAATACGGACCCATGGGTGAGCCAGATGGGGCATACACTGTAACGGAGTACAAAGTGTATGGTTATGCTGACGATGCAACTGATAAAAGATCTACAGTAAGAATAAAAACCCAGGTTCCGGTTAAATTTAACGTTGGAGATTCTGTATATGTAGCTATTGGAGTTGCTGCTGCTGATGGTACTCACAAGGTTGCAACTATTTCTCCAACAAGAGACTCGTTTACCTATAGAGCTTTAGCAATTAATTCAGCTAAGTATGCAGCTGGAGATGAAAAATATAAAACTACTAGTGGAACGGTTACAAGAACTAGTGCTCAGTTAGATCAACAAAGTTTAAAATACATGATAACTATTTCTGGCGTAAGCTGTGAAAACAATGTGGTTACAGTTAGAAAAGATAATCATCAATTCAGTGTTGAAGACTCTATTGATTTAGTGTTTCCTACAGCTTTTCAAGATTACGACAACAATGGATATAAAGCCACTATTCAATCTGTAGACAATAATAGTTTTACTTATACTCTTACTAATTTTAGAACTGGAGTAACTACTGCACCAACATCAGGAGTTGCTCAGATATCTAAATATCAGTTTACAAAAAATACTTCAAATAAAAAATCTGGAACTATAAGATTTACAACAGTTGCTGAGCATTACTATATGGTTGGGTCTAAAGTTACTGTTACAAAAATTAACAGACTTGATGCCGGTAATGTTTTTGCTAAAAGTCTTGCGTGGAGCAATGTTTACACTATTACTGAAGTTAGCAATCCAGGTTCAACTGTTAAATGGTTTGAAGTTTATGTTGAAGGTCTAACTAATGCATCAACCATAGAGGTGCAAACTTTGAGCAGCCCGAACTATGGTAAGGCAGTTTCTACTGCAATGCTGGTTTCAGATGCTAAAGCTCTTACTTCTGGATCTGCAACTACGACTCAACTAACTTACAATGGAACTAGCTTACCTTTTTCTACAGGACAAATGCTTACCGTTGTTGGATTTACCGGGGGAAACGCTGCTAGATTAAATGACAAAGGTAAAATAAGTGTTGCATCAAATAGTCAAGTAAAAGTTGATATAGACGGGGCAACCGCATCCAGCACTTCAACCGGGGCTCCATTTGCTTACGTTAGATTGTATGCATCTGCTTATCTAGACTATTCTCAATCAATTACCGCTCAGACTGTTTACGGTATTTCTGCTGTTTCTGGTACAAAAACTATCACTCTATACTCTCCAGGGCATGGTTTTTCTAATCAAGATTTAATAAAACTTGTACTTCCAGGTACAGCATACTCCAAATATTATCCAACTGACAGTTCCCCCGTTTTAATTACAAAAATAGATGCTGATACTTTTAGTTATACAGTAGCTAACGCTATCTCTAGCATTCCTACATCTGGAACTATTACAAATATTACTTTTCCAACTTCCGGAACTGTAAGATTTACGGCTACCAATAGTTTTTCTACAAATGATAGAATAACTATAAAAGGTGTACTCCCTGCAGTTTATAATTTAAATGCTGCAACTGTAACTGCTAGAACTAATAGTTATTTTGAGATCTCAAGTGCAGAAACTTCTGCTTACGTAGCTTCAAGCGGTATTGCTATGCAAGCTTTGAGTCCTAACGGTACAGCAATAAATGCTCCTTATGTATCTATAACCCCAGTTGTATTTTCTAGAAGCTATGGAGAGTTTCCCAACAATGCAAATATTGGTGGATTAGATTTTGATGGCACTACTTATACCGGTAATTTCTACCCAAACACCATTGTTCGTGGTAGCGATATGGTCACTCTTGATGCTCATATGGAGCAGTACAGCAACTCAGTAAATGGCTTTAATTATCGAATAGATTGTACTTTAGATGCTTCAAGCGGTGTAAGTACTTTTAAACGTAAATTTGTTTTAATACCTATAACTCCTGTAACACTTAAAGAGTATTTAGCTACAAAAGCAAACGGCGTTCTTCCTAGAGGTGAAGTTGCTCCTCCTTATGCTTTTGGTGCGGACAAGATCACATTTGAGCATCCTGGCAACGTAAAAAATGTTAGCTTCAGTGAGAGTGCTGAAAACGCTGCTACAAGAATGTTTGTTTCCGGTAATAATGGTGCCGGAGATCCAAACTCTATGGCGCGATTTTCTGGAGCCGCGGATGGTGGTCTTCTTGAGGCTGGCTGGCCTATCCTAGATAGAGCTGAAAAAATTGACTGGCCTACTCAATATAATCCTTTAGTTATAACTGTTAATAAAGATAACTGGGGTAACTACGATGCTGAGGCAGATTTCTATTTAACAGCTAAAAGATTCTTATATCAATCTAGACCTCCTCAGGGTGACTTTATAATTAGAGTTAATGGATCTTTGCCTCCAGTTATTGGTACATATAATCCCGGAGACTGGTGTCAATTAATAGTTGATGATGAGGCTGGATTCATTAATAGTAGATTAGCTAGCGTACTAGAACCTAGAAAAGATGTCATTCTTAGAAGGATTGACAACATCAAGGTTTCAGTTCCAAATAGCCCTGCATTCCCAGAAGAAATTGATTTGACCCTAGTTACAGACTGGGAGGTGGATAAAGTTGGCATATAGACGCATACAAAGGAGTAAAGAGCTTTCTGATTATTTAAGAGCTATGAATGAAGATGTTACTAAATTAAATAATAGGAACTACGTCACTTCTATTGCCGCAAATGCTATTGGATCTAGTGAAATTGGTGAAGATGTAATTTTAGATAATAAATCTATTTCCAGTTTAAATTATCTTCCAGGAGTATCTGGTTGGAGAATTGATGGTTACGGAAACTCTGAGTTTGCTAACGTCTACGTTCGTGGGGATATTAATGCTTACTCTGGCACTATTGGTTATTGGAATATTAGCCAACCTTTAGTCAAAAGAACTTTTGGAGATTATGTAATTTATGGAACTCTTCTTGAAAGTTCTGATCTAGGATTGACAGACGACGGAGTTACCTCCGGTACTTACGTCGGTCTTTTTAAATCTTATATAGATGAACAAATTAGCGTACTGTCTGCATCTAGAGATTCTGAAATTGCAACAATAACTGTTGCGGCGCACAATTATTCTGTAGGGGATTACATTAAAGTTAGGGTTGTTGAAGATTCTAGTTTTAACACCAACTCTTCAATAATTGTAGACGTAAGTGATACAACTTATAAATATTATAATGCCGGATCTGACGTAACGGTTGATCAAATCTCTGGCTATTCTATTCTTGCTATAAAAGATATTGCCGGTCTTTATCTTCGAGATTACTCAAGGTCTGAATTTGATTATGGATATTTTTCTAATACTGGTATAAAGTATGTTTCAGCTGAAGATATCAACATAATTGAAAATCCTAGCTTTGAATATAAGGATGACAGCGGATCAACGGTATCATCTTTGGTGTCCTGGTCGGCCGGATCTGGACTTACTTTAGCAACTTTAGATATCAGCTCTGTATATTCTAGCGATAGTGCTTACGGTGGAAAACTTACATGGTCTGGCACTGGGCTATCTACCTATTTATCTTCAAAAATTGACTATTCTTCCGGAAGTAGTTATGGCGTATTTAATTCAGGAAAGAGTCTTTACCTTGATCTGACAGTTTTTCCTTACTATGTTCCTGTAGCCAAAACTATAAGCTCTATAGCAAGTTGGTCAGTGGGAAGTACTTGGTATCTAAAAGTATACTCCACAGCTCACGGATTTTCTGCAGGAGATACTGTATTTTTAGACGTTAATGCTACTTTTACTAAAGATGGTGTAACAACAACCCACTGTCCGCATACAATTGCTGATGGTACACTTGGATACACCTTCACCGTCCTATCTAGCCCTGCCCCGGCTAGTAATTATTTTTATGTAAATGCAAATCCAAGTGGAAGTTTTAACGCTCCTGAGCAGACTTTAACAACAGCTTCTGCCACCAGCGTATCTATATCTGCTTATAAAGCATATGAAGTTGCTTTGGATTTAACTGCAATACAGTTTAGGTATGAAAACGGTACTACAACCCCAATAACTGATGTTGTATCTATTGCAACAAAAACTTTATGGGATGATGGAAAAAATAAATACTTATTTAGTAATTCAAATGATTACATTTTTTCTTATATTAAGCATCAAAATGACCCAACTTTCGTGGTTGAGCCAATGTATAAAACTGATCCTATCATTATTGATGCTGAAAGTCTTGAAACTAGTTACAGAAGCTCTGACATTGATAGTTTAAATGATCAGTTAGATTTTTATTTAGATATTCCTGGCTGGTTGCTTAAGCACGATGGTAATTACGTAGTTTCTGGTACAAAAGTGACTAATTCTTCTGGAATAGGTTACATTGTAGATAATGTTTTATTGTCAACTGCATCTAATTTTTTCTATGGTTCTTATCTAGACACAAATCGTTGGGCTGATGGTAATAATAATCCTGCTCAAGCGTCTATTGAAAGCAGTAAAACTTGGTTAAATGTAGACTTAGCGGGTCAATCTGCTAGCCTAGATTATTTTGATTACGTTAAATTTAGAAATAATACTTTTACTAAAACTATGATTCAGCGGCCATCTTTAAGTATGAGTGATTCTTTAGAATTATATGTACCTTTTTCTGGAAATAATTATGATACACTTACTCTTAGTTCTGGAGAATATCAGTATTTAGCTGCTTCATCTATTTATAAAAATATTAACTCTAATTTAAAACTTATAACTGGAGACAATAATTCTCAGTTTGAGCTTTCTACTAGCAGTAGGTATATAGATACTACTACTGGGATTCTAGATTATAGAGTTGCAGCTGTTATATCTGGAAACGTAGAGTCATCATACGGTTCTGAAACTTCTACTATTCGAATTGCTAGCGATAAACTTGTTTGGACTTATGTACCAGATGAAATGACAACTGATGAAAAAGTTGTTTTTGATCAAGATCATATACTTTTATCTGCTCCTCAAACTACTATAGATGGTGATTTATTAGTTACTGGAGCTGCAGTCTATACTGGTGGAGCTAGCTATTCTGGAGATACTTCTTATCAAAGAATAAGAATTACATCCGTTGATGGTGTTGGAAGCGGTACCCAAGGTTTTCAGTTGGGAGCTACTTCTGGCTTAAATCTTCAAATGGATAGAAATAGTATTCAGGTATATAGCAATAGCGTTGCATCAGATATAGATATAAATGGTTCAGGTGGATCAGTTAGTATTGGAAGTACCTCATCTGATGTGGCGATTAAAAAACTAACTGTTGCAGGATACGTCACTAATACTTCTGGTGGAGTACTAGGCACTGTTGCTACAATACCTAATTCTGGTTTAACGAACTCTGCAATAACAATTAATGGATCATCAGTGTCATTGGGCGGTTCAATAACAGTAACAGTTGCAAACTTTAGTGGTTCTGGAACATCAATCACTGGTTTGCAATCTGCTGCTGGTATTGCACTACCTATATCAACTGCAAATAACACTACTGCATCTGGTGCTATCACTATTGCAACTGGTACATCGTCTAACTCTGGTACCACAACTGGAACTCTATCTATAAGCACGGGAAATAGTGCAAGTGCTGGAACTTCTGCTTCTGGATCTATTACGATCAAAACAGGCGATGGCCTTGGTGGAGCTGGTAGTACTGGTGGAGTAACTATTGATGTTGGCTCTAGCGCTGGAACTGGTCTTGCTGGAACTATTAATATTGGTGCTAATAATTCACCTACTATAAACATTGGTAAAACTTCTTCATCTGTATCTATAAAACCTTTAACTGCTGCAGGATACGTCACTAATACTTCTGACGGAACCCTAGGAACTACTACAACCATCCCTAAGTCTGTAGTTGGCCTTGGTAACGTAGACAATACTTCAGATGTTAATAAGCCAGTATCGACCGCTCAGCAGACTGCGTTGGATTTAAAACTTACTTCTAGTGTTGCAGCATCAACTTATGCTCCTATAGCATCGCCTACATTTACAGGAACTGTTTCTGGTATTACAAAGACAATGGTTGGGCTTGGTAACGTAGACAATACTTCAGATGTTAATAAGCCAGTATCGACCGCTCAGCAGACTGCGTTAGATCTAAAGGCAAATAAAAATAATGCTGTATTTACTGGAACTATGCCATCAGTCACTAGCTCTACTTCTTCAAGTGTTAAGTCTAGTACTGATTTAGTAAACAGAGCATACATAGATTCTGTTGTTAATCCAACAACTTGGAAAGTTTCAGTCGTATGCGCGACTACAGCAGCTTTAGGTACTTCTGGAAACCTAGTTGGTGGAACTATCACTACTACCTATAATAATGGAACTTCAGGTGTAGGGGCAACTTTAACTATTGCTACTTCATCAAACTGGACAGCTATTACTATCGATGGATATAGTTTTAACACAAGTGATCGTGTACTTATTAAGAATCAAGCATCAGCTTTTCAAAATGGTATTTATACAGTTACAACTAAAGGAACTGTTGGAACAACTACTTCATTTGTTTTTACTAGAGCAACTGACGCAGACACTTCTACAGAAAATTTTGAAAAACACTCCCTGTATGTTGAGTACGGAACTAATTATGCTGACAATGCTTTTGTAAATATTATAAATGGTGATATTGTAATGGGGACTACCGATATAGTATACAGCCTTGGTGTTTTTAATTCAACTGTCCCACTTTCAGGATTAGGTAGAATTCCTTACACAAATTCTGATAGAGGGATTACCTATACTGCTCCATATACAAAGACTGGTCAGGTTTTAAAAAGTGGATTTGCTGCACCTGGTGCAGATTTAGGTTGGTATGATCCAGTCCCATTTGATATGAAAACTGGAAAAATTGCTTCCACTGACTGGGATAATGTTGCTAGTCCAGTTGGTGAAGTGATCGTTACTTTTGATGCTGCTTTTCAAACAGGAGCTGTTCCTAATATAACATTTAGTCCGATATCTACATCTACAACTACAATTTTTACAGTTACCTTAAAATCAGCCCCTACGGAAACTGGTTTTACTGCCATTATTAGAACTTGGAATGGTACAGCTTTTTCAGTTACTACGGCTCCTACTGTATATTGGACTGCAGTGCAAGGAGCAAGAATAGTAGGTACTGCATCCAGCACTAATGATGGCAGAACAGACTATGGAACTGTTGGTTAGTGATGATAAAATTAAGTAAAGTTTTGGAGGATAAGTAATGTACACGATTCTAAAAATAACTACTGATGAAGTAGACGAATTTATTGTATATAATAAACTAACTAATTTAGAGGTTGCTCGCTATTCTACATATAGTGAAGCATTTCAAGATTTATTATCTAGATAAATTTAATTTTTAGGTCTAGGTTCTTGCCTGGGATCTCTAATAAATACAATACCTTGATGTTTTAATTCACAACATCTAGCCAATTTCATCACAACAAATACTTTTTTACATTCATTGCATTGATATGGATCTTGCCTATTATTCTGTTTCACTCGGGGCCTTACGGTCTACGATTACTATCAATTTATTATCTCACGTGTGTTATATCTCGTTATGCTAGTATTTATGTATAAAGTTACTATATAACCATAGGAGACAAAATGACCGAATTTATCGGAATATCTGGATTTGCTAGATCTGGAAAAGATACTGCTGCTGATTATTTAGTAAAAAACCATGGATTTACAAGAATATCTTTTGCCGACCCGATGAGAGAAGCACTACTTGCATTAGACCCTAGTGTATCTTTTGGAATCTCTTCTATAAAAATATCTACTCTAGTTAGGCTAGGTGGGTGGGATACGGTAAAAGAAGATTATCCAGAAGTTAGAGAACTTTTACAACGGATGGGTACAGAAGTTGGTCGTAATCTTTTTGGAAAAGATTTTTGGGTAGACCAGGCTTTTAAAAAAGCTGAGCAATATGACAAAGTTGTATTTTCAGATTGTAGGTTTATCAATGAAGCCGATGCCGTGACAGCTCATGGCGGGTCTGTGTGGCGTATCAACAGAGCCGGACTTCTTGCTCCAAATAATCACGTGTCTGAAAAAGAACTGAATGATTACAACTTCAATGTGATCTTTAACAATGACGGTACCCTAGAAGATTTTTATAATAATATTGAAAGACACTTGGAGATTAAATGTCTGATCAAGGAATAGCTCTTTTGTATGCTCGTGTATCTACTCAACTGCAGGTAAGTGACGGAGTTTCATTAGATGTTCAGGAACGTCAACTACGTCAAGCAGCTGAGTTGGCTGGGTATACAGAGTTTGAACTTATCCGTGAAGAGGGTCGCTCAGGTAAGTCAATTACGGGCCGTCCGGCTCTTACAGCCGCTTTGAAGCGTTTAGATACTGGCACTGCTTCAGCCCTGTTTGTGACGCGTATCGACCGCCTAGCCCGCTCTACGAAGGACTTTTTGAGCATAATAGACCGGGCAAATGCCAATAAATGGCGTCTAGTTATGCTAGATCTAAACCTGGACACAGCCAGCTATCAGGGCCGTTTTGTGGTTACGATTATGTCTGCTCTGGCTGAGATGGAACGTGGCATTATCGCTGAGCGTCAAAAAGATGTGCATAAAGATCGTCGAGCTCGTGGAATTAAGTGGGGGGTTGATATGGGCCCTAAAAATAAAACTTCTGATGAAGTAAAGGATCTCGTTAGAAAGCAGAAAGATTCCGGTCTTTCATTCCACGAAATAGCTAGAAGATTAAACAATAATGGCGTACCAACCCAGAATGGAGGGAGATGGTACGCCACTACAGTTAAAAATATTTACGATTCTTTAGATTAATCTCTCTTCATAATCGTTTGAGCAAAACTTCCCGAGAATCCGTAAGTTCCATAATGAGTAGTGTCTACCCATGGGGCAGCATAAATCTTACCGCCTATAGACTTCCATCTTTCGCAGAAGTAGTAATCTTCTCCTAGTAACTGATTGTTGTCATCAAATTGCATATCAAAAAATTGAGTAAGCTCTCTTTCAATTTGAACACCGTTGCGGCTACTGACATCTGTATATGTTCTACAACTTGGAGCCAACTCTTCAAAAACTTTTCGACTTATATATACAAGCCCAGTTCCGACTCTTTCAACTTCCATAGGTTCCGTAATTTTTATTTCTTTACTTGTTGGAACTACTCCGGTAAAAAATCCTGTATATTTTTCAAGATCTTCTTCGCCATTTAATGCAGCTTGTCTTACTTGCTCCCAGTTAATGGCTTTTTTAGGGTAGATAGCTCCAATAAAATCTTTACCGGAGTGGACCATTTCCGCAACTGCAATAGGATCAAAACCAGTATCTGCATCGATAAATAAGATACCGTCGGCTTCTTTGTTTTGAAGCATGTCGTGTACTAAAGCATCCCTACCTCTACTTATGATACTTTCATTAATTATTACCGGATAGAACATAGAATCGCCTTTTCCCGCAAGTGTAAAAGACAGTGGTAAAACACTATGCATGTATCCACCGTGGCACATACCGCCAAACATTGGGGTTGCAATTGCAATTAACATAAAACTCCTTGATTGTTAGAGGAAGGGGTCTTTTTAGACCCCTTCCATGTCTTTCTCCCGAATAGATCCCAAGACACAATTACATCCTATACCACATTAATGGGCTAGGCGAACTGCGACATTCCAATCAATTTCTTTGGATTCTACAGCTCTTGGAGCAAGAGTTCTATTTTTAATTTCAGCTTTAGAGCCTTGACCTAGAATTTGTAACCCTCTATCTGAAAGTTTTCTGTGAAACGCAATTTGAGTTAGTGGACGTTCACCACGTTCATCCGACCACATTCTATAAATTGAATACATCTGCTTGACTAAAACTGAAGCTCCCTCATTTTCACGAGTCTCTTCATTCAAGAACATCCCAATTCGGTCTTCATTCTTACGATAGATCTCAGCTGCCTCAGAAACGGCTGTACACCACCCTAGAGGGTCTCTAGCAGACGATCCTAGGTATTTTATGGCTCCCTCTACTGCCCAAGCCAAAACAGCCGGTAAACCGCCCTCAGGGTCGAATAGATAAGCTTTTAGATCTGGATCTGGCATTTCAGGAACATTGCTCCATGGAATAGGTCTAATACGACGCCACATAGCATCGTCATTAATCATAGGACGGTGGTTAGTTGTAATCCATAATTTGGCTTGAGCCTTAAATGTAAATGGCTTTTCACCTGGAGAACGAGCAGAAATTTCAGATGAACCAGTTAACTTTTTAACAGCATTTTCTTTTAGACGTTCTGATTCTGGAAGCTCGTCTACCCAGACCATTCGACGACCTCTAAGTTCAGCCCAGTGGTACATATCTGTACTACTTGAGCTAGCACCAGTATCAGCAAGAATGCTGGAGTCAAGTGGCCAGGCATATTGCTGAGTACCTAGAGCCTTAACGATTGCTTCAACAAACGTGTTTTTACCCGATCCCGGGGGACCATAAACAAGGAACATTAAATCTTGATTGTTCAAACCAGTCAGTGTATAGCCAACTGCACGTTGAATCCAGTCTTGTAGTTCTCTATCCCCGCCAGTAGCAAAGTCGATAAACTGCTCCCAACGCATATTACGCATTCCTGGGGTGTAAGACAAGGGGATACGCTTTGTGATATGTAGATCTGGTCTACCTTTCATAAGCTCTCCGGTTTTAAGATTGATTACACCATTAAGCACACCAAGAAGATATTCATCTCCATCCCAAGATTCAACTGCAGTAATTACTCGACTATCTGAATTAGCACTTTCAATAGCTGCATTTAATCTGCTATTTGATCTAACCTGATTGGCCCACTTGATAACTTCGCTACGCTTATCTTCATCTGGATAATTGACTACTTCAGTGGTAATAATTGTTGGTAAGTGCTTTGCCAGTTCTTTCATTCCAAGATCTTCAGCATCTGGTTTCCAATACTGACCATCCCAAATAAACCAACCAATGCCGGGAGTGTATCTAACTGACGATCCAAATGAATCTACTAATCGACGTCCATTACCGATGTCAGATAGAGATCGGTTTCCTGGCTTTCCACCCTCGGCTTCCGAAATAGCGTCGACGTTTTTAGGGACATCAACGTTTCCACTACTAAATGCATCCGAAATTGATACACCATTATGAGCTGCCTCTGAGATAGAATGACCTACAGTTCCAACCTGAGACTGTGCTGTTGGGCTAGGGTCTGATTCAGTTTTAGGTTTAGCTGATCTAGATTCTTCTTGAGACCTGTTTGCCCAGTCTTGTAGTCCAGGCCAAAGTTTTTCTGTAATTGGATTTTCAGCAACAAAGTCCATGGCACGGCGGACGTGCATAAGAAGAGAGTTAACACCCTCCAATTCCATTGGCGGACGTACTTTTTCGTAGTTGAATCGGATCATCAAAGTCTCGATCATCAAACGCTTTTCAGGAGTCTCTACTCCATACTTGTTTGATAGTGCACATGCAAGCTTGTAGATATCTACAGCACGTGATCCTTCATCAATTCCTTCTTCAAGAATTTTTGCAATATCAACCCGATCACCTTTATAGTCAAGGTCACCCATCCAACTCCAGTCACCATCAGCGTGGGACGATCCAGACTTGCGATTCTTTTTACGAATAACCTCTAGTAAAGCTTCCGGGGCATCTGCCATTTCAATTTCCCATGGGGCATGTCCTGGCTTCCATTCATAGTTGACTCCAGATCCATGGCGGCTAGGTGCAAGCATCACATACCCATTGTGCTTGATGTCAATACCATTTAAACCGCTAGCTTTTAAATTACCTACAAACTGTTCTGAATTATCTACTTTAAAAAATAAGTGACGTCCACGTTCAGCTTTACCGTTATATGTATATCTTCCAGTAAGTGCTTCTACAGTGTTTGGTAATGCACCATCTAAAAGTTCATCTAGTTTTTCAAATGATTCAATACCACCGGATCTAGGGTCAATATCAATGACTATAAATCCAGATGGTTGGCAAAACACACCAATGTTGTTGATAGGGGAAGTGCTCCACCAGTTATGAATAACTAGCTGATCATCGGTAGCACGTGCGTTCCACTCACCGATGGCTGGGTGCTTACCTACATCTTTAGGTTCACCGTGAATACCGTTGCAAGTACAGCGACCTCCGTCATCAATACCGTGGCAAGGTAGGATCTTCCAGCCTTGTTGGGCATACCAGACGGATGCTTTAGATAATTTCTCAATGTGAGTAGATTCAGGTTGAGTCATAGTTAGTTACCTGCCGTAAATTGTCGTTGCATAAAAAGCCTCTCAATAGGAGCTGTATCAAAAACGATACAGCAAAGACGTGAAAAATTCAAGTTGAAATGTAATTTTAATTACTTTTAGAGAAGAAAGCGTAGCACGTCTAGGGCTAGTCGCCAATCAGAGGATAGGGTACAATTATACACAAGATATCCATCATCAATTAAGGCATTATTTTGATCATCGACCAAATTTTTACGACTTCAGCAGTCATCACTGCAATCGGCATAATCGTCGGCGGAATCCTTGCTGTATACAGATTAGCACATAAAATTCAAAAATCTATTGGATTGGACTCTCAGGGTAGGACAATATCTGAAAGATTAGATAAAGTTGAGCACCAACTTTGGGAAAATGGCGGTAGTTCGTTGGCTGATAGGGTAAATACTATTGAACTTCATGTTGTAAAAACCCAGGCTGAAGTTGAATTAATTAAGAATTTTGTTATTGGCGTGTCGCCAGCTCCTGCCCCGGCTAAAAAAACTAGACTAAAAAAAGTTAGTTAATACATATAAAAGTACAAAAATGTACTAGTATTAAAAAGACATAAATGACACACTAAGGAGTACGCTATGTCTCTATCGGATAAATTAGCCGAAGCTTCAAAAAAATCTGGATCTAAATGTAAATTAGGCGCTTTGCTTGCTGGCACGGTATTGCCTGAAAAAGATTGTAATTATTTAATTGATGTTTTATCTGTACCTGAAGGAGATCCGCGTAGAATATCTAATGTAGATATTGCTAGAGTTCTTCGGGATGAAGGATTTGATATTTCAGATAGTTCCGTTGATCGTCATCGCCGCAGAGATTGCGGTTGCTACAGGAAGGTAGCCTAATGGGAATTTCAGATAAATTAGAAACTCTAGCAAGTCCTGGAGTTAGTGGTTCAGATATTAAAACACTTAACACTCCAGAAGATTGGCGACCACGTTTGGATCTTGACGACTCCAAGGGTGGTTTTGTTGTATCTAAGCCGCATCCGGTCGGTGAGATTCCTGACGCAGCAGACGTGCTCAAGGACTTTGATCTTGACCCAAACTCTTGGACAGTAACCTCTTTACGTCGTTCTCGTTGGCAAACGTATCATGGTGAATGGTTGGAATCGGTTCGTGTAAACGTTACTCCAGCTGGATTAGCTATTGCTGATGCTCTAGACGCCGAAGCTCTTATTGATGAAATTAAAAAATGGCGTCCAGAACGCGGTATCAAAGTTGCTACCGGTGAGGGTGCTTTTATTGTAGCCCCTAGCGATCAGCAGATTGGTAAAAAAGCTAATGGTCAAGGTACCCAGCAGTCAATCGATCGTATTTTGTATTTAACTGAAGCATCGGTAAGTAGGTTTAAAGATCTTAAAAAGATTGGACTAAACTTAGGGACAATAGTTCTAGCACTTCCGGGAGATCACGTTGAAGGTCTTACAAGTCAAAATGGACGTTTGCAAGGTCAAGCAGCATCTGACCTAGGTCTTACTGAACAAGTTCGTGTTGCACGTCGTTTGCTTATGGCGCAAATTAAAGCTTTAGCTCCCTATGCGGAGCGTATAGTTGTTCCAGTCATCAACGGAAACCACGATGAAGTAACTCGTCAGGTTGCTGCCGATCCCGCTGATGGCTGGAACGTTGAGATTGCTTCGGCAGTGCAAGATGCATGTGCAGAAAATCCAGCGCTACAACACGTTGAGTTTAGATACCCATCTTCAGGTCATCAGACTCTTACCCTTAATATCAACGGGACCATGCTTGGATTATTTCATGGTCACCAGGTTGGTAGAGATGTAATGAAATACTTATCTGGTCAAGCAGCAGGTCAAACTGCGCTGGGTCTTGCTGATGTTTGGATTTCTGGACATTTCCACAACTTTAAAAGCATGGATATCGGTCAACGTTTATGGCTTCAGTGTCCAACTACCGATCCAGGTTCAGAATGGTTCCGTGATCGTGCAGGTCTAGAGTCAAAGCCAGGTCTATTGACACTAGTTATGGGTGGAGATTACGAACCTCGCGAACACATAAGCGTTCTAGCTGTTAATCCAGATCTTCTTCCATCTCGTTAAGATCAACCCCAGCTGCTTCAAGTTCTTCATTAACTTCTTCTTGAGCATCAAACTCTTCTTGTTTGTCTGCTGTAAGTTTTAAATATGCATTTACTGCATTCACGCTTGTTCTACTTCTCCATGTAAAATCGCACATTATGCAATTTACTAGACGAACAGTTGCCCATCTACCGCTGTCTGGATTATCTGCAATTAATGGTCTTAAAAATTTGGTTTTAGCCCCGCAATATAGACATTTAGGAAATCGATCATATCTGGTCTCGGCTTTATCTATGTTTACAGATAAAGTTCGTCTAATTTCATATTCATCATGTCCTCCCCAGATCCCCCAGATCTCCATATTCTCTAAAGCTGATTTAATGCATTCTTTTCTCACCGGGCAAACAAAACAAAGATTTTTAGCCTTCATTTTATCTTCACTCTTGTGCGAGAAAAAATCTACTTCTCTATTTTCTCTCTTGGCACATTCAGCATTTTCTTGCCAATCAAAGCCATTACTTGGTTTCCAATTTGTCATATTATCTCCACCCAAGTTACGGCTTTAGGAGTTTTAACTATCTCTCCGTACTCGGTATTTCCATGATTGTTACATACAGTAGGGTATATCTCTTCGTCTATTTCTCCGGCATAGCCGTAAGAAATATGAGCCCTTTCAACAGCTTTATAACCTTCTCCTAAAGAAACGACTATTCCGTCTCTTTGAAGTGCTGAAGCTAAAGCTCTTCTGATCAGATCTATATCAAGATCTACGTGGTCATACGTATAGAAGATAATAGAAGAAGGCCTGGAGACGGCAAAGCCAGCTCCAGACCATTCAAACCATAGGCATTCGCCTGTACGTTTATCTCGCATTAGTAATCAACTCCACAAATTAATTGTACAGTTTTTTTCGAAAAAATGTTCGAAAACGCGGTTTATTTTTAATTATTTAAATTGAATTTAGAGATATTCCAGTCTTTACCTGAATATGAGCTGTAACTTTAAACTTATCTGTAGATTCAGAATTTTTGACTTTTAATTCTACAGATAGTTTCTCTGACACTTCAGTTACATCTAGTTTTAAATAGTTAGCAACATAATTTAAAGCTATGGCCTGTGATTCATAAAAATCAGATGCTTCAAACTCTAGTTCAAATGATGTACGCATTATTGGACTCTCTTCAGTAGGTTTTCAGGTTGATAGTGGGCAGATTTAACCGGAGGGTTTTCTAGATCAGTTAGGTCAACAATAATGTCACCAGATCTGATAGCTACAATAACTCCTGGACGTCCATTATGGATCATTCCAAGCTCTCCTGCAAAGGCATCGTTCTTTACTCTAACGATATCTCTAACTTTTAGAGCTCCTCTTTCTGCTTGAACGTAGACCTCATCTTTAGGGGGTGGTACCAGTGAATGCTCTAGAGCAAGGTGCATGAATATATTGGCGATCTGCTCTGCATCTTCACGTTTGAATTCTGGAAGTTCTTTCCAAGCATTTAATAGGTGAATTACAGCATTACCGTTACCCATTCGAACATTTAAATTTCCTAACTGGTATTTAACCCAGTCCATATTTACCTTCATATTTATCCTTAATCTACTAGTTTTAATGCTTTTTCAAGCATCTTTATTGACTGTTTTTTGTTTGGTATCTTAGCTATATAACTCTCTCTTTGAGCTATAGCTATTAATACTCGTTTTTCTTCAGACATTGAATCTATAGTTGAAGCAAGTAAATTCCACTCGATTCCAATAGATCCTGACTCTTCCCAGAAAGTTGCTACTGGAGTGAGACTATTTATTGATTGAATGTATCTATATGACCACCAGGTGCCTTCGTTTTTATACGGAGCTAGTAATATTCCTACAGATCTAGATATTTGATGTAGCACATCCTTATCCGTAGCTCCTTTATTAAGTTTTGCAGGAGACACAGGTAGTCCGATAGTTTTTGAAATCTTTTTAGTCCACATTGACTCGGGCTGATCAGCAGTCCATTTATAGATTCTATCTAGCTGCTCTACTGGATCTTGGATTAGGTAAGAGTCTAAGTTTAGATAGATTATTGATTTTTTAGCTAGCTCTGGGAGATTCAGTTCTTTATCTGAATAGCTTTGTTTCCAGGGTAGAACTGGCACTAACGTAGTTGGCCAATCTTGATCCAATAAATTATCTATGGATTTTAGAATATTTGATTTTAAGTTCTGATCTGAAACTACAGAAGAGTAGCCTTTTTTATTTGAAAAAAATTGTTTAGTTAGAGTCTCTGGATTGTTTTTTACAGATCTTAAAGTGGTGGCTATTTGAGAGACATTTGGAGCATCTATAAGCAAGCTAAGCTTTTCTGACCCCCAAAGAGAGTTAATTATGTTTAAAGCACCATAAATTTTATTTGCACTAAGGCTAGTAATAGGTGCAATTCCTACAATTACAGAATCATAGGAATCAAGTTCTTCTTTTGTTATGTCAATTTTGGGATCTTCCCAGACTACGGTATGTCCAGAATTTTGTAATGCTGAATTGATAGCTGAAGAAAAAGTTAGATTTTTTGTATTAGCGTTTAAGGAAGACTGAGGCGCGGTCATACCAGTTAATAAAATTTTTGACATATAAACCTTTAATTAGAGGGGGGCACTAGTTTTACCTAATGCCCCCCGCAATTACTGCAGATTAGAACGGAGCTGCAGGTGGGGCCGGTGGAACTGCTACTCCAGCAGTGCTTGGAGCAGGTGGAGCGGGTGGAGCAGGTGGGGCAGGTGGAGTACTTGCCTGAGCAGGAATGGTTCCAGCAGTCTGCTGAACATAGTAACGCTTTAGTTCATTGCGCTTGCTACCGTTCCAGGTGCGTGATCCAATCTGAGCACGGAATGAGCGACCAATAAGCATTGACTCAATCTGTGCGTTAGTTGGGTTGTTGTTCGTGAAAAACTCACGAGGGAGTCCAAGTGCGGTCATCTTCGAGAAGAAGATATCTAGAGCATTTGAGCTCCCTGGACTGACTACCAAGTTATCCCAGACGCGGCGCTTGTTGTGTGCGCCACCCTGAACTTCAGTAGTGATCTTGAACATGGTTTTGCCACTTTGTGAAGTGGTTGCGGAAGCTTCAATGACCTTTAGGTCATAGTCGCCATCTGGAAGTGGTTCGTAATTACCGCCACTTGCAGTTTCGCCAGCATCTTTGACTAGGTCGCCCCAGTTGAGAGTACTCATATGCATAACTCCTATAGTTATTATTTAGGGTTTAATCGGCTAGGGATCTAAGCCGACTTTTTTTTCTCGGTCTGTGGACCGAAAATCATGTCGAGCATACGCTCAATACCAAGATCCTGTTGTTCTACAACAGAACCTAAACGGCCTTGAACACGCTCACCGGCATCATACTTGTCCGTACGTTCCACGTACATACGGCGTGCCTTGTAAGGCAGCTGAGTAGGATCCGGATTTGGAATATTTTCAATTGCAATAGCACCTAATACATCATAGAAGTATGGAGCTTGAACTGCAAGTTGACCCTGCAAGTAAGGCTTCATGTGACCATTCTGATCAGCACGTGCCATTGCAGTTAGGACTACGGCCTCTAGAGGCTGAGTTGGGTGCATTGTAAGGTCACGCAGGTCACGAAGTAGTGCACCCATGTGGCGAAGTAGTTCGCCCCACTGTTGCATCTTCATTTGCTCGGTACCAGCAATGTTGTCCATGCACTTAACCTGCAACTCAGAAATTGAGTCAATGATCAGAGACTTGAACTGGTGCTTACCGGCTTGTAGCCATTGGAAAGCTTTTAGAACTACGTCATAGTCACGCACTGTAACTACTACTGTATCCCAGGTGCCGTCAGCCACAGGTGGCTCCTCACGCATTGGGTCCCAATACTTTACGTTGATTGGTAGGAATCTGTGTCCACCCTCAACGTCTAGCATAAGGCGAGGGTATGGTGCTGTGACAGCAAAAGTTGACTTACCAACCTTTGATTCGCCATAGACCATGATAGTTAGTGAACGCTGTACATCTGACATGCTTAGTCACTACCTTTCTTTTCGTCTTGTGATTTGTAATATCCGTATGGGTCGGAGACCTCATACATATCTTCAATAGCTGCTTCTGCTGATGAACCATCATCAATCATTGGGCAGATAGTGTAGAACTGGCACTTCCACTTGCAATCCTTGGTAGGACGTGGGTAAGCGACAAAATTAGGATCCTGACCTGCATCAAGAGCTTTCTTGACACCCATCAGATCTGCAACTGTACCATGAATACGTTGCCAAAAAGAACGCATTGTAAATACATTGTGTCGAACTTCGATTTGCTCGTAGAACGGAGGTTTAGCGTTTGCAGTACGCTTTACCTTTTTTAGCATAGTAAATATACCACCCTCGGAACGTTCTTCCGGTGATTTGTTCTGGGCGTGTTCCAACATCATGTAAGTAAGAATTTGCTCGTTCATCTGTGCTTGATTAGCAAAGTCTGCAAACGAGCCACCGACAGTTTTGAAGTCTCGGAACATACGAACGCCATCAATCTTACGACGAACACGCATATCAAGTTTTCCTTGAAGAATAACTTCTCCGTCAAACATTGGCATTTCAATAATCTCTTCAGTAGAGATCATTTCAAGCTCGGCATCAATACCTTCGTCGTCCATCCACTGTAGGTAGCCTTCAAGCATAATTCTACCTAGTTCAGCTTCTGATTCAAGATCAGAGGTGTCTCTATACTCAGCTACAAGAGTTTCCATATCCTTCTTTACAAGGGCAGCATGAGCCTCTAGAAGGCCTATTTCACCGTTAGATGAATAGTACTGATCTAAAGCTTCGTGGATACGAGAACCAAGAGCAAGGGCACCTGTGTAGTCTCTCTGCTTTGGCATAAGACGTCTGTAGTAGTTAAGCCACCACTTGCGTCGGCAATCTTTGAATACCTGAATCTCTGAGTTAGAGAGACGGTATGGTACAACTTCTTGTGTAGTTTCGTCATTCATGGTTATAGCTTACCAGCCTTATCGTCTTTTAGCAACTGTAGTAGTTTGTCTTTATCTTTAACAATCTGTTCAAAGTTATCAGCCTTAGTTTCAAGAACTTGAATAACACGCTCCTCGATTGTTCCCTCAGTAACGTAATCCATCACAACCACTGAATCGTGGATCTCAGAACCGATTCTGTGAATACGGTCTAGAGCTTGCTTGTGATCAACTAGTGACCATGGTCTTTGTAGCATAACAAGTCTTCGAGCAGCTGTCAAGGTGACACCAACTCCACCTGCTTGTGCGGTGAATAGAATCCATTTTATACGACCGGACTGGAAATCGTCAATAGCCTTTTGACGTTCATCTTCATCTTGAGCACCGGTAATTAAACCATGTGCAATACCTTCTTTAGTTAGGCGTGCGCTTAGAATATCGATTAGCTGACGAGATACGGCACAGACTGCAACAGAATCATCTCCGAAGTCTCCCTCTTTGATGTCATCCATAACAGCGTCAACCTTACAGGATGGTTCTGCTAAAATTGCTTTAGGCTCTCCAGTAGCTTCATCTACAGACATTTCTGCAAATGAGCTAGCAAACTGTGACAGTCTAATAGTTTGAGTTAGAACACTGGGTGCTACAACTGCATCACCATTTTCAATCTCGGCAATCATGTTGTCACGCATCTGCTCGTAAGCTTTCTTCTGCTTAGCTGACATCTCGACGTCGCGACGTTCAAACATCATTTCCGGCAACCAAGGTAGTACACGAGCCTTAAGCATACGACGCATACGAGGGTTGATGGTTGCATGGAACTCGTCAGCCATATGAGGCTTTACTCCAAGAACCATCATTCCACCAAAAGCATTAATCATAGTGTCTACCATGCGATCAATCCACTTGGTTTTGCTAGGCCACTCTTCTGGGGAAATCCAGTGCAGGATTGCCCACATGTCGAGAACGTTATTGGCAATTGGTGTACCAGTAAGTGCGAAACGAATGTCAGCATCTCCGGTAGCTGCCCATAAAGCACGGGTCTGCTTGGATTTAGGCTCCTTTGAGCGGTGCATTTCATCGGCAATAACTGCTTTGAAATCTATTGAGTTAAGGTCACGCTTGTGAACTTCACAACGGTTTTCTGAAACTCTATCATCATGCCCACCACACTCTACGCAACGAGCAAGTGCTACTGATCCATAAGGAGCTAGACGTGAGTGAGAGCGTAGTGATTCCCAGTTAATTACATAGATGTCTGCCGGAGTTTCAAACTGTTTGCGACGCTGTGCAGCTGATCCTTTAATTACTTGCACTGTCGGACCATCTTCTGGCCACCATTTATTGAACTCACGTTGCCAGTTCTTTTTAAGAGTATTAGGGCAAACTATTAGTGCAGGGAACACTGTTTCACCTTGGTCTTGTAGTGTCTTTAGGGCACGGATAGCCTGAGCTGTTTTACCTAAACCTGGTTCATCGGCAAGTAGTGCACGACGAGCAGTAGTCAAAAACTTCACTCCAGCGCGCTGGTGAGGAAATAGGTCTGAATCACCCTCGCCATCTGGAAGTTCTTCTAGATCACGTAAAGCATTGGACGGATCAATTCTATTAGCACGTTCTGCAATAGCCCATGCTTGAAGACGTTCACCAATAACTAAATCATTTTTAAAGGTAGATCTAAGTGCTAGGCATGTGGCCCAGGAAGTCTGGACACGCCAAGTTGATGTTTTTGCGTCGTAGCTAGAGCCTGGCACACTTTTGCAAAGCTCTTTGAATCGCCAATCAGCGAAGATGTTGATATGAGAACCAGTCTCATTTAGCTCAACTGTTACAGCCATTTAAGCATTTCTTTCTGTCGTTATGAATAGATACTATCAGATATTTTAAAACTTTATTTAAAAAAGTCAATAGTATCTCTGATTATTTTAGTAATTTTCTAGGGACCCAGCCACTTTTTGCCAATCTTAGCAGGGCGTGTCGGATTGCGTCAAGTGCGTGTCCCTCGCCACCACGGTGCCAATATTCCAAGATTCTGATCTTTTCATTGTTGAACATAGCTTTAGCATCCGCTGGGGACTGAAAATAGATATCTTCTGGATCTCGTCCAAAATCTAGCATGATCTGCTTTAAAATTCCAATTTGTTCCAAGGAATATGGAGCTTGAGAGTTTTTTACAGTTTGTGCGTTGATGGTAAATCTCTCGCATACAACTTCTAATCTAGTTTCCCTAGCTTGAGCATAGTTGAAAGCTTTACGAATTGGGTGGGCATATTCATGCTGTTGATATTCCCCGGACCAAAGCATTTCTGGTTCAGAGTCTGGCTTAACTTCAAACAAAGCAATGCCGCTAGCTTTACCTGGATCTACTGAAAGTATTACTCGTGTTGTCATTATTTGTATTTTTCTCCCCAGTTGTTTAGTGGACCATCTACATCAGCAGTTAGGGGGACTGCCCAGCCGTCTCGGGTTGTCATGCATTCACGAACTAGCTGTTTAATTTCTTCAGCTTCGCTACGCGGTGCATTGAGAACTATTTCATCATGTACTGGAACAATAAGATAGTCGGTTAAGTCAGCTCTGTCAAGTTTGATTAAGTTTGCCTTGAATACCTCAGCTGCTCCACCCTGAATTAGATAATTAACCAGAGTATATACACGATCTTCGTCACAAGGTAAGCGACGTCCGGTCCATGTATGAACATATCCCTGACCCTCGTCACGAAGTCTACGCATACCAATATCTTCGATTTCCTTTTGAAACGAGATCATTCCGGGGAATCTTTCATCAAAAGCATTAGATACAGCACGCATTTGCTCTTCCGGAACACCGGCAGTCAAAGCTTGCTTAGCAACACCTGCACCATAAAGGCGTCCATAGACTACACCTTTGATTAGATTACGACGCTTGTCAGACTTAACCATTGATGGGTCCTGATAAATTTCTCGACCAATCTCGGTAAAAGGATCAGAGCCAGTTGCATCGGCAAGGTTGAACAAGTTAATTAGGTTTGGATCTTTAGATAAAGATGCAAACATGCGAAACTCTACCTGATCAAGGTCCGAAGTAATAATTACGTGGTCATCGTCCTTAGGTAGAAACGCACGACGTACAGTGTCATCACCCTTAGGTAGAGTCTGCAAAGCGGGAGCCGTGATAGACATACGTCCAGTACGGGCACCCATAGTTTTTACAGACGGGTGTACAAATCCATTGACGTTATCATTAATAAAATTTAAGAAGTAGGTGCTAGCAAGCTTGTCAGCTTTACGTTGTTTTAAAACAATTTCTGCCAGCTCTCTTACTTGCGGATTTCCATCAATAATTAGTTTTTTGAGCTGATCAGCTGAAGCAGACTTTTGACCCGATGGTGTGAGTTCTGTAATTTCTGCTCCAAGAGTTTCTAAAAGTCTGACTAGTTGAACGTTACTTGTAATGGATGCTCCCCCGTACATACCCTTAGCCCAGTCTTTAACTGATTCAGAGTAAGCAGTAAGTTCATCATATTTTTTGTGAGAGTAGTCGAGATCGATTCGGGCACCGTTAAGTTCCATACGGGTAACAATTTTACGGGCAGCCATCTCAAGTTCGTAAGCCTGACTATAAGGTTTTCCGGGTCCACACTTCTCCCAGAATTGCTCAAACAAACGCATAGTAAGAACTGTATCTAGAGCACCATACGCCCAGTAAGGTTCAAAGTTAGTTGGAACAGTGCCCCATGTCCAGCCGTTTTTAGACAGTTCTTCATCAAGGTGAGCTTGTAGTGCAGCAGCTTTAGGGTCTACATATTGAGAAGTAAGTTTCTTAAGAGCACCAGATCCTAGTGGATCTAGCAACTGAGCCATGATCATGGTGTCATGCGAACGGTGCCAAGGCATACGCCAGCGCGATCTAATTTCAAACCATTTGGCTTCGAATGCAATATTGTGGCAAACAATCTGTCCATCAAACTTGTCCATAGCTTCATAGAAAACTCCACCCCATTCATTCCAGGGTATAGACCATCCGGTCATTCCGTCGCCAACTTGTACCAAACGCAGATCGCCATGCCACGGAGATAAAGCATCTGAGCGTGGACGTCCTTCGCGTTCTCCAGTTTCAGTGTCAATAGCTATGGCATCATATGGTCGACGTTCTCCCAGCCAAGTTATAAACTTGCCGGCAGACTCTACGCTATCAACCAGATGGAGTTGTACATCATTTAATCCGTTTGTCATTTTCGTCCTTGTATTTATTTTTAAAGTAGATCTAATCCATCATCTGGATCATCAAAATCCATTGGAGGAGTTTCCGGGGAATCACGCATATCTTTATTTGGAAGCATAGCTCCAAAAGCTACAGTCATTCCAACTATATGAGTTGCTTCTTTTTCAGTAAACCCTCCACGTTGTAAAGATTGATACATCTCGTGGAGCTCTATAGCAACCATGTCCATGTGGGGTATTGAAAAAACTTCAGTCTGATTATTATCCATATCAGACATACTAGTGGGTTTATGGAATAATTTCAAATTTATAGATTTTTTCAATCCCTGTGTCGTTTTTACCAGCATTTTCAAGAAGATTCTGAGCAACATAAGTTAGGTACTTTGATCCATTCTCGTCGTATTTGTACAATGCATCTAGGATAGCACTAGCTTCAGCACTAACTTGAGCCCAAAAACGATCTTTTTCTGGAAAAACTAATTCAGCTTCTTGAGTTGGTCTACATTGTTCACACGGAGTAGATGATTTAGTTAAAAGATTGTAGTCTATTTCATGTAGATCATATCTTTTAACTAACGGACATGCTGCACCGTGAAAGATTAAGGAGACACCTACTCTAGACAAAACGTAAGATCCGCTCTCGGTTTTATAGAGTGCAAACTCTATCCATCGATTGGATCCACGTTTGTAAGAGCTAGATTTTCCAAGCAGCTTGCCGTTAAATTGAAGCGTTCTAGCTCCATCTTTAACTTCAAAAGTGCTCATGGGTTACTTTTTATCTTTAGATTCTTTTCCAGTGAGTTCAGCTAGCTGCTTTTCTAGTTCTGCAACTTTAGATCTTTCGGCACCAAGAAGGGCTTCAAGTTCTGCGTTCAGATTCATAGAGCGAGTTAGTTGTTCACGGGTAATGTTTAGTACATTTCCGATTAGTTCAATTTGGTCTTGTTCAGCCATTTGTCTTCCTTAATTTGTAATTTGTATTTATTTTACTTGCTAAATAATTCTATCGTACTTAATTTTATCTGATTTTTACTATTTAAATCATATTTTAGTGGATAAATATGATACTTTGATATACTGAACACATTAAAGAGTAGGTATAAATGACTTCAAATAATTTGGTTCAAAGATCAATTTTTCAGGGGGGCAGGATTGCTCCTATTATTATATCAGATAAACTAACTTCAGGTACTGGACTTATGAATCCATCTGTTTTTGTTAATTCAAAAGATGAGATTTTTGTAAATTTACGTCATGTAAATTACACTCTTTATCATTCGGAAAACGAGCAGCATTTTATTGGACGCTGGGGGCCACTTGCATATCTACATCCTGAAACTGATCAGGCTCTTAGAACCACTAACTATATATGCAAATTAGATGACAATTTGTCTATAGCTGGTTATGGTGTAGTCGATACTTCAGAACTAGATGTGCAACCTTTATGGGAGTTTACTGGTGAAGAAGATTGTCGCCTCGTTGAGTGGGATGGTAAACACTACATCATTGGAGTTAGAAGAGATACGACAACTCATGGTGAGGGTCGTATGGAACTTAGCGAGATTACTATCAATGAGGGGACTTGGGAAATAAAAGAAGTATCTCGTATTCGTATTCCTGCTCCCGGTGATAATAATTCTTACTGCGAAAAGAACTGGATGCCGATTCTTGATAAACCGTTTCATTTTGTGAAGTGGACATCTCCAACTGAAGTTGTTAGAACTTATCCAGAGCTTCCATCGAGATGTGATCAAGTATCTCTTAATCATGGTTTAACTTCATTAAAAGATCAAAGGGGTGGTTCTCAGGTGGTTAAATGGGGAAATTTTTATATTGCAATAACTCACGAGGTTGATCTATTTAAAAATTATTTAGGACAAAAAGATGGGTTATACAAACATAAAATTGCAATTTGGGATGAAAATTTTAAATTAATTGGTCTTTCTACTAAACCATTTACGTTGCTTAATGCAAATATTGAATTTGTAGCTGGAGCTGCAATTTATAAAAATGATCTTTTAATATCTTTTGGGTTTCAAGACAATGCATCTTATATACTTCAAATTCCAAATGTAGTTGTGGAAGAATTAATTTCTGATGCTTTATTAGCTGATCGACTGAAGGAGTAGTTATTAATGTATGAGCAATATTGGAAAGATAATACTTATGAGATCTCGAATCGAGTTTCAAATGTAAAAAAACTTTTAAAAACTTCTACCCCTTTAAATACTAAATTTATACGTAAAGGTAGTGTCGGGGATGGTGGGTATATTATTGCAGATGATATTAAGTCAGATGATTATCTAGTGTCTTTTGGTATCGATAACAATGTAGATTTTGAAAAATCAATAAGTGATTATGGTTGTAAATCAGATTTATACGATAACTCTATTGATGATCTTCCATCATCTGTAAAAAATTCAAGATTTTTTAAAAAAACTATTGGTATACATGAGAATCAGGTTTCTTTAGAAGAATCTTTAAAAGATATAACTGAAGATATTATTTTAAAAGTAGATATTGAAGGAGCGGAATGGGATATATTTTCTGAAGTTTCTATAGAAGACCTATCTAAATGTAGACAAATATTGATGGAAGTTCATTGGATGCAAAATCTAAATGATGAGAATTTTTACAACAGAGCAATTTTAGCTTTTACTAAACTACGCAGCACTCATACCCCGGTTTTTATACATGCAAATAATAATGTTCCTCTTATGGTGTTGGGGAATTCTCCGGTTCCAATGGTTTTTGAGATTCTCTATCTTAGAACTAATGACTATATTTTTGAAGAAAATAAAGATTTATTTGAAGGTTTAGTAACTAGAAATGATGTAAATTTTCCAGAGATAGGTCTCAGTTTTCCATGAGTATAACTAATATTAAAGATTTAATGATTGAATTTGCTGAAAATCCATTTGATGCCTCTATTAATTTTAAATTAGCATTAGAGTACGATTCATTGGGTCAGCCTGCATCTGCTGTTTCTTACTACTTACGTGCAGCTGAATATGGATACAAAACTGATCAACTTATTGTTTATACTTCACTTTTAAAAATGTCTTTATGTTTTGAAAAGCAGGGTGATAGGAAACATGCAGTGTCTAACTCTATACTTCAAGCAATTGCCTATTTACCTAAAAGACCAGAAGCTTATTTTCTTTTATCTAAATTTTATGAAAAAAATAGTAGCTGGCAAGAGTGCTATACACATGCAGCAATTGGAATGTCAACATTAGACAATCCTTTAGTCAGATTGCCAGCAATTATTGACGGCTACCACGGAGACTATGTTTTAGAATTTCAAATGGCTGTAAGTGCCTGGTGGATCGGACAAAAAGATGAAAGTTTAAAGATTTTATTAAAGTTAAAAAATTTACCTATGTCTAGCGATTATGAAACTGCAGTAAAGAATAATCTAAATATAATTTTATAATTAGTTTGAAAATATTTTAGCTTTAGTGCCATCCCATATGACTGTGCCGATGCAAACTATATTCCACTTAACTACCCCATTTTCTATAGATTTTTCTCCGACAGCCGTTCCTTTAATTTCTATATCAGATGCTAAAAACTCTTTATCATCTATAAAAATACGCCAAGGAAGAGATCCATCGGTGTCTTTGGTATTAAATCTAATTTTTATTTTGCTCAAGTTCAGCTCGCTTTTTAGTAGCAGAAATAGCTTGAAGTTCTGGGCTTAGTTCGATGTGTTCAATTTTATAACCAACATCACGCCCGTAAACAATATTTGTAATGTTTGGCAGCCTTAATTTTAAAGTATCTGGTTCATCTGGAATAAGCTCAACTACTTGTTGAAAAGTAAAAGGATCTTTTTCAGAAGTATCATAGGTATTACGAATACCAACAAGAACTTGCTCTGTGCGTTCATGTGCTTGCTCTTTTAGTGCTTGATGTCCCTCGTGCCAAGGCTGGTAGCGACCAAGCATTAAAGTTGTCGGAGCAGACCAGTCAAATAAACCAAATTTTTCTATAACTTCATTAGCCATTTCTTTATCTGATTTCCACTCATAAAAAGTATGATCAGCATCGACTACAGGGATCCACATAGCGTCGGTGTCAGCAAAGCGACTAGAAGCAATAGTGTTCATTACAATTTTAATGTCTGGGGTGCCAAAAGCTTTGCGAGTCGCTTTAGTTGGGCAAATAAAATCAACAATAACTGTATGGCCTTGTTTAGATAACAATCTAGCCATCTCACCTAGGCGACGAGCATTTTCTGCTCTATCTTTTTCACTGAACCCGAGGTCTGAATTTAAAGTAGATCTGACTTCATCTGCATTAAGATGAATTGCGTTTAGACGCTCTTTTAGAGCTTCAGCTAGAGTTGTTTTACCTGAGCCTGGTAGTCCTAGGATTTGAATAATCATTGTAGTTTTGCCTTTGCGTAATTATATATTTCTAAGTCTAATGCGTTATTAGCATATATAAGGTCGATGTCGTCCTGTGTGAGCAAGGCTTTTAGGGACTGAGTTGTGTAGGTTGTACCATCTGAATCGGTGTAACTACTGAAGTTTACATACGGAGCGCCTGTTTTTGTCATTATTTCTGCGTTTATGTCCAAATACTCTTGCTTGATATCTACTTGATAATTGTCAAGAATCCACTGAAAAACTTTATCCGTAAATTCACTATGTTTTTCAGTAATGCCTAATATGGTTATTTTATCTACAGTGCTTTTAGCAATTTCTAGGGATGTAGAATCTTCAAGAAACCAGTCTTTATAGTAATCTTTATACATTTCTGCTCTATTAAGTTCTATTAAAGAACCGTCTTCTCTGTAGACAGACACATTATTTATTCTAAAAGAGTCGTCGTCTATTTGACTAGACAAAAACCTAGTGACTAAATTATTTTTTGAATAGTCAGGATCTTCTAATAGATAGTAACGCATTTTTTCATAAATTGAATTTAAATTTTTATACGGTTCTTTTTCTTGAAGTTCATTATTCATAAGTAGCCAAATAAAATTACTTACCACCCTGTCTAAAGGCTCTCTAATTAGGCAAGCACTTTCTATCTCTGGGTATTCTGTAAGTGGTTTGATCCCAAAATGACCATGAATGTAGGCAAACTTTTTGTAGTCATATATGCCGAATGGTGAGTATGGGTATGAAAGAATGTTTTTAAGATTAAGTAATCTAGCAATTGTTCTTACTGCTAATCCGCCGGTTTTGGGTATGTGTAGCATGTAAAGTGTTTTCATGATGACTCCTAAGTAAATATGTAGTATGAAGCAAGAACTGTAGATGTGCTAGTTTGAGTGAAAGTATTAGTGGACCATCCAGCTATAGTTCCAGCAGCAGGGAAATTTCCAAATCCAGATGTTGTTGTAGCAAATGGACTAATGGATGTAGTAGAAGTTGAGGTAGTAGTGTAAGAAACTAATGAAGTTGTCACTGCTGTTCCACTTGTTGTAACTGGACCCCAAACAACTCCATCTGTCTTAAGTTTTGCTGCTGCAGATATAGAACCGATGTTTACTAAAATATCTTCATCTGATGTAAGTCTTAGGTTTGAGGCAATTGTTGAGTACACTGAACCAGCAGAAATGCTTCTAGCCCAGTTGAGGGTTCCATCTGAGTTTAGTTTTACTATAGGGCTAATATTTGTACCGCTAACTGAACCAGATACAAAGTAAACATTTCCAGAAGCATCTATATCGAGTAAAGCACTTGCACTCCACTTATTGTAGTTTCCTCCTGTGGGGACACTTTTTCTCCAAGTAGCAGTGAGACTGGAGTTAAATTTATACACATATTGACTAGAAACTCCATAAACATTTCCAGAAGCATCCCACTTAAGTGTTTCATGGGTCCAATTATATACTGCAAGTTTTGTTAAAGTTGAACTAAGTTTAAAGGTACCAAGACTATAAACCCAAACATTTCCAGATGGGTCTACCCCTGGAATTCTATATATCGGATTCCCGAGGTAGGTGTTGTACGCCATGGAACCATCAGATTTATTTAGAGTAACTACATAGCCGTCGTTTGTGTCTTTTGAAAATGCTGCTTCGTGATTAATTGCTGTTACTAATTGAGTGCTATTTAAAATTAAAATTGGTAGTGGACCATTTTGATTAGCATAAGTTGTTGCTTTTTTAGACCAAACAACACTACCATCACTGAGACTAAGTGCTGTAACTACTGGCATAGCAGATGAATTTATAGTTGAAATGTATATATTTGAAGAATCTATTGCAAAATATGCGCCTAAACCTGACAACCCTCCATGAGTTTTTGCCCATTGAAAAGTTCCATCTTTAGAATATTTATATAAATATCCATCATTTGAAATATACACATTTCCAGAAGAATCGCTAACAATATCTCTACCAGCAAAAGTATTACCATTTGCCTCTACTGACCTTGGAAAAACAAAATATTTATTGACTATACCTACAACAGCAGTCTTAAAACTTCCAATGAGGCTACCAAGCACTCCAGTCATTATGTCAATCCATTTCCTGAAATGATCCATGAAGTTGCAGTGATCTTTACAGCTGTTGCCATACCGTAAGCAGCTAAAGTTCTTGTTCCTGTAGTTCCAGTTCCTGCTAAATATAAAGTATTAGTGGTGATTGCAATGCTAACAGATACAGAAGCTAGGTTTATAAAAGTAATTGTAGTTCCAATTTCAAAAGCAACATCTCCATTTGCTGGAATAGTTATTATTTGAGAAGCGGTGCTTCCAGAAAAATAAATATGTTTTCCAGCATCTGAAACTGTAAGTGTGTATGATGCAGTTTTAGCATTTTGCGGTATTCCTATGTAACCTACTGAGCTTGCAGAGGCAGCTGCGCTTGGAGTTGTTGGGGTGGGGGTAGTTCCTTGAATTCCTTGAGTACCCTGTACGCCTTGAATACTAGATCCAACTGTTCCCTGCAAACCTTGAATACCTTGAATACCTTGAACGCTAGTGCCTGTAGTACCTTGAATACCTTGAATACCTTGAACGCTAGTGCCTGTAGTACCTTGAATACCTTGAATACCTTGAACGCTAGTGCCTGTAGTA